>Ga0075420_100002058_pt1 | contig 17353 bp, 19 predicted proteins | sample SoiMetdeltSBSDD4_FD_75296 | JGI IMG/M metagenome (GOLD analysis project Ga0075420, IMG submission 75296) | Bulk soil microbial communities from a Populus tree surrounding site in Tennessee, USA - Soil MetaG P. deltoides SBSDD4 | ecosystem: Environmental > Terrestrial > Soil > Tree plantation... | reverse complement strand
CTCGATGCGGCTGCCGAGTTTCTCAGGATCGGTGAAGTCCATGGGCGTGTCCCTGACCGGCCAGACTTCGCCCGTGGGAATCAGGGTCTCGTCGACGGGTGTAAAATTGTCGGCGTTGATGGTGAAGACGTGATCCAGCACGTCGCCTTTGCCCTGGCCTGCTAAGTTGAAGAAGGTGTGGGTGGTGAAGTTGACCACCGTTGATTTATCAAGCGCTACCGCATCGTATTCGATGCAGAATTCGTTCTTGTCCGTTACGGAATAAGCCACGCGCAGCGGCACGGTACCCGGGTAGTTCTCCTCGCCGTCCTTGAACACATATGTCATTTGCACCGCAGCGTCATTGATCTGCCTGGCGTCGAATACGACAAAGCGCGATCCCTTCTGCCCACCGTGCAAGGAATTGGGTCCGCTGTTAGCTGCCAATCTGTATTCCCTTCCGTTGAGGGTGAATTTCGCCTGGCCGATGCGGTTGGCGTAGCGGCCAATGAACGCGCCCATGGAGGACTGGCCAGCCCGAAGCGACTCGATCGACTCATAGCCGAGCGCCACGTCGCCAAGCGCGCCCTCGCGATCTGGGACGAGAATCTGTTGGACCTTGGCACCCCAATTGGTGATCTTCACCACCATGCTTTTCTGGTTCTTGATGGTGTAGAGGTCGACGTTCTTTCCGTCGATCTCGGCCTGATATTTTTTGCGATCGAGTTCCATGCACGACTCCGACGTGCAGCTTTGGCTGGATGCGCCTTTGCGACGGGTGAGCTGCACCTACTCCACCGCAGCCGATAGCTTCGCCAGGAAATCGCCTACGGCACCCTTCGCGATCCAGCGCAACACCGCGACGAGGTCGTGCTCAGCCCGTCCCACGCGGCATGGCTCTCCGGGACGTAGTTTGGAAACTCGGGATGGAGCCCGATCGGGTTCTGCAAGACCGCCGCGCTTACGCGCTTTGGCGCCATCTCGCACAGCTTTAGGCAATAGCTTGAGCCGATGCATCCACCAAGGGTGTGAAAGCGCCCGTAGCCGAGGTGATCCATGAGCGCCAGATGATCGCTGGCATAGGTGTGCCAGCCGTGATGTAAGGCGATGACGCCTCGTGAACGGCCAGCATTTCTCTGGTCCATGGCGACAACGCGATAGCGAGAAGCAAGCGCATCCGTCCAATCGTTCCAAGGCCGTGCCGGTCCTTCGGCCGGTGCGTGCCACATCTCGATACGCGACCGCAAACCACCGGGCGCAAACAGCAACACCGGGTATCCGCTTCCGAACTCTTCGAAGTAGATCTCGGCATCATCGCGCTTCAGCACCGGCATGGCTCGCTCCACTTTGGTCCGACTGCCATCCAAGACGCTAGCGCATCCTCGGCATCCGTGCAGCCGCTCCCTTCTTCTATGGCCGAAAAGGTGGCACTGTCATTCGGGACACTTGTGAGGAGGCGGCGCGATGAAGATCGGGTTCTTCGATGACTACAGGCTCGGTGTGGTCCTGGGCGAGGCCGAGCTTGGCGTCGTGAGCCGGGTACCAGATCCACCGGCCGCGGCTCGAAGACACCGCGAGCAGCGGCAAACCCATCCCGCTCGCCTCCGTGAAGCTCAGGGCACCGCTGCCGCGTCCCATCAACTCGAGGACGACGAGCTCGCCAACATCGCCATTGAGAGCACCCACACCGTCGACATCGAGAAGTTTGTCCCGAAGGCCTCCATCGACGATCGCTACCGCGACACGCCCTACTACCTCGCCCCCGAGGACCGGGTCGGCCAGGAGGCGTTCGCCGTCATCCGCGACGCCATGAGGAAAAAGAAGATGGTGGGCATTGCCCGCGTGGTGATGGCCAGGCGCGAGCGCATCATGATGCTGGAACCTTTCAACAAGGGCATCATGGGCACGACGCTGCACTACCCCTACGAGATCCGCAGCGACGATGCCGTGTTCGAAGAGATTCCCGACATGAAGCTGCCCGACCAGATGATCGGGCTCGCCGAGGACATCATCGACAAGATGACGGGCGAATTCGAGCCGGACAAGTTCGAGGACCGCTACGAGAACGCGATGATCGAGCTGATCCGCTCCAAGCAAGAAGGCTTGCCGGCGCCGAAGGAGAAGCCCGCCGCACGCCCTGCGAACGTCGTCAATCTGATGGACGCATTACGCCGCAGTGTCGAAGGCGAAACCGGCAAGGGCAAACCCGCCAAAGCAGGTCCAGCCAAGAAGGCCGAGCCTGCCGCAAAGCCGAAGCGCAAGGTCGCCAAGGGCTAAAGGCTGGTTGCAGAGCCATCAATGATCTGAGTTTTTGCCGCAATGCCGGATGAGATTGCCGCGCCATGAAGCAGCAAGCAGTCCGACGCCGCCTCGAATTCGATCCCGAGACCTGGCACGCGCTCAATCAGCTCGGCCTTGAGTCCGGCAAGCGGCTGCAGGATCTCGCCGAGGAAGCTTTCCGCGATCTCCTCAAAAAGCATCGGCGCCCGATCACACTCCGCGATGCCTTGCGTCAAAGCCTGCGCATGCATCCGGCCAACGATCGCCCCTCGGCGACCGTGCATCGGTTGCGGCGAACCTCCTCGAAGTAGCACTACACCAGTCGGCAAACAGCGTGCTGCGGTGCTGCAGCATCAGGCGTTCCGATGGCGATGCGCCACCGACCCATATGCGTGAGCATGCTGCGCATAGTGCTGGCGCAGCAGGTCCCTGCCGTAATCATTGCCGTTTGGCGTGCGCACCACCGTATGAATGTGATCACGGGAGGGTGCATCGTTGTCGTACATGATGCCTGACTGGTGGTCGAACTCGACGAGGATCACCGGGCTCAGGATACGATAGTAGAAGGGGCTGGCATCGTCGAAGGGACCAATCCAAGCGAAATGCGTCTCGCCTAGGTGGCGCTTCGCCTCGTCGTAACGGATTTGGGCGTGACCCTGACGTAAACGCCCGGTGTACGTGCCCAACAGCGCCTCAAGACGCTCACGGCCCTCTGGTGGCAGTTCGTCATACCGGATCCCAGCGGGGTCGATCTGCCGGTTGTCCTCGAACGCGCCTAAAAGTAATTCCGACGGGAGATCGTTCCCAATCGTCGCTTGCCGCCGCTCGTCCACCGAAAGAGCGCGCATTAGCGCGTGGCCTTGCTCCTCCTCGGTGGCAAAGACACGTGTGCCTTTGTATTTGCCGAACCGCGCCAGCACGGGCTCAGAGCCCATGAAGGTAGGCGTCATCACCATCTGGTCGCCCAGCACGAAGCAGTTGATAATGAGGTGGTGGCCGTCGATCTGCCACCCCCACGGCTCGCTCGGCGAAGGGGTACCAAAGATGCTCACCCAATAGAACCATTCCCCGTATTCCTCGGCCTTGCCGGTGATCTCGAGGGCGTGCGAGTTCAGCTTCATGATGTCGCGGGCCCCCTGGTACCCCGACGCGCTCATCGTTTCGCGCAGGAGACGGAGCGCGGCCTCGCGCTGATCATGCCCGAGATCCGCAAGACAGACGCCGTGCCGCATCAGCCAGGGATGGATATTCGACCACTTTCGCCACGCCACGTCGTCGATTGCAAAGGACACCGCCTTGCGTTGCTCCGCGGTGAGCCTTGAAAGAAATGACCGCGCAGCCTCCACGACCGGGGTGAGTGAAATACCGGTCCTTGCAAGCGGGAACAGGCCGCCCACCATTGCACCACTGGTGACACCGCGGAACGGCTGCGCTAGCGCCACATTGGCCCGATCGAGCATCGATCTGAGCCTTGGCATCAGGTCAAATGACCGGATTGCCGGAGTCGGGGGCCTCTGTCGCAGGCCGAAGTGCTCGGACTCTCCTGCCATCCTCTGCCCTCCCTGCACACGTTTGCGGTGAGCTAATCTGCATTCGATACCGCGGAATCGGCAAGGTCTGCCATCCCGCTTACAGCTTCAGCTCAGGCACTGGCATCCAGCGTTCTTCAGCGCAGCTGCGATACGCGAGATCGGCAAGTTGCACCGCCTTGGCACCTTCAAGCAGTGTCGCCACATAGGGCGCGTCGTCAACGGCGTGGTGCAGAAACGCTTCCCAGCAATGCCGGAACGGATTCTTGACGGGCAAGGTGTCAGGCACCTCCTGCCATTGCGCAAAGAAATCCATATTGGCGGGCCGGCCTCCGCCGAAGAAGGCCTCCGGCGTATTGACCGCGCTTTGGGTGAAACAACGCATGCGGCCGGCGACGGCCGATCCGGCCGAGCCATCGATCTGCACGACCATCGTATCGTCGCGGCGCACACGTGTGGCCCAGCTATTGGTGATGACGCCGACAGCCCCTCCGGCAAGCTTTAGGAGGGCGTGGCACGTATCCTCGACATCGACTGAGTAGCGCCGTCCACGCTCGTCCAGCCGTTCAGGGATGGCAGTCGACATCAAAGCGCTCACGGCAATGACCGGTGTCGCCAGCCGGTCGATCATGTAGCGCCAGTGCGCCATCATATCGAGCGCAAGCCCGCCGCCCTCGCTGCGCTTATAGTTCCAGCTGGGGCGCTGGCATTCCTGGCTCGTGCCGTCGAAGATCCACGAACCCGCATCGATCTTGATCGAGAGGACTCGACCGAAGAAGCCGGTATTCTTCACAAACAGCAACTTTGCGAAGCCAGGAAGGAACAGCTTGTCCAGAATGACCCCGTGCTTGACGCCGGCTTTGTGCGCCAGTCGCGCCAGTTCCATCGCCTCGTCGACGGTAGGCGCAATCGGCTTCTCAATATGAATATGCTTGCCTGCCGCAATCGCCTGGCGCACTCGCGCCGGGCGATCGCCGGTTGCCGCGCAATCCATGAAGATGGCGTCGGACCCCGCCAAAGCCTCAGCCAGGTTCGTCGTCCACCGCAAGCCGCCCTGCGCTGAAGCGAGGGCCGACAGCCGATCGGCATCCCTTCCCACGAGCAACAGCTGGGGCACTAATCGGTCACCATTTCGCAACTTGAGACCGCCCTCGGCCGCGATCGCCAGGAGGTTCGCCACATGCTGCGTTGTGCCCATGCGCCCGGTGGCGCCATTGATGATGACACCGATCCGACGGTCGACCATAGCTGTCTCGCTCCTGATAGACGCTCGCGCAAGTTAGGCGGAATGCGTCTTCGCCCAATCGACAATCTCGGCGTGGGTCGCGAACCAGACACTCCCTTTGCTCTTCGCGTGCCGAATGAGCTCGTCGAGTATCCAGATGCGCGAACGGTACCCAATGACATGCGGATGGCAGGTGAGCTGGAAGATGCCGCCATCGTCCCAGGCCGCATCGAGCTCGCGGCGGAAAATGTCGAGCACGTCCGTGGGCGGTGTGTAGGGTCTGAGAGAGGAGGATCGATTCATCATGAAATAGACCGCATCGTCGCGTACCCACTCCACCGGGAACTCGACGATGCCCGTCGGCTCTCCGTCGAGAAGCAATTCGTAGCAGTCTTCGTCCGCCATCAGGGACGAGTCATACACGAGCCCGAGTTCCTTCTCGATGCGCAGCGTGTTGGGACTGAAATCCCAGGACGGCGTCCTGAGCCCGACCGCGCGCTTGCCCGTAATCTTCTCGAGCGTCTTCGCCGAGCGCAGCATCAACTCGCGCTCTGCCTCAAAAGGTAGCACCGAGTTGAGCTCGTGGATCCAGCCGTGGATGCCGATCTCATGCCCCTCCGCGATGACGCGCCGCTGCTCGTCCGGGTGGAGCAGGGCTGTGACAGCCGGCACGTAGAAGGTTGCCTTGATCCCATGGCTGTCGAGGAGCTTCAAAATACGCGGTACGCCGACACGGTTGCCGTATTGGCCCCATGATAATCGGCCGATCGATTTACCGCCGTCGCGAAGCTCGTTTGTCTCATGGTCGCTGTCGAAGGACAGGGCAACCGCGCATCGCGCCCCGCCTTTCCACGTCTTTGGTCGGAGACTTCGCCCCGCCCGCACCTGGTTGACGACCTTACGCCAATACTCTTCAGGCCACTGCCACGGCTCTTGCGGTTTTGCTCCGGACATTTGATAGCCTCCCTGAAACGTTCTCACGGTCACAGTCTGACCCGGGAGCACATACGCAGCGCTGTCAGCCCGGCTCGAAGCCCTTCGACTTGAACACCGGTGCAGCGCTCGGTCCGGTCAGGAACTGGATCAGCGCCTTGGCTGCGTCTGGCGCCTTGCTGCCGGCCCCTATTCCCGCCGTGAAGACCGTCATGCTTGCGTACTCGCCTGGCAGCGGCCCCACCAACTGAGCGCCCGCCACCGGCACGATTTCAGATGCCTGAGCCACACCGAGCTCGGCTTCGCCCTTCGCCACAACATCGGCGGCCTGGGCGCCAGGCACGAGAATCGTCTTGGCCTTCATTTGGTCGGCAATTCCCAGACGGTCGAGCACACGCGCAAAATAGACCCCGCTCGCGCCGCCTTTCGCGGGATCCGCATACACGATTGATTTGGCTGCAAGCAGCGAGCTCTTGAACGCATCGACCGAGGTGATGTCAGGCTTCGGCGCGCCCGCACGCGCCGCCACGGACACCGCCGTGCCCGCGACATTTACAATGCTGCCGGCCGCGAACTTATCCTGCTTTTGCAGCTCGTCCATGACCGGGCGCGACAGAATGATCACGTCGGCGCTTTCCCCCTCAAGGATGCGCTTCCGGATGTCGGCGATCAGGCTGTAGCCAATTGTCAGCTTGTCACCCGTGTCGCGCTCGAATTGCCGCGCAAGTTCGTCCAGCGCCGAGGTCAGCGCAACGGATGTCAGCACCTTGACTTCAGCTGCCTTCCCTTCGGTCGTGGCGATGGCACCGCATACCAATCCTACGAGCACCATGCACACCGTTGCCTTAAGCGACATCCTCGTCATTGTGATTTCCTCCGTGACGTTGCACCCATTGGCACGCACTTGCGTCAGTGAACCTGACTTTACGCACGCCCATACCGCTTGATCGTCTCCGTCCAGCTGCCGAGGTCCTCGGGTCCGCGTATCGGCGGCTTCAGCCTGCTGCCCCCGATCATGGGGACCAGCACCCGGTTCACACCCAGACGGCGCAGCCCCTCGAGTTCGGCCAGATCACTTGGCAGGCTCATCGTGATCTCGAGCTTATCCGGATCACGCCCCGCCTCCTGCGCAGCCTTGCGCGCGATTGCGATCAGCCGATCTTGCTCACGAGAATAGGGGAAGAAGCCGTCACCGAGGCGACCTGCACGGCGCGCCGCCGCCGGAGTGGCCGCCCACGATGATGGGCACCGACTTGTTGACGGGCTGCGGCCGGCAATAGGCTTCCTTGAAAGCAACATAGCGCCCCTCGAACGTTGGCTTGTTGGCTGACCACAGCTCCCGCAAAGCGGCCATGTATTCCTCAGTCCTGGCCGCCCGTCCTTCGAAGGGTACGCCAAGCGCGGCGAACTCTTCGCGCAGCCAACCGATGCCGATGCCGAGCAGGACGCGACCACGCGAAAAAGTGGTCCAGCGTCGCAATTTGCTTCGCGGCGAGAACGGGGTTGCGCTGCGGCAATATCAGGATGCCCGTTGCAAGCTTGATCTTGGTCGTCGCCGCTGCCACAAACGCCATCCAGATGAGCGGATCCGGCAGTGGAAAGTCATCCCTCCCGCCCGGCATCTTGCCGCTCCCATCGTATGGATAGGCCGATGCATAACCCGCAGGAATGATGGTGTGCTCAACGGTCCAGACCGACTCGAACCCGGCCGCTTCGGCCGCTTGTGCCAAGGCCACCGCGCCTTGGGGATCGACATAGCGGCCAGTGTTACAAAACCATAGGCCGAACTTCATCATCCTCCTCCCTGCAATCAAGGCTAGAAGCCTCCTCACGGCTTCGAACCGGCCTTGCCATTAGCCTGGGCGGCGATCTGGTTCGCTGGCGTCGCGGCCATCCACTCCAGCAAAGACCCGTTCAGCTCCCGGGGGTAGCTGAACCCATGACCGACAACGAGCAGCATCGCGCCAGGCTGCAGGAACTCAATCGCAAATACGTCCGATCCGTCGATGAAGCCAATGTTGCCTGGTTTGACGCCAACCTCGCGCCTGAGTTCTTCAGCACCAATCCCGATGGCAGCTTCATCGACCGCAAGGCCTTTCTGGCGCAGATCGGCCGCGGTTCTTCGGTCAAGAACATCCGCGAACATGACGTCATGATCCGCGTCCTTGGCGACTTCGCCATCATCCACGCGCGCACCAGCTACCAGAAGCCCGACGGTAGCCAGGGCGCCGGCCGCTACACCGATGATTGGCAGCTTCGCGATGGGCGCTGGCAATGCGTCTCGGCGCACGTGACGCGAGCCTAGGTATCACTATCCAAAATGCCCGTGCGGGTACTCGTAGGACCTTTCGCCTGTTCTTCACTCGAAAGGCTTGAGACCCGCTTGCACCTTCTTGGGCAAACTTGAACGAACCAGCTTGTAGGATGCCGCCAATCGGTGCCGAAGCTCATCCTCGGACGTCGCCCAAGGCAGGTTGACCCACGAACGATGGAAGTAGGGCGCCTTCACGCCCACACCCGCTTCAATCACATTTCCGCCGTTTCGATACTGTCCGTCTTCACCGACACCCCAGGCATGACCGCCCCGATGCAAGCGAACATCTTGCCGCCCACCTTCCAGGCGTCATGTCCTCCACCCCAAGGGTCTGACACTTCGGCGCCGGGGAACTTGCGGCAGATGGCATTCACCAGCTTGCGGCTCATCCTTATCAGCCCTCAATCCAGAACCCAGCTCGAACTCTCAGCAGTGCGCGGGGTTTAGTACTTGCACCATCACCGCGGAGAAACCCATGTACCTCGCTCGCTTTTCCTACGACGTCGCACCAGCCAACCGGGAACGCGCGCTCAAGTCCATGCGCCAGGAGCTTGAGGCCGCCCAGAAGAAAGGGCTCGAAGCCCGCATCCTCATTCCACTAACGCGCGCCCATGGCGGGCCGGCCCTGCAGTTCGAAGTCGGGCTAACCAGCCTCGACCAACTTGAGGAGTTCCGGCATCGCGGCGCGGGCTCCAAGGACAAGACCGGCGACTGGATGCACGCTTTCAGCGAAATCCTCCTCGCACCGCCGGCGGTGGAGATCCTTCGCACCGAAGAGCCCCGTTCTGCGTAGGAGAGACGGTCGCTTCGGGGGTCAACTGCTGACCCGCTCTAATTCGGCAATGCGCATCGAGAGGTCAATGCGTCGCTGACCTACCACCATTGCCTGCGCCTGCATGAGCCGAAAAGCCTGCGCGTCGCCCTGCTCCGCGCGCACCCGCGCGATCTCATTTAGTGAGTCGTGGAGCCAGTGCCACTCCCGCACGACCTCAGCTTCCGCGGCTCGCAATTCCGGCAAATTCTGCGTCATTTCAACAGCCCATGGCAAGTATGTTCCCTTTTTGTTCCAGACTTGATACAACGCCTCTATGCCGCCTGCAAGCCCCCTCTCCGGACCGCCCCCGCTTGCCCTACGGTCCGGAGCCTGCAGGCGGCCCCTCTCCTCTCGATGAGGCCGTTGCCTGCATGAGGCCTCCGCAACAGATGCGCCCAGGCAATCGCTACGCCCGTGAGGACGGCATCGGCCGGACCCTCGCGCAGCTCGTCACCGCCAAGATGGCTCTGGTCGCGGTCTGCCGCCGCTGCAAGCACCGGCGCGTGCTCTACCCCGCAAATCTCATTCCGCTCTATGGCGAGAATTTCCCGGCCATTGAGCTCCGCATGCGCTGCACGAGCTGCCGGGGGCGCATGGCCAATCTGCATGAGTCGTCGCGCTAGCTCATCGCTTAACACCGGTCGACCCTCGTGGGATCAATAGTCGAGTGCTTTCGAGCAAAAAGGACCAAGCCCATGGAAGGTGGATGCACATGCCGGCAGCTGCGCTATCGGCTGAACGGATCACCGATCATCGTTCACGCCTGTCATTGCCGCTGGTGCCAGCGCGAGACCGGAACGGCCTTCGCGCTCAACGCCCTGTATGAAGCGGATCGCGTTACCCATCTCGCTGACGAGCCGGACATCATTCTAACGCCATCGCTCAGCGGAAAGGGTCAGCGCATTGCAAGATGCCCTGGCGTCGCCCCCCTGTCGGGTCCTTTCCACACTAAAAGAGAACGAGGGGCGGCGGAGCGCATCGTTTCACCAGGTGTAGCTTCAATTCACAGGGTGATAAGAGGTGGCCTAATGTTGGGACAACCCGTCAGACTGGCCCCGAGCCCGCCGCTCGGCCAATCGGCAACCCCGGACCAAATTTGCATGGGAGGGCGCTCAGCCCAGCGCGGTCGGAGACGGCCGAAACCTCTCCTCCCTTATGCCCCGGGCTGTCCCCCACCCCGAAGCGCGAGTAAAGGCCTGAGCTGTGCGCTGAGGCCGTTCCGCGAACTCTTTCCTGTGTCGTGTGAAGACTGGTATTCATTGTCACCTTCGTGATAGTACCAAAAAGAGCAGGCTGTGATTTAGAGACAGCGTTGCGCGAAGTATGGATGAGTGCGGTGAGCGCGGGCGGTGGGCACCCGCGACGCTAAGTTGGTGGGGCACGGTTGGTCAACCTAGCTGCCTCAGCACGTGTGGGAGATGGGTTGGCAGCCGCCGCCATCGATGTAAGTGAGCAACACGTCGTCACCTGAACGCAGATACCTGACCATTCTTTTTTGCGATCTGGTCGGCTCCACATCGCTTGCGGCGCGGTTGGATGCCGAGGATTACCGCGATGTTCTGGTAGCCTATCAACGCCGCGCGACGGAGATCATAGAACGAGCCGGGGGCATGGTCGCGCGCTATGAAGGCGACGGCATCCTTGCGTATGTCGGTTTTCCGGTTGCCAATGAGGACGATGCCGAGCGGGCAGTAAGAGCCGGCCTCGACCTCGCGGGCGGCATGGCTGTCGGCGACGTCGTGGATCAAGACCTCACAGTTCGAGTGGGCATTGCCACCGGCGTTGTGATTGTCGATCAGCTCCTGCCCTCCAAAGCCGCGGATAATCCCGCCGTCGTCGGGGAGGCACCCAATCTTGCAGCGCGGCTTCAAGACCTCGCTACGCCCAACACAGTTCTCATCTCATCGGAAACCCGCCGCCTCGTTGGCGGTCTTTTCGAGTTTCGTGACCTGGGGATGCAAAGCATCAAAGGATTTGCAGAACCACAGCGCGCTTGGCAGGTGCTTCGAGCCCGCGACGATCTAAATCGCTTCGAGGCGTTGCGAGGAACATCCGCGCTGGTCGGACGGGACAAGGAGCTTGACCTCCTTCTCGTCCAATGGCGATGCGCCACGACAGAGGGCGGTCGCGTGGTGATCGTGGCCGGCGAACCCGGCATCGGCAAGTCGCGTCTGGCGCTAGAGTTCCTTGCGCGCATCCGCTGGCAGTCTCCGGCAATGCTGCGTTACGACTGCTCGCCGAGTCACAAGGATAGTATGCTCCACCCGTTGCTTGCCCAAATACAGAGGGCGGCGCAGTTCCATCACTATGACTCGCCCGAAGTCAAAGCGAAGAAGCTCGAAGCGCTCGTCGCGGGCAGCGGTCAAGCGTCGATCCAGGTGGTAGCGCTCCTCGGCGACCTGATGGGATTGCCCGTTTCGGGGCGCTTCGCTCCGCCGGCTGTGGATGCGCTAGAAAAACGTCACTTGCTCTTCGAGAGCCTCGTGGGGGTTCTGGCAGATCTCACGCGGCGGCGAAAGACCGCGGTTATCGTGGAAGACATTCACTGGTTGGATCCAACCAGCGCCGAGCTCTTGGAGCATGTAATCGTGCGGGCGCATCAATTTCCGGCTGTCATCGTGCTGACATGCCGACCGGAGGCGAAGGCGGACTGGCTGAGACGAACGCGTGCAGCGGCCATCGATCTGGCAGCGATCGACGCGCGTAGCGCGGAGGCCATGGCCAAAGAAATTGCGGGTTCGAATTTACCAGACGCAACTCTGCGCAGCCTTGTCGACCGCGCTGACGGCATGCCCCTGTTCATTGAGGAGCTGACCAAGGCGGCGCTGGAGAAGCTGGGGAAGGAATCGCCAGCAAAGCCTTCGGAAGGCTCGACGGTGCCGCCTAATCTGCAGGCGACATTGATGTGGCGGTTGGATCGACTTGGACCAGCCCGCGACGTGGCTAAGGTCGCCGCAGCGATTGGTCGCGATTTTGGTTTCGAGTTGCTGCAAGCTGTCATGGAAGAGAGGAAGCTCGAAGACTTGCGAGCCTTGTTGAATGCTCTCCTCGATGCCAAGCTTGTCATACTGAGCGATTCAAATTCCTTCACCTTCCGTCACGCTCTCATTCAAGATGCGGCTTACAGCACGTTGTTGCGGAAGGAGCGCAAAGCCTTGCACGGGCGGATCGCTTACGCGTTGCAGCATCGCTTTCCCGAGGGCGTCGCGATGCAGCCCGAAATTATCGCCAGCCATTTTGCGAAGGCCGAGGCGTTTGAGCCCGCCGTTCGATATTGGCAGCAGGCCGGCGGTCTTGCGGCGGCGCGCGGGGCCTTTGTCGAGACGGCGAGGCATCTTTCCGAGGCAGCGAAACTCATCCAGCTTCTGCCAGAGAGCCACGAACGGTCTCACCAGCAGCTCAGTGTGCAGATCGCGCTCGGCCAAGCGCTGATGGCAACTAGCGGATACGCTGCCGCAGAGTCCCTGCAAGCCTTTGTGAGAGCAAATGAACTGGCCGCGGAAGTTGGCGGCGCGTCCGAGCGCATGGAGGTGCTGCTTGGCCTCTTCGACATACACTATAACAGGGCTGAGCTTGAGCAAGCGTTGGCGGTTGCGCACCAGCACATGGCCCTCGCCGAGCAGAACCAGAGGTACTTGGCTCGTGCCCACCAGGTGTTGGGTCAATGCTACTCGGCCAAGGGCGCGTTCATCGAAGCGCGAGAGCATTTTCAGCGCGCACTCGCGAAGTTCGCACAGGCGCCCGAGCAAAGCGATTCGATCGGCGTGTTTGCAAGACAGGATGTAGTGTCGCGCGCCTTGATCGCGGGCGTTCACCATGCTCTGGGAGAACCAGAGCTGTCGCGCGCGGCAACGCTCGAATCCATAGAACGGGCGCGAGAGCTACAAAACCCGCTCTTGATAGCGCTGGCATCGGTGACGCAACTGCTGACACCAGTTCCGGGTGGGTCGGACCCGGACCCCGATCGGGCGGGCGAGGTGGTGCGTTTTTGTTCGCGCCATGGCCTGAAGAACTTCGAGATCTGGGCGCGCTTTGCGCGCGGTGCGATCGCTGCGCGGCGAGGCGACCCGCGCGAGGGTATACTCCTGATGCAGGCGGCGATCGGTGCCGCTGAAGACATGAACTCGCGTCTCTTCAGACCGGTTCAACTCGCGTGCCTTGGCGGCGCGCATGCGAAGATCGGCGAACTTGGCGAGGCACAGCGATTGCTTGCGGAAGCGATTGAGATTGCCAACCGTACGGGCGAGCGACAGGCTTTGCCTTCGCTGCACCGAGTCCATGGCGAAATTCTGTTTGCCGCGGGCAAAGCAGACGACGGACAAATGCAACTCAAGCAGGCGCTGCGGGTGGCGCGCGATCAGCATGCAAAGGCCGAATTGGGCCGAATCGAAAAGAGCATGCTTCGCGTAGGCGTAAAAAATGCGCCGTGACTATGATCTGGGTCTGTCAGTGGACCGTTCGATCTCCGTTCCTCGATCGGCAGCTTCGGGGGTGATTGAGACGGGCGCAGTGCGCTGATCTCACTCCCGTTTTTGACCCAAAATCCCCTTGATACTTACTTGCGTCTTTGGGCGGCAGATCGGGCACACTGTCGAGTTGGTGACCAAGGAGCTACTCGGGCAATCCTGCGAGCCGAAGACCTTCGGCAACCTTGTTCCATACGCGATCGTCAATACCCAGCAGGCGCGCACGCAGTCTCGCGAGTGTGAGATCCGGCTCGATCCTGAGCATGTCCTCCAGGGCGTCCCGCGCTTTTTCCTTTCTACCGAGCCTCGCCAAGCTGCCGGCCAGAAATCGCAGCGCGATTGTGGAACGCGGGTTTTGATCTACGGCGATCTGGGCGCAGGCGGCCGCCTCCTCGAAATGCCCGTCTACGATATGGGCTAGCGCCATGCCGGAAGCGATGAACCAACCTCGCGGGTCGCGTGGACTTAGCCGCTGGGCTCGCCGCAGCAGTTCCAGCGCTTTACCTGAGTTTCCCAATTCCGCTTCCATCCAACCGGCGACCGCCATGGCTATAGCGGAGTTCGAGTTCAGGGCTAGGGAGCGGTAGGCGAGTTCTCGTGCGCGCTGCACATCCTGGTCCAAGCGGCGCACGGCATAAGCGGCCATCCAGAGGACGTTGCCGTCGTCCTTGCCATGCTCGAGCGCTCGCAATGCGAGACGCAGCCCCTCCTTCGCGTCTGCCCGGACATCATGCGACCAGCCCTGGATGTTTCCGCCCGCATAGCAATAGGCAGCGAGTGCCATCGCGGGGGCGTAGTCGAGATCGATTGCAAGCGCGTCTTTCAGGCAACCCAGAGCCGCAGTGAGGCTTTCCTCCGTGCACTCGTATTCGAGCTGCTGGGCGCGGAGCAGAAGGTCGTAGGCGTCGAGGTTAGCAGCTGGTTTCCTCTTCAACCGTTCGATTTCAGCAGTTTGCAGTTCTGGCTCGATGGCTGCGACGACACTCTCCGTGAATCTGTCCTGGAGTTCGAATACGTCGCCCATGTCTCCTTCGTAGCGATCGGCCCAGATGTGGCCGCCGGACGACGCGTCGATGAGCTGGCCGACAAAGCGGACGCGACCGCCCACGCGCCGAATGCTTCCTTCCAACACATAGCGCACGCCGAGCTCGCGGCCGACCTGACGCACATCCACGGCTTTTCCCTTGTATGTGAATGACGAGTTGCGCGCGATCACGAACAGCCAGGTGCACCGCGAGAGGGCGGCAATCACTTCCTCTGTCATGCCGTCGGCGAAGTAATCCTGCGCGGCATCACCGCTCATGTTGGAGAAGGGAAGCACGGCGATCGACGGCCGGTCAGGCAAGGTCAAGGTCGAGATCGATTGGGCTCTATCCGTCTCGACCGTTACCTGACCAGCCAGGTGCTCATCCACAGTTCCGACGAAGCGGATGCCCTTGCGGGGAAAGGTCTTGATCAGGCGCTGGTCTTGGCCGTTGTCGCCGATCGCATTGCGGGCGGCGTTGATACGGGTAGTCAGCGCGGATTCCGAGACAATCCGCCCAGCCCAGATCGCGGCGATTAGCTCGTCTCGGCTTACAACGTGTTCCCTGTTGCCGATCAGGTAGGACAAGATATCGAAGACTTGCGGCTCAACAGGGACCAGCGCGACTCCACGGCGCAACTCGCGCCGATCCGTATCAAGACAGTAGTCTCCAAATCGATAACGCAACGTCCGGCCTCACGGTCGCGCAACGTGTCGCTCGCAGTCTACCACATGCCAAAGCCTTCAAGAATCCACGCTTTCTCCACCAGAATGTAAGGCTGGCTTAATGTGCTCTGAAGGCACTCCTTGCTGCATTCCTGCATCCTGTTGAGCACATGGATGGCGAAACGGCTTCGAGCAGAGGGGCCGTCTGCAGGGAGGTGCGCATGATAGCTGTAGAGCAGCTCCGCTATGTTCGGCTTGGCACCAGCGACCTTGTTGCGGCGGCCAATTTCGCCCAGCACATCCTTGGGCTCGAACTCGTCGACCAAGACGACGCCCAGGTAGCATTCCGCTCGGACTTTCGCGATCACACGCTGGTGTTCACGAGGGACCCCAGGGCGGGTCACAGCATTGGCTTTGAGGTTCGGGATTCTGAGGCCCTTGAGCGTGCAGCAGATGCGCTTGCCCAGAACGGCTACGAGATAGCTGCCGGTAGCCCAGAAGAGGCCGCACGGCGCAAGGTCAAGACCTTCCTGTCCTTCGATGCGAAGGGGGTCACGGTCGACCTGGTCGTGCGCCCGCTGCACTCGGGCTGGCGCTATTTCCCGTCCCGAGACGCCGGCGTCACCGGGCTAGAGGCGGTCGCACTTCGATCCACCTCCGTCGCAAAGGGCGAAGTCCTCTGGACGAAAGTGCTCTCGGGTAAGGTCAGTGATTGGGTCGGCGATGCAGCCTATATACGTTTCGACACCGCGCATCACAGGCTTGCCCTCCATCCCTCGTCATCCAGCGGCGTGCTCGCCGTCGAGTTCGGCGTCGAGAGCGTCGATCAGCTGATGCAGAGCAGCTACTTCCTACAAGATCAGCAAGTTCGCATCGTACATGGACCCGGACGCCGACCATCGTCTGGCCAGATGTTTCTGACCTTCACGGGCCCGGACGATGTTCTCTTTAGCTACGTCGCCGAAGGTCGGACGATAGATGAATCCACTCATCGCCCGCGACAATTCCCTCGGCGCGCACGATCGTTCTGTGCCTGGGGGAGTCGGGGTCACCTACCCGAGTATGACACAGAGCACGGTGCTACCGCCGCGCCAGGAGGCCGCTCATGATCAATCTGCAAAAGGTCTGCTACGTTAGGCTCGGCACACGCGATCTCGAGGGGGCCACGCGATTTGCGACCGACATTCTCGGGCTCGAGGTCAGCGAGTGGGCGAAAGGTGCGCGGCATTTCAAGTCCGACGCGCGTGAGCACACGCTCTGCTATGTTGACGGTGATCCGAGCATTCAGGTCGCGGGCTTCGAGGTCGCGAACAAGGATGACCTAGATCAGGCAGCGACCGAGCTTGAGAAGCTTGGTCATGCCGTGCATGTCGGCACTCGCGAGCAAGCCGACGCGCGTATGGTGCGCGAGTTCATCGCCTTCTCCGATCCAACAGGCAACCGGATCGAGATCGCGTGGCGGCCGGCCGTCAGCGGCATCCGCTATCATGGCACCCGAGACGCCGGCATCACTGGCTTCAGTCATATCGGCCTATGCACGACCGACCCGGTTCGCGACGAGGCTTTCTGGACGCAAGTTTGCAACGCGCGCGTGAGCGACCGCATCGGCGACGCGGCCCTGCTTCGCATTGATGAGGTGCATCATTCGATCGCGATGTTCCCGACCAATCGTGCGGGCATCCAGCACATTAACCATCAGGTCGAGACCGCCGACGACGTCATGCGCTCGTTACATTTCCTCATTGAGCGCCGGGTCAATATCACGTTTGGGCCGGGTCGCCATCCATCCTCGTCAGCAAAGTTCCTCTACTTCGAGGGTCCCGACGGCATGACATTCGAGTACTCATCTGGTGTACGCACAATTGCTGACGAGTTGCTCTATCGTGAGCGTCAGTTCCGCTTCGATCCGAAGGGCTTCTGCCAATGGGGTGCCAAACCTCAAATCCGGGAGTTCATGTGATCGACCGGGTCCGACCTGTTACCGAACGGTCACTCGCATTCCCTCAACGACACAAATGACTGTTATTGGCACGGAACTGGCGACTTCCGCGCTGCGGCGATTTCGTCCGGAATCGAGGGTCAACTGACTCTGGGCGGACGTGGCCCCGAGGAACGTCTTGACC
>Ga0075420_100002055_pt1 | contig 17365 bp, 12 predicted proteins | sample SoiMetdeltSBSDD4_FD_75296 | JGI IMG/M metagenome (GOLD analysis project Ga0075420, IMG submission 75296) | Bulk soil microbial communities from a Populus tree surrounding site in Tennessee, USA - Soil MetaG P. deltoides SBSDD4 | ecosystem: Environmental > Terrestrial > Soil > Tree plantation... | reverse complement strand
GCCAGCGGGACGTGGGACGAGGAGATGGCCAAGCCGCCGGCGGGACCGCCGCCGCCGAACACAGCCGCGCTGATCGCGGCGGCACAAGCGCGGGCGTCGGAGATTGAGAACAGAATCAACGTCACGCGGGCGCAGGCGCTCGCTGCCCAGCAGGGGCCGAACGCTGCCGTCGACCGGATCAAGCTGGAGATCGACTTCTCCCAGCGGCTGCTGATCGCCCGGCAAAACGAGATCGCGGCCATCATGCGCCTCACGCTCACCGACAGCGGGCGGGCTGATCTGGCGGTCAAGTCCGGAAAGATCGTCGCGGACGCCACGATCGAGCAGATCAAGCTGTACGAGCAGCTCGACGACGCACTGGAAGCCGCCTTCCTCGCCCAGGCGGCGCTCGCGGGAAGTTTCGAGGGCGAGGCCGCGGTCGCCGAGCGCGACATCGCGATCGAGAACGAACGCGCCGACGCGATTCAGCGGAGTGTGCTCGCCACCAAAGACCTGATCGCGATGAACGACGCGCTAGCGTCGCAAGGCGGGCGGGACACCGCCGACGAAGTGGCGGGCTTCGGGATGCTGGCCGCCGCGCCGAAGGGGGGCCAAGAGGACTTCCTCAAGCGCGGCCAGGTGCTCGCGGACTTCAACAAGGAGATGCGCGCGATCGCGATCTCCTCGAAGACGATGGGGATGGAGTTCGACAGTAACACCGCGAAGATTGCGGCGATGCAGTCGGCGCTGCTGAAGTTCGCGCAGGACGGTGTCGACCCGACCGATGAGGCCGTGGTCAAACTCTCGGCGGACCTCGCGGCGCTCAAGCTCCAGCAGAGCATCATCGGCGACATCTTCGGCGCGCTGAAGAACGCGGTCGATACCAGCGTGCAGGGGATCATCCTCGGGACCATCACGCTGAAAGAGGCGTTCCGCAATATGGGCCAGTCGATCGCGGTGTCGTTGGTCCAGAGCGCCGTCGACCGGGGCCTGAAGATCCTCCAGAAAGCGATCGAGGACTTCGTCGACTGGCTGGTGACGACGGGTCTGATTCGACAGGCCGCTGGCTTTGTCGCCGGCCTCGCGACCTCGGCGATTAGCTCGAGCGCGACGACCGGCGCGGGCGGCGACACTTTCAACAGCGGTATCGCGACGGCCTCGGGCGGCGTGTTCTACGGCGCCCAGAAGCGGCTGATTGCCGAGGCGGGGCCGGAGGCGGTCATCCCGCTTGAAGGCGGCGCCGTCCCGGTGAAGTTCGTCGGCGGCGCGCGGTGGGAGCAACCAGTTCCGGTGGCTGGCTACGCGCGCGGCGGCGACACGATCATCATCAATAACAACGCGCCTGCACAGGTCACGCACAACAGCAGTCAGGCGCCCGATGGCCGAAAGATCCACACCTTCGTCGTCAGCGAGGTCAATCGCGGCATCGAAGGCGGCGAGTTCGACAAGGCCATGGGGATGATCTACGGCGTGAAGCGCCAGCCGGTGGCCCGCTGATGGCGACCTGGCCCGGCACGCTCCCGGTGATCCCGCTGGTAGCGGACTTCAGCGAGTCGCCGCCCGACGTCCTCATCCGGACGCAGATGGACGCTGGCCCGGCGCGCGTGCGCCCGCGGTATACGGCCGGCGTGCGCCCGATCGGCGGAAAGATCTCCTGCACCAAGACCCAGGTGGCAACGCTCGATACGTTCTACGTGACCACCTTGGTGTTCGGCAGCCTGCCATTCGACTGGATCAGCGGCCGGACGGGCGCGACGGTGAGTTATCGGTTCGTCAAGCCGCCGGCCTACAAGCCCGATCCCGATGGCGGCAAGGATCGTTGGCTCGTCACGCTTGATCTCGAGATCATGCCATGACCCTCTCCATCCCCGCGCGGCGCGCGCTGTTCGCCTCAGAGACCGGAGAGGTGTTTCTCCTGCTGCTCACGATCTCCCATCCGTCGATCGCGCCGATCTACTTGGCCAACAATACGACGGACATCACGAGCCGCGGCAATGTCTATCTCGGGTGTCCGTTCCAGGTCAGCCTGCCGGACGAGAACGAGGAGCAGCTCGGGTCGCAGATGCAGATTCAGATCGATAACGTCGACCGGCGAATCATGGAGGGGATTCGCTCGCTGCCGGTCGGGTCGCCGCCGATCATCACGGCCGAGCTCATCCTGGCCAGCGCGCCGAACGACGTCGAGCAGGACTTTCCGAGCTTCACCTTGCGCCAGGTGGAGTACGACGCGCTCGTCATCTCGGGATCGCTGCGGGTCGAGGACATGCTGAACGAGCGGTATCCGCAATATGAATTTACCCCGCAGTGGTTCCCGGGATTGTTTGCGGCGGCGACGAACCGATGATCCCCGATTGGGTTGCCGAGTTCGTTGGAATTCCTTGGAAAGTGCGCGGGCGTGACCGCGAGGGCGCGGATTGCTGGGGACTGGTGCGCATAGCGCTCATGGAGCACTACGGCATCGTGGTGCCCAGCTACGACGAGTCGTATGACGACTTGCACGATGGCGAGTGGATCACGGCCCTTCTCCGCCAAGGCATCCTCAGCGACGGCTGGCATCCGGTAACCGATCCGCGCGAGGGCGACGGCGTCGTGCTAAGGATCATCGGCCCGCTGGAGCTACACGTCGGCCTGGTCGTGGCGCCCGGCCTTTTCCTGCACACGATGGAGAAGTATGGCGGCTCGGCTGTGGAGCGACTCGATCACCCGATGTGGGCGCATCGGATTCTCGGCTACTACCGACACCCCGAGGTCTCGGTGTGAGCACGATCGAAGTTCTCGACCCCGAGCCGGTCCATGTGACGGCGCTGACGCGGCCGTTCAACTTCGAGCGCACGCGGCTGGACGTGACCGGCCAGTACACCATCCGCGAGCTGCTCGCCCAGGTCGGCATCCGGCCGGGCACGCCGACGCTGGTCTACCTCAACGGCGTCCTCGTGCCCGAGCGCGGGTACGACCGCGTGCGCCCCAAGCCGGGCACGTGTGTGCTCGTTCGCGTCGTGCCGCGTGGTGGCGATGGTCGGAACATCGGAAAAATCATCGGCGGTGTGGTGCTCATCATCGTTGGCATCGTCCTCGCTGTGGCTGGCTACGGGATCGGCCTGCCGTTGGTGGCGGTGGGCGTCTCGCTGTTGGTCTCCGGAATCATCAACATCCTTCTTCCGCCGCCGTCGCCGCCGCGCCTGCGCGCGCTGTCGGGTCAAGACATGACAGCGGCGCTGAGTCCGTCCCTCGCGATCGGCGGTGGCCGCAACGCGATGCGGCAGTATGGCGTCGTCCCGCGGGTGATCGGTCGCCACCAGACATTCCCGCCCTACGAAGCGCTGCCGTTCACCGAGGAGGTGGGCGCCGACCAGTACCTGCGCCTCTTGTTCACGTGCAGCCTCGGGCCGTGCGATATCGAGGAGCTGAAGATCGGCGAGACACCGCTCGAGAACTTCGAGGGGGTTGACGTCGAGATCCGGACCGGCGCGGCGGGGGAGCCGCCGATCACGCTCTATACCTCGAAGGTGTTCGAGGATCCTATCGGCAGCGCGCTGACCTTCGGTCCCGGAACGTTGCGCACGAGTCAGACCGGCGCCGCCGAACTCTCGGTGTCCTTTGTCTTCCCGCAGGGCCTCGTCGGGTTCACGCCGGCCGGCAGCGCGTTCCCGGTGTCGGTGTCGTTCACCGTGCAGTATCGCCGAGTCGGGCAGACGGCGTTCTACGATGCGCCCGGCTCGCCGGTGACGGTCACGGATAGCCGCGAAGGCCTCGCGCGCGGGGGCTTGGCCTGGCAACCGACCGGAACAGGCGGGCTCTGGGCTACGACCTTCTGGGCGCAGTTCGGGCTCGTGAGCTACGACGGCACGCGCATCAATGATGGTGTCCTGAACGTCCAAGCTTTCCACGTCGACACCAGCCCGGCCGGCTCGTGGCTCCGACTGACCCCGGACATTCCGCGCGAGTTCGGTCGCGTGACGGTGACGACGGGCGCGGTCTCGGCGGCCGACAATGCCGTCTGGTCCGTGCAGTGGTCGGACGACCTCGTCGACTGGACCACGGTCAAGGCCGACTTTCACACGGGGCTGACCACGCCGCTCTCCGCGGCGTGGACGCGGACGGGCGTCCACGCCCACTGGCGGCTACTCAAGACGAATGCCGCGACGGTCGGGCCAGCGTATTACGAGGTCGAGTGGGGCGAGGTCGCGGCCGGGCTCGTCTCTGACCAGTTCGACGTGCTGGTCACGCGCACGACGCCGGACTTCGTCGATCCGCTCACGCGCGGCGCCTCCTTTTGGGGATCGCTGCGCACGCTCGGCCCCGACCCGGCCGTGCTCTTGACCGGCCTCGCCCAGGTCGCGCTCCGGATCAAGGCAACGGACCAGCTCAGTGGGCTGGTCGATACCTTCAATTGCGTGGTGACGAGCCGCGTACTCGATTACGCGAGCTACTCCGGCACCGTGCTTGCCGATGGGCCGCTGGGGTACTGGCGACTCGGCGAGATCGCCGCCGCGCCGACGGCCTTCGACGCCTCGGGACACAGCCGAGCGGGCACCTACCAGGGCGCGCTGGTGCTCGGCAACGCCGGCCTGGTGACGGGCGATCCCGCCACCGCGGCGCTCTTCGACGGCACCAACGATGCCGTGACCGGGTTCACGGGTCTCACCAACATCGACATGGGCTCGATGAGCTTCACCATCGAGGTGCTCTTCACGACGACGACCGTGTCGGGCACGCGGACGCTACTCAGCAAGGCGAGCGGCGATGCGTTCGGCACGGGGCCGGTGGGTTGGGCGATTCGCCAGAATGCCGCCACGATCCAGTTCGTCCGCAACCCCGGAGGCGGCGCCCCGACGATCTCGACCACGAGCGGCAGTATCACGACGAGCACCGCGTATCACTGCCTCGTGCGCTACGACCGGGCCGCGGGCCAGGTGACGATCGCGCTGAACGGCACCGTCCTTGCCACCACGTCGATCGGCTCGGCGGTCTATGCCGATCTCTACGACCTCCAGATCGGCCGCAACACGGCTGGCAGCTTCTGGTCGGGCAAGATCCAGGACGCGGTGATCTACCCGAACGTCGTCCTCTCCGCACCGCGCGCAGCCGCGCACTATGCGGCTTTCCAGGGCACGCGCGAGTGGGTCGTTCAGCGCACCTCAAACCCGGCCTCCGCGTACCGGACCGTGCTGCAGGACCGCGGCAACGCGAAAGCGGTCGGGGACGGACGCCTGGATCTCGCGACCTTCGCGGCGTGGCATCAAGAGTGCGTCTCGGGCGGGCGGTCGTGCAACATGGTGGTCGACTTCAAGTCGACGGTCGGCGATCTGCTGCGCGACATCGCCGCATGCGGGCGTGCCACGCCAGCGATGGTCGGCACGAAGTTCTCGGTCGTGCGCGACCTCCCGCAGACCGTCCCGGTTCAGCACATCACGCCGCGCAACAGCCGCAACTTCAAGGGGCGCCGCATCCTGCGGGATGCGGTGCACGCGCTCAAGGTCCGCTTCATCGACCCGGCAGCCGGCTGGCAGCAGAGCGAACGCATCGTCTACGACGACGGCTACACCGCCGCGAATGCAACGAACTTCGAGGTGCTCGAGCCGGTCGGCGTCACCGATCCGGACTTGGCCTGGCGCCTCGGACGCTACCACCTCGCGTGTATGCGCGCGCGGCCCGAGCTCTACGACGTCGAGATGGACATCGGGTCGCTCGCGTGTCGCCGCGGTGATCTGGTGCGCGCGGCCTATGACGTCATCGAGTGGGGCAAATCGCAGGGTCGGATCAAGGCGGTCGCGGTCGTCTCCGGCTCGGCCACCGGCATCACGGTCGACGAACTCTTCGCGATGGAAGCCGGGCAGACCTACGGCATCCGCGTGCAGCTCAGTGACGGCACGAGCCTCGTCATCGATCTGGTGACGGTGCCGGGGAACCAGACCGTGCTCGCCTTCGCGAGCCCGATCCCGGCCCCGCTGCCGGCGGTCGGCGACCAGGTGATGTTCGGACTGAAGAACCTGGAGTCGGTGCCGTGCCTCGTCGCAGCGATCCGGCGCGGACCGGACTTCTCCGCGATCCTCACGCTGGTCGATCAGGCCCCCGGCGTGCTGACGGCGGATCAGGGCGCCGTCCCGCCGTGGGATCCGCAGATGACGCCCGGCGGGCTGATCCCGATTGCGCCGCCGAAGCCGATCATCGACAGCGTCATCTCGGACGAAAGCGTGCTGCTGCGCGACCCTGACGGCTCGTTCTCCAGCCGAATCCTGATCGTCCTGCACTACGCGCCCGCGACGAACACGCGGGCCGACTATCTCGAGGCGCGCTGGCGCCGTCGCGACAGCACCTCGCCCTTCGACACCATGCCGCGGCAGCCGCCCGATACGCAGCGCGTGTATATCCAGCCGGTCGAGGACGGCGTGATCTATGACATCCGTCTGCGCACCGTCAGCGACGACGGGCCGACCTCCGACTGGGCCGAGGTGCTCGGGCATCTCGTGGTCGGCAAGACGTCGCTGCCGGCGCCGCCTCAGGGCCTGCGTCTCGAGAACGACCGGCTGGCGTGGGACTACCCGAACGCGGCGCTCGACTTCCTCGGCTTCGAGCTGCGCCGCTCGGCCGGCGCCATCGGCAACTGGGAGACGGCGTTCGAGATGCACGCGGGCACGATCAGCGGCTCGTCGTTCATTCTGCCGACGACGATCTTCGGCCAGTGGACCTTTCTGGTGGCCGCGATCGACACGAGCGGCAACGCGAGCGCCCCGATCACGCTGACCCTCGACTTCGGCTCGGCGGCGCTGAACAACGTCGTCGAGAGCTTCAACTACAAGGCCAACGGCTTCCCGGGCACGGTCACCAACGGCTCGATCATCGCCGGGAACCTGGTGGCCGATCAGATCCCGACGGGGTTCTGGACGCTCGACGGGAATCGGTTCTGGTCGCCGACCGGCACCACGCTCTTCTGGGGCGGCACTTACAAGACGATGACGTACGTCTTCACGTTCACGCCCGCGCTCGGCTCGGCCGGCGCGCGGATCGTCTTCGATCCGGTCATCGTCGGCACGGCCTGGTCGCTGGACTGGAAGAAAGGCGCGCTCGAGTACACGCCGTTCCCCGGCTCGGTCGAGTCCATCACCGCGGCGCTGCACACATTCCGTCTCATCCTGAACGCGGGCGTCGTGCAGGGCCAGATCAACGGGCTAACGCTCTACGTGGACGCGGACGACGTCACCGAAACCATCGCCAACTTTGCCGTGAGCGGTGCCTGATGGCTGTCGGCGACACTTTCACCGAAGCGACCACCGACACCCTGCTGGAGAACCACGTCCCGACCGGTGCCAACCCCGGCACGAGCTGGGCCGCCCAGGACGGGCAGATCACGGTCAAGGCGGCCACCGACACGATCGAAGAGTCGGACTTTCTCGCCAGCAATCAATATCGGATGACCGACGACCTCGGCTCCGATGCGATGGACGTGCAGGCCGTGTTCACGCAGCTTGTCGCCTCGGGGCGCCGTGGCGTGCGCACGCGCCTCGATCCGGCCGACTCGTCGGGGTGGGAATACTCCTACGACGCCAGCAACGGTCAGTGGCTGGTCACGGACGGGGCCACGGCCGACACGCTGGTCGAGGCCTGGCCCGGCGGTGCCGTCACCATCAAGGCCGAACAGCGCGCGGGCGTGGGGCGCCTCTACGTCAACGGCGTCCTCAAGATCACGAAGGTCTCGAGTCAGCTCGCCGGCCGTACCCGCGCCGGTGTCCAGCTCCTCAACTTCGACGGCACGGGACCGAACCACCGCGCCGATACCTTCACCGCCGACAAGGTCGGTGGCTCGGACGACTTCACGACCGACCGGCTCGCGCTCGACTGGGCGGTCCAGACCGGCGAGAGCACCGGCTCGGTGGCGGGCGGGACGTGGCGCGCGGAGAACTTTACCGGCGGCCATCGGCGGACCGCCGAGTCCTACACGGCCGACCAGTACGCGCAGGCGACCGTCACGAATCTGACGAACATGGCGCGGATCAGTGTCCGGGTCCGATGCGCCTCGGCCGCCAACACCTATTACGCTGGCGGCGCCGACCCGAACGATACGGGGAACTCGCTCTACCGAATCTGGAAACTGGTCGCGGGCACGTGGACGAGCCTCATCGCTCACGCCTCGCGGGTCATCGTCGTCGGAGACGTCGTCCGCCTCACGGTCGTCGGCTCGACGCTCAGTTTGACCGTCAACGGCGCCGTGATTCTCACGACGACTGACAGCAGTATCGCCACGGGTCAGCCCGGGTTCGGCGGCGGCGCGGTGAGCCCGCCGCAGTCGCAGTGGGACAACTGGTCGGCGGCGAACGTGACAACGGCGACGCCGAAGGTGCTCATCGCGAACCCCGGCACCTATCTCTGGGTCGGGAACGCGACCGGGGCGGGTTCGCGCGTGCCGGAGATGCCGCGCGTGTTCGTCGACACCACGTACGCCTTGCCGGGCGGCACCGTGACCCCCGTCGCCGCTGGCGCGAATCTCCAGACGGCGATCAACGCCGCAAGCCTTGGTGATGTCCTCGTCCTGGAAGCGGGGGCGACGTTCGCGCCGATCGATCTGCCCAGTAAGGCGGGCTCGACCTACATCTACATCATCAGCTCGGCGCTCGCGGCGCTGCCGGTGGGCGCGCGCGTCGGCCCCGCTCAAGCGGCCTCGATGCCGAAGATCGTGAGCACCACGACCGCCGCGGCGATCACGACGGCCTCGGGCGCGCACCACTACCGCTTCGTCGGGATCGAGATCGCGACGACCTACGCTGTCCGGAGCGCGACCCACTTCAACCTCATCGCCCTGGAAAAGCCGGGCGGCAACGCCATCGCCGCAGACTGCCCGCATCACATCATCTTCGACCGCTGCTACATCCACGGCACGGCGACCGGCAACGTGCGCCGCGGCATCCTCGGCAACGCGATCCATCTCGGCGTCGTCGACTGCTACCTGCGGGACTTCCACGAGGTCGGCGCCGACAATCAGGCCTTCGCGTGCTGGAACACGCCGGGGCCCATCAAGCTCGTCAACAACTACCTCGAGGCGGCGTGTGAAAACATCCTGATCGGCGGGGCCGATAGCGCCAGCGCGGCGATGGTCCCCTCCGACATCGAGATCCGGAACAATCAAACCTTCAAGCCGCTGTCGTGGCGCGTCGGCGATCCGACGTTCATCTCGCTCGGCGCGCCGCCGTTCGACCATTGGACCGTCAAGAACATCTTCGAGCTCAAGTGCGCGCAACGGGTCTGGGTCGACGGCAACCTCTTCGAGCGCAACTGGGGCGATGCCCAGAACGGCTACGCGATTTTGTTCACCCCGCGCAATCAGGACGGCACGGCCCCCTGGTCGGTTGTGCAGGACGTGAACTTCACCAACAACATCGTCCGGCACAGCGCCGGCGCGTTCAACATCCTCGGCAAGGACAATCTCCAGACGAGTCTGGCGACCGCGCGGATCCGCGTGAAGAATACCCAGGCCTACGACATCGACGGCGCGGTGTGGAACGGCACCGGCGCCTTTCTGCAGATGATGGACGGCGGCGACGACATCACCTTCGACCACAATACGGGGCTGCAAACCGGGTTCCCGATCCTCTTCACCTTCAACGCCGCGCTTCGCCCGGCGGTCCGCTTCGTCTTCACGAACAACATCGTGAACTATGGGTCGGTCGGGATCTTTGGCGACTTCGGGCTCGGCAACAACCTCGACGCGCTCGCGTCCTATGCGTCCGCGCCGATCCTCATTGCCTGGACGGCGTCCGTTGACGGGGACGTGAACGGGTATAACGCCTACTTCGGCCAGTCGTCCGGCGTCTATACCGCCGTGGGGTCGCCGAAGGCGATGGGTAACGTGACATCGGGCTCCATCCGTCCGAGATTCTCTGGCGCTACCGTCGTCGCGCTGAAAGCCACGGACACTGAGGGCCTCGAGAGCACCTTCTTCTCGAATGAGATCAACGGCGTCTTTCCGGCCGACTATGACCTTCGGCGCAATGCCATGATCGCCGGGACGGCGACGAATTTCCCGGCCGACAACCTCTTCCCGGTCAGCGCCTCGGCGGTCGGTTTTACCAATCTCGCGACCTTCGACCTGCGCTTGCTGATCACGTCGCAGTATCACAACGCCGGGACCGACGGCCTCGACCTCGGCGCGCTCCTCGTGGGCCAGAGCCCCTTCGTGCTGACGGCGGGGTCCGGGATGTACGCCTGGACTGGCAACGCAGCGACGCTCACCCGGCGCCTCCGGAACGTGCTGACGGCCGCGCCCGGCACCTATGGCTGGATCGGCTCGCCGGCGACCTTGCTGCTCACTCAGCCGGGCGTCACCAGCCGCCGCCTGACGCTGACCCAGCCGTACCGGGTGATCACGTCCGTGCTGCTCACGATCCAGAACGCGCCGGGAGAGACGGCGGTGACGGTCAAGGTGATGGACCTTCAGGCGAACCCTGGTCCGAACGGGGGGCCGCTGATCGAAGCCCGGGATGCGGCCGGTAACCTCGTGCCCGCGCACGTGCACGCGGTGGTCAATGGGTACTAGGCCGTGACGACCTTTCCAAGTGCGAACTACCTCCAGGACTCGGCCCGCACCGAGACCGAGGTCAAGGCCGCGCTCGAGGCCTGGCTGGCCACCACGAAGCAACTGCCGGGCGGCAGCGACATCACGACCTTGACAATCGCGTCCGGCGTCGTCACGCCCGTGACCGGTATGCACCAGCTCGAGACGGAGGGCGCCGCCGCGTCGGACGATCTCACGAACGTCATCCAGACAAACCTCCCGCCTGGCTGGCTGCTCTTTCTCTCGACCGCGAGCAGCGCGCACGACGTCATCATCAAGCACGCCGCCGGGGGCGCGGGCCAGATCCGGACCGTCAACGGCGCTGACTTCACGCTCCTCGATAACACGATGTGGATTCTACTTCGGCGCAACGGAACCCTCTGGGACGAGGTCTCTCGGTCGTACGGGAGTCAGGCGGCGGCGCACCGCGCCTTCTACGCGACGCCTGGATTCGGCCCGAACACCTTCACCGGCCGGCAGGAGTGGGCGAAGGGCGCGAACATCGCGTCGGCCGCCACGCTCGCGCCAGGGATCGACGGCAACTACTTTCACGTGACGGGATCCGTGACGATCACGGCTATCGCCACGATGGCAGCCGGGACGCGCATCCTGCTGGAGTTTGAGGCCAGCGTCACCCTCACCAACAACGACACCAGCTTCAAGCTGCTGAATGGCAGCTACACCACCAAGGCCGGCGACGTGCTGGAGTTCGTCTCAGAGGGGCTCGGCAACTGGCGTCAGGCTAGCGGGCCGGTGAGCACGAGCGGGTCGTTCCTTCTCGACACCGTCTCCATCAACGAGGACTTCCAGACCGTCTCGGCCGCGATCTCGCAGAACGCCATCAACACCTTTACCTACCCGTGGCAATTCATGGGCAACAATTCCGGGACCGTCGTGCGCGTGACCGACGTGCGCGGCGTGTTCGACGCGCTCGGCGCGGCCCTCGGCAACTCCGGGATTCAGATGGTGACGGAAGGCGGCAGCCCGGCGCTGTGGTTCAGCACGACCCTCACGCCGACGATCGTCTTTCGCGCCGGCCGCCGAGGCGCCACGGGCTCCGGGACGGAGACGACGACCACACGCCGGATCGGCCTTATGGACTCGATGCCGAGCTCGGGACTGCCGACGAATGGCATCTGGGTCGAGTTCGTCGCCGGGAATTACTTCGGCCGGTGCCGCGCGTCCGGGACGTCCTCGGCGGCCATCGACCTCGGTGTCGCCACCGCCGATGCGGTCATGGATCTCTTCGAGATCCGGGTCGTGACGGCTGGATTGGTGAACTTCTTTTGCAACCGGGTCTTTCGCGGCAGCATCACGACCAACATCCCAACCGCCGCGCTTGGTCTGGTGGGCTACCACGAACCCAACGGAGTCAACGCGACGAACGCAGGCTTCCGGATCGACTGCTTCGGCGGGGCGGGGGTCAGGTAATGGCGACCTATAACAAGTTCAACATCTTCGTTTATGACCTCGGCCGCGGCTATCACAACCTCGACGCAGCCGCGGACGTGCTCAAGGTGTATCTCGCCACGGCAGCGTCCGCGCCCGATGCGGAAGCCGATGCCGTCAAGGCGGACGTCGCGGAATTCGGGGGTGGCACCGGCTATACCGCGGGCGGCGCCGACACCCTGAACACGTGGACGCGCTCGGGCACCACGAGCACGCTCGGCGGCACCGACATCGTCTGGACTGCGGGTGCCGCGAACTGGGTCGCGTTTCAGTTTGCTGTGCTTTACAACTCCTCGCATACCACGCCCGGCCCGAATCTCCCGCTGATCGGCTGGTGGGCGGAAGCCGCGCCGATCACGCTCGCCAACGGCGAGACATACACGGTCGACTTTTCAACGATCGGCAGTATGTCGTGAAGACGCCGCTCCTCAACCCGCGCAAGCCGATCAAACCGCTCGCGGAGCAGATCGAGAGCGTCAATACCTGCTGCCTGCGGGAAGAGAACCTGTACGTCGCCGAGTACGTCAACGGCTCGATGGTGCGCAAGTGCCGACGCTGTCATCACAAGCACTACACGATGAAGGCCGACCTCGGAGCGATCTTCCGTCAGGAAGCGCGCGCCGCGCGGAAGAGGAGAGTCCTCAGATGATGCGGATCGCGCTCGCGCTGTTCGCGGGGATGATCCTCTGGGCGGGTGTCGGGCACGCGGGCCAGCTCGACGCGCTTTGGACGGCGCCGACGAAGAACGCAGACAACACGCCGCTCACGAACCTCGCCAGCTATCGCCTGTACTGGGTGCTCTTCCCGATGGCGCCGTGTCCCGGCACGCAGTTCATCGTGATCAACTCCCCGACGCCGTCGCCGCTGCCGAACACCACGGTCGGGACCAACCTCACGGGGCTGACGCAGGGGATGACGTACAACACGGCGGTCACGTCGGTCAGCACGAACGGCCGCGAGAGTACGTGCTCGCCGGTCGTGTCCGCAGTTGCCAAGGCGGGCGGCACTGAGCCGCTCGTGATGCTGACCGTAAACACGCACGGCCAGGGGACCGGTGGGGTATCCAGCGTGCCCGTTGGACTGTCATGCTCAGGCGTGGCCGGGACGACGTGCTCGAAAGGATTTCCGAGCGGCACCGCTGTAACGGTCACGGCCACGCCGCTCGCCGGTTCCGTGTTCGCGCGATGGGTCGGGGAATGCGAAGGCACGAATCGGGTCTGTACGGTCACCATGACTACGGCTCGGCTGCTCAACGCGATTTTTGAAATCGGCACGGCGCCGCCACCCAGAGTCCCGGGCCAGGCGGGCGTCTCCACCACGGTCATCAACGAATAGAGGAGGGCACCTATGCACATCGTGATGCTCACCCTTGCACTCTTGGCCGTCCTGGCCTCTCCAGCGCTCGCGGTCCAGCGCGCGCAAACGACGTGTACCCCGCCCGCCGCCGGGTCCGGCGATCCGCCGACCGAGTATCGGGTCGAGCGCGAGACGAGCGGCCCGCCGACCGGTGCCTGGGATGCGTCGAAGGCGGCGCAGGTCGCCGTGTTGCCCGTCTCCGGGCCGCTGGTATTCGTCGACCGGGCCGCCGTCGACGGCGTGCCGTATCGGTTCCGGTGCGTCGCAGCGAATGCGACGGGCGCCGGGCTCGCCAGCGCGCCCTCACAGTCGGTGACGCTCGTCCCGACGGCGCGCGTACCCGGTCAGGCCGGGATCACAGTGATCATCATTCAGGAAGCGGACCCGGTCGGGGGGCGCGCGGCCCCGGCGGCACCCGCGCCGAAAAAGAAGTAGGGGGACACGCGATGACACGACTCCCGCTTGAGCTGCTAGAGCGGCTCCGGGCCGGCCGCAAGGATGAGCCGACAATGGTCAGCGCCGCTGGCGTCGCCGCGCTGGCCCTGCTGCTCTATGCCATTACCGACGCACTACGCTTTGCCTATGGCGTGCTCGCCGATGCGGTGACCTGGCTTCGCTGGGCGCGCGTCATGTTGTTTACCGCCGTGTTCTGCCTCGTGATCCCGGTGACATCTCAGGCCCTCGGTCCGTATTTCAACTCGGCGGAACCTGGGTGTGATGGGTCCGACCCGAACGTGCTCTTCTGCGACGATTTCGAGAAAGATTGGCAGGGCAACGCGCCGGGCACGTGGTACGTCACGGACGGCGATACGGGCGGCCCATTCGGCAGTGGGTTCGGGCCGGATTATCCGCCGAATAAGGGCTGGGCCGGGACGATCTACGCCAACCCCATCACCCCGGCCAATGCCATCATCTGCGGCGCGGGCATCACGCCATTCGGCAACTGTGCCGCCAATGGGGGATTTCACCCTTCGGCGGCGCTCGAAGGCAATATCAACATGGCGTTCCACTACTTCAAGCGCGGCCGACCCATCATATCGGAGCCGAGCACCTATGGCGCCTTCAATCCGAACTGTGGCACGACGGGGCGCCAGCGCTGTGCGGTGGATGAGATCTTCATCCGCTGGTACTCCTACTGGTCGCCGGGCTATGCGTGGGGGCAGGAAAAACACCTCAACGTCACGAATTCCGATGGCGACATCGCATTCGTGGACATCCAGGTCAACTGTTCACACGGTGATAGTTCCACGACGGGCACGATTTATCATCAGGTCTACCACTGCACCGCGAACTGTACGGCGTGGACGACCCCGAACTGCGCTCCGAATAATACGGGCCCCCCGATCTCATTCACGGGCGGCCGGTGGTATTTCCAGGAACTGCACGTGATCGTCGATGCGAAGACGGGGGTCCCTGGAAGCGGACGTATCCGGCACTGGGTCAACGACTGCGGCCCAAGCGGGACCGCGTGTGGGTCAGCGCCGATTCTTCGCTTTGATGCCACCGGGGGGCTCCCGGGCAACATCCACGGCACTCTCATTGATAATATCTGGCCGGAAAACTGGAACGGTTCTGTGCGGCGACCAGGCCAGCCGGAATCCGTCATCTGTCCGACCGATGGCGCCACCGTCTGCATGGGCGCGAGCGGCACTGGGCCGTATTGGGATCAGTTCAAAGTCTCAACGGCCGGGCCGATCGGGTTCGCGGGCGGAGGGCCGGGCGGTGTGGCCCCACAGCCTCCCACGTTCCTGCGATTCGCCCTCGCGGTGCTGACCGCGGCGGCGGCCCTCGCGACGCTGCCGAAGATGATGGCGTAAACGTGGCGGCGATCACGACAACTCAAGCCGGCAATTGGAACCTCACCGCCACGTGGACCGGCGGCGTCGTCCCCGGTAACGGCGATACCGTCACGCTCAATCATGCCGTCACCGTGTCCGACGCCCGCACGGTCGGCGTCTCGCCGGCCGCCGGTGCCGGGACCAATGCCATCCGATCGAATGCCGTCCTGACGATCGCCGCCGGTGGCGTCCTGACGGTCCGCGGCGACATCGGCCTCAACAACGTGGGGCTGACGATCCAGGCGGGCGGGATCCTCGAGTGGGATGCCAGCCAGGCGGGCACGCCGTCGACGGCGCGCTACCGTCTCTTCGACATCAACGCCGCGGCCTCGCCGAACGCGATCATGACGATCACCGGGACGACCGGAAGCCACGCCGTGGTCCGCTCCAACGCCGGCGGCGCCAACGGCCGCTTTACGGACAACGGCACTGATGAGAGCGGCATGGTCGACGCCACGTTCTGCGACTTCCTGCGGATCGGCGACAGCGCGAATGCGGCCTTTACCTTCCTGCTGGGGAGCGGCCGCACGTTTAGCCTCGTCGACTGCACGCTCGATGCGTGCGGCCCGGTGGGCAATCAGCTCGGCGCGGCGGCGGCGGGCGACGCCATCCTGCGCTTCGTCCGTGTGCGGATGACGAACAGCGTGGGGTCGCTCACCTTCGCCATTCCGTCGGCCGCCCGAACCGGCGCGGGCGTGCGCGACGTCAAGTTTTGCGATCTCGACAAGAACTCGGCGTTTTACGAACTCGGCGGCTATACGGTCGAGGACACCATCTTCCGGGGCGCGTATGACATCTCGCAGGGCGTTCCCGCGAGCTTCACGCGCAACGTGCTGGCCTTTCCGCAAAGCGACGCTGGTGACTGGGGCGCCATCGGCACCGTCGTCGATTGCTACTGCGTCCGACTCGGGAATCCGACGAACGCGCACTATTTCACGACGACGGACGACACCGTGCGGATCACGGCCTGCGTCTTCGACATGCCCGACGGGACGGACGGGGCCGGCGACTGCATCACGATTAATGCCCCCTCGGCGGCTCGGACGATCACCATCGATCACAACATCGGGCTACACGCCAACAATATCTGCGCCGGGACGATGCTCTCCTGTCTGGGCGGAGTTAATCTCACGGTCATCGCCGACCACAATACCTATCACGGCGACTTCGGTATCTACGTCGGCGAGACCTACGCGGGCCACGCGGGGATGCTGGCCTCGGCGAAAAGCAACCTCTCCTATCACAAGACGGCCGCCAGTTCCTTGATCATCCGCGGGGAACCCGGCGTCATCCAGAACGTCATTCAAGGCGTGAACGCGACCCGGAATGGGGTGTGGAATCCCGCGAATACCGACGGCTACGGCTCGGGGCTCAGCTTCAGCCCGGCGGCCCACGGGGCCGGGGATGTCATCGGCGACCCGCAGTTCAAGAACATCGACCGCAATATCAAGACCTGGGACACCACGCTCGGCGGCCCCGGGACGATCGCGAACGCACTCGACCAGATCGGCACGGGCGCCCGCACGGTCCAGGCGCTGCTCGACTATATTCGGGATGGCTTCACGCCACGCAACTCGGCATTCAGGAACGCCCACGATAGCGTGGCCCCCTCGCGGGGCTGGATCGGTGCGGTCGAGGGCAGCGACCCGATCCGCTACTCGTACGCCAACTTCTCAAAGGACCGGCTGAAATACGCCGATCAGGTGACAGCGTAATGGCCAGCGGACTGTACCTCTTCGGTACGACCGATAAGTTTTCGCTGATCACCAGCGCGGCGGCGACGATCGACGTGTATGCGTCCTTCGTGGATTGGCTGGCCGGCGCCGTCACGCCCGGCTCGCCCCAGGTGACGGCGATCACCACGGCCACGACCACCGACATCGTCGCGGCGCCGGCCTCGAGCACCTGCCGCGAAGTGAAATACATGCACATCCGGAACAAGGGCGCCACGGTCGCGTCGGACGTCACCGTGCAGCTCAATCGCAGCGCGGTCCTGACCGAGATCCACAAGGTGACGCTGAATCCGGGCGAGGAGCTGGAGTGGACGGAGGCGACTGGCTGGTTCACCTTCGCGCCGGCGCCGAAGCTCGATCTGTGCAAGTACGTCACGGCCAACTCGGTGCACGCCACGGCGGCGACGTTCGCCGACGTGACGGGCTTGACCTTCCCGGTCATCTCGGGCCGCAACTATGCCTTT
>Ga0075420_100002054_pt1 | contig 17374 bp, 11 predicted proteins | sample SoiMetdeltSBSDD4_FD_75296 | JGI IMG/M metagenome (GOLD analysis project Ga0075420, IMG submission 75296) | Bulk soil microbial communities from a Populus tree surrounding site in Tennessee, USA - Soil MetaG P. deltoides SBSDD4 | ecosystem: Environmental > Terrestrial > Soil > Tree plantation... | reverse complement strand
GCATCGGCAGCGTAAGCGATGTGGTATCCCTTTAAAAGCATCCTGGCACAGACATACATGTCCTCGCCCATCAGTAAGCCCTCTTTGAACCAGCCGACGGATCCTAGGGCTTTTCGCTTATAGGCTGCAAAGGAGTTGGAACAAAAGAAGGTTTTCATACCATATTGCTCGCAATCCTGAATAGTTCGGGTATGCGATACAGCCGGATAATTAAAGGTCCTGAGATGTGCCGCGAAGGCCGTCGCATTTGCCTGAGGAATCTGCCGGCCGAACGCCGCCGCGATGCGATCGTCGGTTAGGAGGCTCGACACGAGCGCCGGGACCGATGTGTCGTCCACCGGGAGCGCATCCTGAGTCAGATACACAAGGATGTCCCCTTTGGCGAGTGTACCCAAGAAATTCCGTGTTCCCCCGTGGTCAAACGCTTGCTTGGCAATACGGTGGGTCTGCACTCCCTGACTCTTTGCGATCGACAGCGTCTCGTCGCTCGAAGAGGAGTCGACGACAATAATCTCAAACAGGCGAAGCTGTTGACGGCCGAGCGCATCAAGCAACGCCCTGAAAGAAGGGCCTGCATTGTAAGTGGGGACCAAGATACTGACCATCTGGTCAGATATCAGCACGCCAACACCTGCTCATAGGTGTGTTCGAGTTCCTTGACATGACGTTGCAGCGTCCTAGGATTTCTCCAATAGTGCGCATGAGCCGCTCGGCCCATGCGAGCACCTGCTGTATCGTCTCGTAATGCCGACATCTTCTCAGCAAGGTCTTTCGGATCGCCGGCTTTGAAGAGTAAGCCGGTAACCCCATCGACAATCGAGGCTCTGGCCGCCGATACATCTGAGACTATCGCCGGAATCCCTAAGGCTGCCGCCTCAACGACTGAAAGACCATCAGTTTCGTATAACAGCGATGGGAAAACGAGCGCCCGGGCCTTTCGTAATTCCGTCATCACTGCGTCGTGTGGAAGCCAGCCCAACATTGAGACAGTGGGGCACAGGCGAAGGACCTCGGCGCGCTTATCTCCGTCGCCAACAAGCACGGCTTCACAGCCTGCCATCCGCGCCGCCTCGGCAAATATGTGAGGCCCTTTTTCTTGCGCAATCCTTCCCACCATCACATAGGCTGAATTCCGATTGATATCGACAGGCTCTGCATAGGTAGTTTGCACTGGGTTCTGCACATAGTACATTTGTGAACCAGGGGAAAAGAAGGGCCTCAATACCATCCTGCTCACTTCCGAAACGATGATGAAATGGTGGACGTCCTTCGGCATTCCCCCGCAACGATTTTGGGTGTACTGGCGCACAAGGCGCCAGATTTTGTGGCCGTAGTGCTGTCTGTCGCATTGCGTCGACACGCAGGCGCCCGAGAGCGGACGAAGATCGCAGACTGCGTTCTTCTGATAGTTAAAAAAGCTCCCGTTGGGACATGCAGAAAAGTAATCATGGAGAGTGCACACGACTTTAAAGCGGCGGTCGATTGCCACTTTGATGACGCTGGACGACAGGGCCTTCGTCCAGCCATGGACATGCACAACAGTATTTCCAGGATCAACTCCGCGGAGGATATTTGCCATAGACTGCGCGGCCCTCCTGTTCCAAATTCCCTGAATCAGCGCACGGATTCGTTGCGGATCGCTGCCGATTGCGCTTTGATCGGTACATATCACCCGGATCCCGCTCTCGGACAGGCCAGGCTCAACAGGGCGAACCGCTGACAGAAGGGTGACTCGGTGGCCGCTGCGTGCAAGACCAATGGCGCTCGACAGCGCGACCGCGGAGTTCCCGCCTTCAACATGAGCAAAATCACTCACCACGACGATATTCAGCATTGGGAAGACGGAGGTTGGGCCGAAAACAATAGGCAAATCGCTACAAACAATCCAAGATCTCGATCAGCTGCCGGACGATGAGGCTCCAGTCTTTGTCAGCCGCGTACCGTTTGAGAGACGTTTTATCAGGCGGCGTAGCGAGCGATTGACGAATGCTCTCGACGAACTCGCTCTGAGTATGCGTCAATCTGGCAGGACTTTTGAGCCATCGTAACTCGTCCCAATCGACAGCGACGACAGGCAGTCCGCAGGCCAGATATTCATAGAGCTTCAGCGGATGGATACTGCGCACCAAGTTTTCGTAATGGACCACGTCAAAGGGGATCAGCCCCACATTCGCATGTTGCAGGTAGATCGGCAATTCATGGTAAGGTCGCGAACCGAGAAGAAAGAGGTTTCTCGCCGGTTTGAGGGCCTTCCTTGCACGCTCGTCCGGCCCGATGAGAACAAACGAGACGTGAGGGAGCCGCTCGACAGAAAAATTGACGAGATCCCAGTCGAACCAGACATCCATCGCTCCCACGTACGTCGCGATGGGTTTCGGAATACTTCCGTATTCTTTGGGAGCCGTCGGTCGCTCCAGGGAAAAATGATCAAAATTCACGCCGTTCGGCAGGTGAGCCAGATTGCGCGGCCTTAATGACTTTGCATGATCCTCCAAACTGTGAGAGGCGTACACCACTGCGTCAACCCACTGAGCCACAACTTTTTCCAATTCCACCATTGCTGGCGAGAATTTGTCGAAGGCCGCGTACTGATCCGCGATCCGATAAAGCGACTTCTTGTGAGGAACGTGCGGCAGCCAACTGAATGGAACAACGCTGTCACAATACACTAGATCCACGCTCCCAAAGCCGGCTTGATGGAGTACAGATTCAATTCGGGGCCACGCCGACCGTGACCAATAGCGGGCGACCCAACTACTCTTGAGAATCGGCTTATTATGAGGTGTGAGTAATGCTGCCGGAACGTAAGCCCATAGGCGGCCATCGAGATCCCAACGACCGCCATCGGCATATAATCGATACCGTTCCTGCAAACGTGTGTAGTTACCGCCCAGCCAATGCCACGGAGAAAGCGGATCGGACACAAAGGCAACGTCCCACCCGGCATTCACAAAGCCGCGGGCGAGATGGTGACTCCCTACCTGGAAAGGCGAGTGCCAATGATTGGCGGACGCCACAATCAGTTTCTTTTTCTTCACGACGAAGGCAGGATCTCAACGTGCCGGCCGCGCGTCCACTCAGTGATATCCATATTACTTGGTGGCTTGAAGCCCAATGAACCATCCGAAGTCGTCAGGAATCCACTTGCACATCCAAGAGGGTAACCGCTTGCGATCATACACCGTCATAATTGGTGCGGCCTGAACGGTTGAAAACTCCGAGAACAGGACCTTGAGTTCGCCACAGGTATAAGCCTTGGTCCCTGGGCTTTCCATGTGATGGGCAACAACCTGCGTCAAGCTTTTCCATGGTCTTCCTTGAAACAACGCATATTTTATCCACAATTTTAAGGCAACCAATGAATGTCGTCCGTACATCATGCCAAGAAATGTGCCCCCCGGCTTGAGGACGCGCCTGATTTCCGCAATGATGCGCTCGGGACTCGCAGAGTGATGAATCACTCCCCAGGAGTACACGACGTCAAAAAAGTTATTGGAAAACGGCAGAGTCTCGGCATCAATTCGCTGCAGGGACGACTGCAGCCCATAGAGGGAAAGATGAGCCTCCGTCGTGTCGATGGCTTTTTGGGTTAAGTCGACCCCATAACACTTCGCTCCGGCGCGGGCCCATTGCACATGGTCGGTGCCTGCGCCGACACCCACCTCTAACACCGCCTTGCCGGAATGGCGGGTGAATTGCGCTATGGAGTGGATATACGGCTCCACGGCGTATCGGTATGATTCGATCTGCTTGAACCAAGCCGGAGACAATTCGGGAAGGCTTCCAACAATCGATTCTTGAGTTCCGCAAGCTTCCTGCTCCCAAAAGGTTTTCACTGCTTTGTTGATGCATTCGCTGTTGGTGCCGGTGTTCATACCTGGACGGTCCATTCAATAGTGCACGCCGTTGTCCCGAGCGAGGCGACTGTTGCAGGCTGAATCGATCCATATCCATCGGAATGAAAAGAATCCACGAGAGACCATGCTCCGCTGACGCTGTGAAGAATGGCAATACAGGATTCCTTCCTTAGCTCGACAGACATGCCGTCGCTGGAAAGAGATGCTCGTAGAGACGGCGCAATGTGAAACACTACCTGCTTCGGTCCTTGTATTTCACAGTGGTCGCGCCCGTGGATCCCCGTTTCCGAAATCCGTAGCTCACGGCGGTGAGGCGCACCAAATCCGGAATGTTCTCCCACAAAGCGAGTCGCCTGACAGTCGAGGACGTTCGCATTCGACCTATCCTGGAGCTGAAACAGGCCTTCTCGTTCCTCCTTCCAGTCGTTCTGCTCTCTGCCATCCGGCACCAACGTATTGTGCATGCCAGTAGATCTGAAACGATTCCTCATCGGGATGGACGGAGTGTAGACATAGGTTCCCGGATCGGTGATGACCGATGTGCCGTCGAGTACGAATTCGAAAGACAGATTATCATTGTGAGCGTGGTTGCCGATTTTATTGACGTCTCCGCGACCGCAGCGGATGGCAAGGTACACCCGATGCGACCGGTAAATAAATAAACCAAAATGCCGGTAAGGCGCGACGTACAATCCTTCGTGGAGACCGATTGGTCCCGATGCGAGGTCGCATACACCGTCCGGTCTTTTTGACATGATCCTGGTTTGGGACAACTCCGTATCTCCCTCAGAGTCGTGACGAAATCCTTTCGCAAGGCGTTCGACGACATGCGCGTCGACATGTTCACAATCGGGATGGTCGTTGCGAGCCGACACAGCCATCAGGCCGCCTATGGCAGACACGAGATGACTATGGTCTAGCTGGTCCTCTTCCAGCGTTGGATCATTCACGTTATAAGCCGGATGAAGTTTTAGAAAGCGGCCATTGTCGCAGTCGCCGATCTGGGAAATACGTCCATCGGGCCTGGTCATGTCTTGTGTAAATTGAGCCATTAAACCGATCCGCTCGAAATACCAGTGCGGGAATGGAATGGACGTAGGCTGCCCAGCTCGAGGACATAAGCGGATCGGTGCAGGGGTCAGCGGAGGTTGTACGGTGTGCAGCGTATGATCATATGTTCTCAGCACCGTACCTTTCTCTGGGTTCAAGGCCAGAACGAGCGCTGTCGCATACACAACCATTTCCGCGGACAATCGATGGTAACTCGTCGAGGCCTCAAAATTGGCTCCATCGGGCAGAAATTGGCGTTCCACCTCTTTGACGAGTTCTTGAATGGAGAAGGCCAGCCACGTGTCCGTTTCTGCACAACGAGGCAGGTACGCCGCGACGAACAACAAGCCGATGGTATCGGCCAGATAGTGATTGCCGACGGCTTCAGCGCTCCACTCAAGGTTGGAAATGATATGCCTGCCATGCTGATACACCGTCCGCGTGAATTCGTGTTCAAAGTTCGCGTCAAACCGTGCGCCAAATGCTTGGAAAAAGTCATAGCTGATGAGCCAATTCGCCACGCGAATGGCCACATCCATGGTACAGGCCCAGTTCACTCCGAACCGTGGGGGATTTGTCGCGACAAAATCCAGGATCTGATTCCGAAATTCATCTGCATACACGCTTGGGTCGTCAAATCCTGGCGTGCCTGCTAACGCTGACGCATAGCCATAGGCGAGCAAAGGCAGGTGCTGCATGCGCGCCAGTTCCCATGGCACCTTGATATCCACACCGGACTTGTGGCCTTTATGGACAAACGGAATCTGTTTATACCAATCTCGCTCCGACCATCGGAATCCGGATTTAAAGTCCCGTTGCCAGTCTATCGGCGTATAACCGGGCTGGATTAAACGCCACACCCGGCGTGATTCCCTGACGTTGGCCGGATTGATGTAAGCAGCAAGCCAGCGACCTTCGGCATCAGCAACAACCCGAGTTCCCATCTGATAGCGATATCCTTCCATGCCGCTACATTCCATGCCATGCCGAACCTCGACCCAGCCGGAACCCAGTAAGTTAAAACAATGGCGACGATAGCGTCCGACGAGCTCACGTAGGGTAGAAGCGGGAAAACACCGGGGCACCTCTGACAGACCGTCGAGATATCGAAGCAGCTGCTGAGAGTCGACGGGTGTCTCTTTCAGATAAGTGGACCACCGGAAATCCTGTTGCATCCGAGCCCGATCACGGCAGCGACGTGTGACGCGGCCCACGACCTTCTGCATGATGATGTGCGGAGGAAGGGACAAGACTCGATGCGCTGCATCAAGAAACTGTTTCACCGGCATAACTCCGTCAACTTTTCAATGATTCTGCCAGTGTGGGCCTCCCACGAGTACCGGGAAACTACCTCTTTTCTGGCACTCATGCCGAGCCGTGCTCGTCGTTCTTTGTCCTCTATGAGAACGATCATACCTTCACACAGCGACTTGACATCGGCAGGTTTTACCAACAAGGCGGTCGAGTCGTGGCTCAGCACTTCGCCAATCTGATCGAGGTCCGATGCGACGATGCCTTTTCCCATCGCCATGTACTCGAAAAGCTTTGTCGGCGATCCAAAGAATGGCGTGCCGTCTGGATTCGGAACATGCGGGGAGATCAGGATATCGCAGGCAGCAAGATGCTGCGGGGCTTGCTCTTGGGGAATGAGACCGGTGAAAATAGTGGCGGGCTCCGCTTCCGAATGAGCCAGCCGCCGTTTGACCTCGGGCATCATGGCGCCGTCCCCAATCATGAGCAGGCGAACGGACGCTCTAAACTCCGGCTGAGCTTTCAACAGTTGGCTGAAGGCTTCGGCTAGCACTTCCGCCCCATGCCAGCGTCCAAACGTCCCGATGAAGCCGAGGACGGTCTTGCCATGGAGGTCATAACGTCCCCTGACTGCCGTACCATCAACGGTCGGTGAATACCGGTCGGGATTCACACCATTGGGATTCACCAGTATCTTGCACCTATCAATACCCTGACCGACAAGTACGTCTTGAATCGCTTTACTGACAACGACAATGAGATCGGCCTTCGCCTGATTCAATGCCTCAATGCGTGCGGAGAGTCTCTCATATTTCAGGGCATTCCCCCAATGTCGGGCGACCCAAATTTCTGATCCGTTGAATTCGAGGACGAAGGGTACAGCATAGCGCTGTGCAAGCTTGAGTCCTGCGTAATTATTCAGGCTATATCGTTGATAGACGAAGGCCGGGCGACGCGACCCGACGATTTGTGCGATTCGTTCATCAAGGCGCTCATTGAATTCGATACTCGGGAGCTCTCTGAAATCCCTAAATCTGCCCTGCGGCCGCAGCACGTGAGTCTCAATCGACCCATCAACCGTGGGTATGTGATCTGTGGTAACGAAGATTGGGGGACCTGTAAAGCGACCCAAATAGTTGATCACGCCTGCTGTATGGCCGACAGAGCCGCCTGATTGCAATCCATAGGTGAGGTCCGTGCGCAAGTACAGCGGCAACCGCGTGAGAGAGAGATTCTCCCTCGACGGCGGCTGCATCGTGTTCAGTGACTCCACCTCAGCGGCAACCTTTCGAAGTACCCGGTGTTTTGAGAATGCATCTCGTAAGAATCGAAACAAGAGCGTTACAAGCAGTGTTGTCTCGACCCGTTTTACAAGACCAGTTTTATCCTGAATAGTACAATCCCCAAGGGTGAGTAGACGTAGGAGAATGGCCGTATTCAATGGTTTGTTCAACAACTCGAACCGATGCGTGAGGAGCGTCGCTCGGCTATACGACAGGATATGAGCCAGTCCCTTACCTTGAGTGATCTGATCTCTCAATGACTGGAATGTCAGAACGTTGGGATTCTTCCCAGGCTCAAGCCAGCCTGCTACGTCTCTCAGCAATGTGATCTCAGGGCGCATCATCTAAACGGCAAGGAGACGATCAAGTCTTGCGGGCTCTTATAACGACATACCATCCAACAACGCGGCCTAATCTATCGAGTAGGTTTTGTGGTATGGGGCGAATGAGGCGACAGATCGTCCCTGGAAAGTCTTCGTGAACAAGTTTACGACAGCCGACAAATTCGACCGACAATTTTGCATCTTTGACTATGCGACAAACTTCTCTCTTGGAATAGACGTTCACAATGGGCTTTGCATCGCTTCCGGTATCTTCAATCAACGCGCGTCGGTCATGGAGACTCATCTCCAAAAATCCCCCTCTTAAGACGTGCGTCCAGAAACACACGCTCAGTCGATAGAAGACAGAATTCTTATGATAAAGCGTCATCCAAAACTCGCCTCCAGGCTTTAGCACTCTTCGGATTTCGCTCAAACTGCGACCGATGTCCGGAATGTGGTGCAATACCCCATTCGAAAACACCACATCGAAGGCCCCATCAGGAAAGTCCAATTTTTCAGCATCACCGAGACGGATGTCGCTATTAAAGGCGAACAAACTCAGATGTTTTTTGGTTCTCTCAATATTTTCTGGCGTGATATCAATCCCCGTATAGTTTGCGCCGTTTCGACAGAATTCATAAGCGTCATAACCTGCACCACACCCCACCTCCAATACCATCTTGCCGCGCGAAGAGGGGAAGGGGAATACCTCGAATAACCATGGCTGTTCATAGCTCGAGCGCTTGAGCAAGACATTCTCAAAGTATTCTTTGGTCCCGATTGCAGCGCCCTCCCCGAACACCCACCCGGCAGGTGCGGCACCCCATACCTTTCTGGCTGCATCTTTTCCATCATAGGTTCTCATCGACAAACCCTCCGCTTGATTAACTATGGTACCGAATCGTCCTATTCATTGGGCACCTAGGTGTTGAGCGCGAGAGGAACACGACGTTGATTAACCGAGGAAAGGGTACAGCCAGAGTGGCCCTTGAAAGGCTATTTTCTTGCGACTGCAATGATACTTCTACAATCCCACCAAAGATCGGAACTGCCTTCGCCCATAATCCTGAACATCCAATTCATAGACCTCAATACAAAAGGTCGCAGAAACTCCACTTTGCGGCTTTCTACTACGGCTCGACCTTTGACAACCTGAACATCCCTGAACACATTTCGCATTACCTGCGCGAGACTTTCTCTCGTAAAGCCAACCTCATGAGTAAAGTCCATATACCTTTCATGCTGCGCCATGAGCCAGTCCATATTCGGCACATCTATAATGATCATGCCATCTTCCTTTAACGCGTTCCTGACCTTCATCAAGAAAGGGATTACCTTCTCCTTGCTGACATGTTCCAAAACAGCTTTTAAAATGACGAAATCATATGTGGCTTTTTTCTGCTCTAAATGGCTTTCCGCATCCGTGCATAACAGCTCCGCTTCAGGCACAAGACCCTTTGCGACCTGTATGTCATCCGGAGACAAATCGATTCCCGTAAGCCTCCGGAATCCAAGCGACGCCAGAGCTGCCATCAGGAAACCTTTATTGCATCCGATTTCTAGGACTCGGATGTCACTCAGTGCATATCCCCGGAAATAGGGTAAATAATTCAATCGGACATATCTGTTAAACCATTCAAGCTTGGGCCGGGTGTCTTCTGAATCTAGGTGATGAACATGCGTTTTCTGATAATTAGAAAAGAGCAAATCGCGATAATGGATATCCACTAGAAGTTCCTATGCGGGGAATCTAACGGTTTTGCCAGGTAAGTGAACACATGTGATCCACTGGAGCCTCAATGGCAACCTTTTTCGAGCGGGCCAAGAGGAACTAAAGGTAGGTAGAGGGCGCTCGTTTTCATGATGTCCGCCCATGACCAAGAGCAATGTATGCGATTGCAACGCTCAACATGATTCCAGCCGATACGGTCATGCTTACTGATGCACCTACAACACCCCACATTGGGATGAGCGTGAGGTTCAACGCGAGATTTGCAAGTGCAGCCAGGCCCGCTGAGTACATCACTACTGTTGGCATTCCCATTGAAGCCAAGTAATTCATCAATAGCGAACTTACTGACAGCAGGACAATTCCGGGCAAAAGCCAGATAAAGGCGGCCGTGGCCGGCTCGAACGCTAAGCCGTAAAGCATGATTATGAGCGGACGTGCGCCGTATAGAGCTATAATCGCGATTCCAGTCATAAGCACAGCGACTATACCCACCACTTTCTTAGAGTATTTCCAGCGCTCAGCGTCCTCAGACATGCCAGACAGTTTGGGGAATAAGATTGTGCCAACTGTAACCGGAAGCATGTACAAGACATCAGTCAGGCTGACGGCGACCGAATAATAGCCGGCCTGCTCGACGTCGAGCAGATATTGGATGAGCAGCAAATCAAGCCGTAATGCTACAAATGAGAAAAAAGCGGCCACATAGCCTCGGATGCTATAACCAAGGTTCCCGGTAAACAGTGAAAAGGAAGGTCGGGTGAGACGAACTCCATGCCTATGTAAGATTTGAAACGTCCACACCAGACTCAGCCCAAGAGCAAGGAGTCCAGCTACAAATACTATTTCTGCAGTCACAAAACGGGACCAGATAACTATTCCAATTAAGACAACGGAGAAGATCTTTGCTGCCAGCTCAACCCTGTTGTAAGCTTTGACCTTCTGTATCCCTAGCAGCAGGTTCGTCGTGAACAGATAGCACAAACCTAACGGAATCCAGCATAGGCTTAGCCACAAAAACAGGCCCTGAAGGGGTGCTAAATTCGGCCACAGCGTAAAGAAGGTGCCAATTGCTGCAGCCGCGAATCCGCCCAAACCTATTCCAACAGCAATAGAATTCATCACGAGTGTGGAAAGTAGTTCTGGCTTCCTTGCCACAGTGTAAGTGTTCGAAGCGTGCAGACCAAGATTGCATGCCTGTACGCCCATGGCCCCAATTCCCATGGCTACGGCATAGGCTCCTCTTCCCTCTGGACCAAGAATCCGCGCTACCATTACGCTTGTGATGATGCCAATACCAAGCAGCAAAAGGCGATTGGTAAGAGTTCCGGCGACATGCCGAACAAAGTCAGAGGCAATTAGCCCACGGGCGCATTCCAACAAACTGCGACGGATCGAAAGTACGGCGGCGGCTTCTATTGACATGGATTTTTCCTTCACGCGATGTATTCCTTCCACCACAGCGCGAAGTTCAGCAGATACCACACTTCCGGCCCGCGCCGCTCCTTGACCAGGCGAGCCACTTCGTGGGGGTTGAAAAAGTCCGTCTTCTTGCAAAACATTTCCAGCTCGACTTTGGCGTATTCGCCGAGGCGATCAAAAAACCATTCATACACCGGCACCCCGAAGCCTTGCTTTGGTCGATCAATGAGTTCGTCCGGAATCACGCCTCGCACGGCCTTCTTCAAAATATGCTTCAAGGTGCCGTTTCTCGTTTTCATCCGCTCTGGAATACTCATGGCCAGCTCGACAAATTTATGGTCTAAGAAGGGCACTCTGCCTTCCAGACTCACCCCCATACTCATCTTGTCCACCCGCATGAGCAATAGCTCCGGCAATCGAAGATTGAGGTCAATGTAGGACATCCAGTTAAGATGACTTTTCTCCCATGCTTTTTGTTCAAACCGCTCCCTAATAGGCCTAATAGCGTCCCAAGATGTCACTCCTTCTAACTGTCGCGCCAATCTGGGGGAGAGAAGCCGTACCTTCTGCGCTTCTGTGAAGGCCTCTGCCCCACCCCAGAAGATCGGCTGTCCCAATGAACCGCGCCGGAGGTATTCGTACTTGCGTCCTTGAGTCTTGCCGATCGCACGCAATCCTGTGAGGCCGGCCTTCTTGACCCACCGCGGGATCGGCACATCGTCCCAATGCTGGAGAGCGAGCATTTGCTTCCAAGCTGGATACCCCCAGAACAGCTCGTCCGATCCCTCCCCGACCTGGCACACGACTACCCCATTGTCGCGAGCAAGTTTTGACACGTAGTAGACCGGCACACACACGGGATCCGCAATCGGTTCGTCTTGCAACTTGATCATGAGCGGGAGGAAATCCAACAGGTCGTCCATCGTGAGCAAGCGTTCGTGATGGTCGGCGCCCACTTCTTGCGCCATCTTTCTGGCATAGTGCAACTCATTCTGATAAGACTGATACTCGCCCTCATACCCGATAGAAAATGTCTTGACCGGTAGAGTCTCACCTTCCGAAAACAGTGCCGCATTCGTACTCGAATCGATGCCTCCCGAAAGGAACACTCCGACGGGTACGTCGCTCACCTTTCTATACTTCACTGCGGTCCGCAGTTCGTCCAGCAATTGGCCGGCAATGTCGTCTTCCGAGACGCCGATAAGTGGATGTGTGTGGTCCCATACGTCCCAGTAGCGGCGCTCGGTGATCGTGCCGTCATGTTTCACGCGCAACCAGGTGCCACCGGGTAGTTTTCTGATGCCGTCAAAAAGGGTCTGGGGAGCCGGTGTGGTGAGAAAGGACAGGTAATGAAAAAAGGCCTCTTCATGGACAACGCGAGGTTGATCCGCGTCTTGAAGGAGCGCCTTGATTTCAGAGGCGAAGCTGAGTCGCCCATGATGGATACTATAGTAGAGCGGCTTGATACCGATTCGATCCCGAACGAGCCACAGCTCCTTGGCTCTGACGTCCCACAGTGCAATGGCAAACATGCCGCGGAATTTCTGCAAGCACTCGATCCCCCACTGTTCAAACGCATGCAGAATGACTTCAGTATCCGAATGGTCGGTTTTCCACCGCTGATGACCGATACGCTTCAGTTCGCAACGGATCTCCGCATGGTTATAGATTTCGCCATTAAATGAGATCCAGAGCGTGCCATCTTCGTTGGACATCGGCTGTGTCGCTGATTCGGAAAGATCAATGATGGAGAGACGCCGGTGGGCCAATCCAACTCGTCCATCCGGAGCAATCCAGACGCCGGCCCCGTCGGGCCCACGGTGGCTCATCACATCCCGCATTCTGGAGACGTACGGCTCAGTGATCCGGAAGGAAGCGCTGTCAAATACCAATGTACCGACTATCCCGCACATTCAAATGCTCCCACTAAAATACCGGCAACACACACAGACGCGTGAGTCGCTTGCTGCGCTTTCACCAAGGGTAGCAATTGCGCCGATAGGCATTGCGCCCAATAGCTCCTGTTCTTCCCTATACAGATGAGCAGAATCGAAAACTAGTGATCGCGAGGTATCAGCGAGTCACGGCTCCGCTCTTCGATCGACCTTCCTGGCGGCAATAACAATAGCCATAAGTGCAATTTGAACTCAGCGCGTGGCGGGCGTCGTCATGTCTGGAGGAAAGCGGTCAGCACTCTGCAGAGTTTTGAGGCGGCGATAGTGAACAGTCCTACTCCCAGCCTGGATTGATCTGATCCTCCACCTGAAAGCTTAATTCGGTCGCCTGCACTTGCTGCCACAACGAAATCGGCCATTCTCCGCCATCTTGAATCGCCCGCCCGAAGGATTCTAATTCTTCCTTCTGACCCTTTTCCGCCGACGGTGACTCGACCCCCTTTGCCGTGGATCCGGTAACCGTGAGACGCTTGTAATCGTCCAAAAACAAGACTTTGCCGTCGACGAACACCTCCAGACGTTCTTTGGGGTACTTGGGAGTTCCGAGCGCGGTATAGGTCAGGGTCGCCACAGAACCGTCTTTAAATGCCATGGTGGCAATGAAATTATCCTGACGGCGATAATGGCTCGTAGCCGGGCGAATAACGTCGCAGTGGACGTGCTCCACTTGACTGTTCGTCAGTGCCGTGAACAGATCATAGATGTGGCACCCTTCGCCGATGTTACGACCGCCACCTTCTTCGCCGTGTACCCAGTGATCGGGGGGAAGATCGCCCGCATTCATCCGGTAGTTGAGCAGCATCGGATTGGTTCGATTGGCGATAAGCTCACGGATGCGCCTGACTGCGGGCGAAAAACGGCGGTTGAATCCGGTCAGCAACATCGGCCGCCTCACCCCACCCGCCTGCGAAAAGAAGTCCTTGATGGAAGCCAGTTCATTCCTGTTCAATGCCAAAGGCTTTTCGAGTAACACATGTTTGCCGGCATGCAGTGCCTGAAGCGCCATCTGTGCGTGGAGATGGTGGCGCGTCGCAATAAGGACAGCGTGAACGTCAGAGTCTTTCAGCACTGCCTCATAGTCAGTGGTCGAATAGGCGGCGCCGTATTGTCGAGCAGTGTCAACCGCGTTATGACCGGAGCGGCTCATCACGGCGTGAACGCTAAAGAGTTGGGATAGGGCTTTCAAGTTCGGCAGGTGCATGGCTTTCGCGAACCCGCCTGCTCCTACCACGGCTATACGGATACGATTCTTGCCGGCCGGCTGAGCGAGCGGATTACTTACAACACGGACAAGTGGACCCTGTTCTTTCCGCTCAGGATAGGTCAGTAGGACCATCAGTGGCTTCTTGAGGTCGGTCTTCAGCCGCTCGTACGCAACGGGGGCTTCACTGATCGGATACGTCGCCTCAACCAATGGAGACAGTACGACTTTCCGTTCGTTCAACAGCCGCAGATACTCTGCCATGTTCCGGTTTTCCGTCCAGCGCACGAACGCGACTGGATAGTCGAGCCCTTCTTCCTCGTACCGGCGATCGTAGCGACCTGGACCGTAAGAACTCGAAATCAAGAAATCCAGCTCCTTCTGGTAGAAATCGGCCCGGTTGAGCTGTAGTCCTACATCGCCGACGAGCACGACACGCCCCTTTTTTCGACACATCTGAAACGCTGTGGAGACTATGGCATCGGAAGGACTCGCTGCGGTGATGATCACACCATCCGCACCAATCCCGTCCGTGAGACGGACGACTTGGTCGATACTCGCTCCCTCTTCAGGATAGACGCCGACATCCATACCCAGCCGCTTCCCAAGATCGATCCGGTCTGAAGACACATCCGTCCCGATGACGCGGCAGCCGTTGGCCTTCAGCATCTGCCACGTCAACTGACCAAGAATGCCCAATCCGAGGACCACAAAGCTCTCTCCCAGGGTGGGAGCGGCGCGTCGGACCCCTTGTAGCGCAATCGCGCCCAGCGTCACAGTACTGGCCGCATCGAAATTGAGGCCATCAGGAATCGGAACGGTCAGGTTTCGGGGAACATTAATAACTTCGGCATGATGGGCGCATTGGGCTCCAGCGCAGGCCACACGATCCCCGATTGCGATATCGTGAATGTCAGACCCCACAGCCATGACGACGCCTGCAGCGGAATAGCCGGTCGGTTGGCCGGAAGTGAGAGCACCTTGTGCATGGCTGATCGTGCGAGCAAGGCCTCGTTCGGCCACCATATCGATGGCTTTTTTCACTTTGGCGGGGTATCGGATCGCCTTTTTCCACAACGGCTCGCCGCTTGCCCTAAGACCGCTCAGCTCCGTTCCGATAGAAATACACGATTGGCGCACTTGTACAAGCACGGTGCCCTTCTCAAGGATGGGGACCGGTACTTCTTCCACGACAACGTGCCCATGCTTAATGAGGACTTGCTTCACCTGTTCTCCAATGCTTGCTCAGTTTTTATGGAAAGCCCTACAGCGATGAAAATCCAAAACAATGACGCGAGGCTTCCGGCAAACATGTAATCAAAAAGGTTTCTAATGACAAACCCGGTGACGGCCAGAGCAATGGCCGCGCGGAACACCATGTGTCTTGTTCGCACAACACCAGATACTCGCACACCGACGAGAAGCTCCCGCAAGGCACGGATGATGAACCAGACGAAAAAAGTCAACGCAGGCACACCACTTCCCATGAGAACCATTGCAAAGGTGTTGTGTAACCCTGGAAGAACTTTCCCCACTTCCCCCTTGATCCTATCCGCTTCAATCTCAGCCGTGTACACTTGGGAAAAGATGTTGTTTCCAAAGCCGATGCCGACGATGGGGTGTTCGAGCACTTGCTGGAACCCAAGGTGCCATGTTTTCACACGTGCGCTGAACGTCCACGGATCAAGGGTCCCCTGCTGATAGCCGCTAGAAGACAACGTGAACAATGCAATGCTTCCAGCCAGGATGGCGCCAATGAGAAACCATACCAGCAGTTGGTGTCGGCGTATGAGAAATACAAACCCCAATGCCTGGACAAAATGGGCCACCCACCCGGCTCGCGTGTAGGCCGCAACCTGCGCGAGCACCGATGCGACCAGACTGCACAGTCCCAGTGCTCGGGTGGCCAGACTCGACTGAGTGACGACCCATCCAATCAACACAGGAATGACAAGCACGAGATAGGTAGCCAGCCAATTGTAATCAGAAAATGGAGCGGCAGCACGAACGAAACGATCTCTCCATGATCCTCCACGTACCAGAAAATCCTGTAGTGCGAACACTGACAAGGCAAGGCTCCCCAGCACGATAGCCAACAACGCTTTGCGTGCTGGCTCGACATCGGCGTGTAAACGCAAGACGAACATGGCCCAGTAGAAGACCAGCATGTGTGCAATAAATTTTCGCCATTCAGAAAAACTGTAGGCGGGATCGATCGAAAAGGGAACCGTCAACAACACCCAACTGACAAACGCAAATAACGGGAGGTCCAGACACGTTGGAACATGAGGATTGATCCTTTCGACGCGGGCCAAGACCAGTGCGAGAGCAAACAACAAGAAGAAGACATATTCTTGATAATGAAAAAGACTGGGGAAGAACGCGAGAAATGTGACGCCTGCGAGCCCATAGGTTTGAAGCTGGAAGATAACGGGTCTCGCACGAAAACGGTTTCCCAAGGCATAGCTGGGCATGGTGGCCTGACTCTCGGGAAACGGTCAGAAAACTGGCATCTTCAGTTCACGGACCAAAGAGTGCTTGCGCCCTGCTAGACTCGGCTTTTTCCGGACTAATATCTTCACTATTCTCTCAGCAGTACGACCGTCCCACCCGTCTGGAATACCGCCTTTCGCCCAGTCACCTGCCCAAGCGCTATTCGCCGCCTCCACAATCCGTTTTGCATCAGTACCTACGACGCGATTGGTTCCAACCGTCACGGTGACAGGGCGCTCGGTGTTGTCGCGCAGTGTCAGGCACGGGATCCCTAAGACGGTTGTTTCTTCCTGGATGCCTCCCGAATCTGTGAGGACCAATCCTGCATCGGCTAGCAGGCTGAGAAAATCGAGGTACCCCAAAGGATCGAGTAAAAGCACGCGCTTGTCTTGTATTTCATTCGCTAATCCAAACGCACTCATTCTGGCGCGAGTGCGGGGATGAACAGGAAACACCACCGGTTGGTTTTGTGCTAATCGTCGGATGACCGCAACGATGTTTCTCAAGGTTTCCTCATTGTCCACATTACTTGGGCGATGCAACGTACACAGTGTGTATTCTTTTGCCTTGAGGCCGTGTCGAGCCGCGATTAGGCGCGCTCGGGCTGCCTGTTCATATCGACGGAGCGTATCAATCATGATATTGCCAACCTGAAACACCCGATCATCTGGGACTCCTTCGCGTCTGAGATTTTCGTCACCGTCTTTAGAAGGAGTAAACAGGTAATCCGACAACGCATCGGTCACGACTCGATTCACTTCTTCGGGCATGGTTCTATCGAAACTTCTTAGTCCCGCCTCCACATGAGCT
>Ga0075420_100002052_pt1 | contig 17375 bp, 16 predicted proteins | sample SoiMetdeltSBSDD4_FD_75296 | JGI IMG/M metagenome (GOLD analysis project Ga0075420, IMG submission 75296) | Bulk soil microbial communities from a Populus tree surrounding site in Tennessee, USA - Soil MetaG P. deltoides SBSDD4 | ecosystem: Environmental > Terrestrial > Soil > Tree plantation... | reverse complement strand
GTGTTGGCGGTACTACTGATAACGCGACCACAACAACAATGGGTGGTACTGCACAAGGTGGAAATGCTACTACCACTACGGGTGCAGCGGGAGGAAATCAATCAGAGGTAAGATTACATTTAGAAGAAGTACGCACGGCATTACAGAATAACGACATTCAAGGTGCGCTAATGCACTTAGATCTAGCCCTCAATATATTAGGTGCTGACACACAAGGTAACATGACATCTACTACAACCACAAGGTAACATGACATCTACTACAACCACAAGGTAACATGACATCTACTATAGACGCCACTAATACCACAGCCTAAAGAGAAGAGGTTGCGTCACAAGATCGCTAGGATTACTTCAAGACCTGTTTGTAGGACTAGGCAATAGGAGATAGATGACATCAATGAGAGATAGACTACTCCTACTGAAGAACCTTCTCTAACGGACACAACAATTACGACGACAAATGCTATACTGCTGATGACACCAATGCAGTAGCAACAGCGCCACCTGAAGAAGATGGAGGAGGAGAACAACAACAACAGCAAACAACTACAACAATAACACCATCATCGCTGCTGGAATAATACTGCCAGCTGGTTATGCAGTGGCATATCCTGCAATGTACTGGGCGATGAAGCGTGAACAGAAAAAAGAAGGATATCAACACATCATCATTAACCAAACTCTGGTGAAATGCGGACTAACCAAGGGTATGCAACATCTGAGTCAGACGTTAACCAGTCATGCTTTTTCTATAATTGTCCTGGTATGGAAATAAGATGTGCTGATTGTAGCGGCCTGCCTTCTGAATATAAGACTAGCCCTTCGCCCAGAGAATGTTTCAATTGCGCGTGGCAGGAATGTTGCTGCTGGGCTTCAGCAGTGCCGCTTTGCTAGTCTCATCACAAACAGACGAGTACAGCGGTTATAGCAGGCTCGGTATCCCACTGCTACTCTTCTTCTTCTTCTTGTTCTTCTGTCGCTCCATAAAACCCGCTTGACTTATTTATTAGCCCATCATCTCTGAACTCAAATTTCTCAATTACTGAAGTTTTCTTATTTGGTGCATCGAGAACGGCATAATACTCAAAAACACAGACATTTCCCTGGGATACTATTTGCTTTGGTGTGAAATGCAAATCAGGATAATTCTTCAAAGCATTAGTCCAATATTCCTCAAGCTCTCTTTTGTTGGTGACCTTTGATTGTTTCCTTTCAGGATACACTACTTTGACTTTTGGACTGGAGAATTCAATATCATCAGAATACATCGAAAGGACAGCCTTTAGATCATGGTTATTCCATGCATTAATCCACTTTTCTATATGCTCTTTTACAAATGATTCGGAATAATTCATGTCTATCTCTCTATCATGTGTCCTATTTTTCTCTTCTTTAGGATGTCTTCTTCTTCGAGGTATGCAACAAACCCACACAAGAGATCATAAGGATCAATCTTGTTGTTATTATTGCCGTTATTCTTTAACTCGTTAATAACGTCGTCAAGTGTTATTATTAGCTTTTGGTTTTGTTGCTGCTGTAGTTCTGTTGCTGTTCTTCTTTATGCGCCATTGCTATGTACTTTTCAAATCTTGATAACCTGTATTCGTATTGAGCAGCAATAGCTTCATTCGCTTGCTGAACATTCCTGATATACTTAGCGAGATATTGGCTTCCAATACTTTTGTTATTTGTGGTAGTAGTAGTCATTATTGTAGCTGTAGCCGTCGTTGTTTTCACGTCTGTCACTTTCTCTACAGAGGTCAGCTTTAAGCATTTGGTTTATCAGGTAGTAACCTTGATAAATTGCTCCATTTTGCAACTTGATCATGAATAATGTATCTGGCAACATCATCCAAATACTTGCAGATCTGCCGGATTTTTTACGAAAACAAATGCTGCAAAACCGTCTCAAAGAGTTCTATGAGATGCGCGATGAAGAAAAGGGCGAACTGATAAGCATGGCATTAGCAGCAGCGCCTACTATAGATTCAGATAAATTGTCAATCCTTTTCAAGACCTGGCTTGAATTATTATCGGAATTTGATTCGGAAAAGCGCAGAGTGATGTTCCAGACCTATTGCATGCAAATTTTGGCAAACCCTAATTCTATCGCAAATCTTGATTTTAGGTCGCTGACCATTGCTTTTGTATCACTTAATCAAGTGCAACAAGAGCGCATAACAGACTCTCTGCATGAAGTGCTACTCGGGCTGCCAAACAGCAGAAGGATACTAAAGATGATTCCAGAGCATTCACTAAAAGCTGTCGGGTTAAAATGATTAGTGATGATGGTGGTCGTGTTGTGCCTCGGGGTTATCTGGCTTTTTTTCTATTTCTCCAATGCCCTTTTCAAGTCCAAAGAATGCCCTCTCATACTTGCGGAGAGCTTTTCTATGTTCTGGCATTGACATATCCAACCTCATCTCATTCATGACCATAACAGCATAAGTGGTCCACTCCTTCCAACATGCAGAGCATGCAGGGTATTTTTCAGCAGCTGGATCCTCGATAATCTCCTCAATAGTCTTACCACACCTCAAGCAAGTTTTATTCATCTACAAATGGTGATGCTCTGGATATTATAAGTTGTATGATTGTGGGAACTCCTAAATCCTGCTGTTCCTGCCAGATAGGAGAAATCTGTATTAGTTGTTCTAAGCTACTCCCTTGCTATGAAAGATATAAAGATGTGTTGTAGCCAAATTGCAAGCTCTTATTTGCTATCGTTAGGCTAGGTCCACACCTATTGACAAACTGATGTTCACATTCATCTCATGCTCTGTTCGTGGTTATCTCACCAGTGTTTGGCTTTTAACCATTATGACTCATCAAAATTTGAGAACGTTATTATACCTTCTAGGTGCAAAATTGCACATGAAGGTTCATTGCCCTGATTGCAGGGAAGCTGCAGAACTAGCAGACGATTTTTCATTTGTCAAGTGCTCTAATTGTTCATTTGATATGACTTATGGTGAATACGTAAAGTATATAGCGTATAAGGACTCGCGTTACCGCGATATACTTTCAGACTACAAATAAAGATAGAATGCTCCTGAAGGCGGGGTTGGAAGTTATTAAACCACCTATGAGTCTACGAATGCTATGATGAGTCCTACGTTCCTCATCAACAAGTTAGACACGCTATCATTTCAGTCTCTAATCTGCTGTACGTGACCTTGGGTCTATCTGCATATGATCGCTGGTGTGGCGGGTATGCAAGAAACTTATTACAGTCAGTCAGTCTCTCATTTAATTAATCATACAAAAAGCTCTTTTTTGACTTTGAAGCTTGCTTTCCTGTTAATCTACTTATTTAGTGGATCTGCTTAAAGCTTGATTTATGGACGCTTTATTGGAGCAGAATAATTAATCTTTCTCGAGTCACCATATTCATTAGGCGTTGTGATTAACAAGCAATCAAATATTATGAATAGTTATCTCATGCTTGTAGAAAATACTATTTATCATACTTGGCAAAACGAGTGCTATTCCTTCTTGGGTTCAGAATTTTGCGAACTAAAAGGGTTACAGTAGAACTTCCAACAAATGTCGCAGTCCAATAGAGCCACAAATTGCCAAGGACGCCCCAGAGAAGAGCTGGAGCCAATGACCTAGCAGGGTTCATTGATGCACCAGAGATGAAGGCTAGAAAGAAGATAGCCAGACCGCCTAGCCTCCGCAAGCCTTTGGTATAGACTACCAAGTAAATGACTGCGATCAGCAGGGCCGTGGCCAAAACTTCAATGCTAAATACTAACGGAATAGGATAAGAATAGTATGGTGTATTCCTTATGTCTTAGCTTCTATACATTTAAAAATGGTTCATGAAGGGAAGATGTTCTTCAACATCAATCTACTCGATTACGGGATAGAAGTCAGGATTTGCAACTAACAACATCAGCAAATCAAGAATGTGTTGATTGTGTAACAAGCGGGTTCTCATGACGACAGATATCCCCCAAATTCTTAAGAACAGTCGTACTCATACACATATACATAAAATAGATACGAAGATGATAGATGTATGGAAGTTATTAAGATGAGAGAGGAAGATGCCAAAAAAAAGAACTGCTTCTTATATGTAGTCAGCTATGATACATCCACTGTTAAAGACGAATTAGTGAAATTAAAAGATCTTATAGAGAAATACAATGGAGATCCAAAACCAGAGAACTGGGAACGTGTGAAAGAATATTTCAAATCAGAAATCAAAAGCTTGGAAGAGATAAGAAAATACATATTTAGACATTTAGACATTATCAAATCTTTAGTTAAGAATCACAGATTAGATCCGGGCAAATTCGATTATGTCTACATAAAGTACAGTGTGGACTTACTCTATGATGCTTATTATATGGAGCCAGAATATGACCAACCAGGCTTAGAAGATTTGACGAGCGACATTGAGGATCAGATCGCTCAGATCCGGGCAGCACTCCAATTCCTTGACGCAGAGAAGACAACATAGAATATACACTACTTTTTAGTGAAGGCTCTTTTCGAAATTCCATCTTATCAAAAAGTTATGATTTATCTAAATGAACCAGTGGCCTAATACCTCGGAAGTTGATTGCTGTTGCCATTAGTGCCGTTTCGCTCCCTGTTCAATGGTCGTGAAATTGGATATCAGTCTCAGAATAACACCATATCACAACTCAGATAGTTGTATATCTCTCCGACGTGCCTGTCTATATGCAAAAGTAGCTTCAAGAAGATGAAAAACAGTAGTTCGTGTTTGGTAGATTTAATCAGTGGTAATAAAAGAATTTCTTCCTCAGAATCTATGGCGATAACACAAAAATTCAGCATCTTAGCAAGCCTTACCTATGGAGCTTTTATGAAGCCCATTGTTCTTCCAAATCCACCTGCCACTGTTTTTAAATGAGTTAAGATAGAATAGAATAGATGAAAGATAAGGAATCTATGTGGGTATGTAAACATTGCCAATTAGTTTTTGCTTTCGATTCACACATTAGAGCACACAAAATGCTGACAGGCCACACTAGAATTATCAAATATGAGCTACCATCCACAAATACTGTGAGAGAGTCAGAGCATATCTAATAGAGTATGAGAGATAGGGCTAATTTATCGATAAGATTTGCAGAACTTCCAACAAGAGACAAATAATGCTACATCAATTTTCCTTATTATGCCTCAAAATGCTATTGAAGATTCTTTCGCTATGCGGATTGGATTGTGACACAATATAACATAACAAAAAGAAAATCAACAATAAACAAAATATCACAGAGCGACGATAGCAGCAGGTCTACGCTTGTGCATGCTTTTTTCTATCATGTATTGAACCTTATTGACATCCTTTACAGATACTCCTAGCTTTCTTGCTGCGTATTTTGGTTGTATTTTTTTGTCAACTAGCAAATGCAATATCGGGTCTATCAACGCATAATCCATTCCTATCTCATCTTCTGCAAGGTGGTTTTCCCAGAGCCGCGGACTGCTCTTCTTTTGCACTATAGCAACAGGAATACCCAAATATTGTGCAAGTGCTCTTACCTGCGTCTTATACAAGGTAGCAATAGGCATAATATCTGCGGCTCCGTCACCAAACTTGCTAAAATACCCAATTTGGACTTCACTCTTATCGGAGGTGCCAACCACAAGATACCCTCTAATTCCTGCATGATAATATAGAAGGCTCATGCGAATCCTTGCCATCAGATTTCCTCTTGCCTCCTTAGCTGCGGGCAAAATCTCTTCGAATTTTTGAATTATTGGATAGATGTCAATGAGGTGGTATCTTATTCGAAGAGCCCTAGCCATATCTATTGCATGATCAGTATCTTCTCTTGGAGTAGTGTCACTAGGCATAACAAGTCCAAGCACTTTTGATTGCCCAAGTGCACTTACACTTAATTTCATAACAACAGATGAATCAAGGCCACCACTTAGTCCTATCACTAGCCCCTTTGCAGAGCTTTTCGAAATATAGGCAGAAAGGAACTTTTCTATCTTGTTTGATATTTTGTTGTAATCTTGGCAAAGTAATTCTTCAAGCGTCCTGGGTTTCACAGTGCTATGAATCAGCTGTGTAGAAGTATTAATATCCTCTACCGGAGAGATATTTTAGTTATTATCCAAATAATTAGTAACGAAGTTCAAGTTTCGATCAACAGCACACATAATGGATGTACGACGCATATAACTACTTTGAAGTATAAATCCAACTAGATAAAGGAGTTGCAAATTTAAGGATAGAGAAAAATAGGAGGCAATTTTTGGAATTTCTAATTTAATAAGGGTAAAGTATAGGCAAAAAATGTCGTAGCATTATTTATTATAAAAAAATACATGCGTATGGTCAAATATGTCAGATGAATGCAGAGATAATTTTGGCTGCTCTTACGGCGCCCTTAACATCTACTACATTGCTTCTGCATCCGATCTTTTCTTTGATCAGATACTCAAGTCGAAAAACGTCTTCATACTTGAATCCAAAGCGCGCTGCACCCTGCTCTTGCTCAAAGTGATTCTTTAGGGGTATAAAAATCCCAGGAGTTCCGTATGCGAGTGACTCGTCCATTGTTGATCTTCCAGCAAGCGATATTACTAGATCCGCAGCGTAGACTAGTTCGTGCATATTATTAACAAATCCAAGATTACGATATTCTTGTGAATCAGGAAGTTTTAGTGAAGGGCCGGACACAATCACGAGCTCAGAATCTAACTTGCTTTGGAGTTTGCGATGCATATCTATTACCTTTTGGATTAGATATTTGCCAGCGTCAGTTCCACCACTACTAACAAGTATTGTATTTTTCTCAAAGCAAAATTGTTTGCGTAGAGTATTGCGATCCGCGCTAGCCCTCCTCACTATAGGGCCAACATACCGGATGTTATCTCTATCGTCTCCAACCTCGGGGATGATTATGCAGTCACATGTCAGCATAATATTATGCATCGATTTGTTCATCTTCTTCTCTATTACTGACGCAAGGCCGCCATTTGTAAAGTGACTTTCACTAATATCAGTGATCAATACATTCCTTTGACCCAATTTCTTGGCGACCACAAGAGAGGCAAAATCTTCATCGCTTACTATCAAGCCATTGCGATCTTTCAAAATTTCCTTTGCAATTGTCTTGCACTTCTTGTAATACAGGTAGTATCGTAGGAGCCATTTGAATATATGTTGAAGTTGCCCAGATTCCACATTGAATTTCTCGGGCTTGTAAACGTCAAGAGCTTTGAATCCTTTTCTTGCGATCAAGGTTGACGCACCTTCACCACTTGCAAATAAGATGTCAGTTTTAAGTTCCTCTGCAATGGCTATGTCGCGGGTTGCGTGACCAAGTCCAATCGGGCTTGTAAAAAAAGTGATCATAGGGAGTGTCCGGATTATCGTATTACTACACATTACATTGCTATCAACTTCACATGATCCATCTTTTTGTTTGACTGGAATTTTTTAGTCATGTTCTTTATTTCTGCAGCTTCTCCTTTTATCAAGAATATTTCAAGGCATCGGTCTCGATCTATTTTATTGTGTATATGGGTAGTGATCAGTTTATCATAATCGTGCCGCATTTCTGTTACTTGCTCGTCAGATTTTTCATCATGTATTGCTAATAGGACTGCAAAAAGCTCCCCATACAAATCCTGTCTGTCCTTCTCTTCTGCCAGAAGATTTCTGATACCAGCTCTTACAATCTCAGATCTGCCAGAAAATCCAAGTAATTTCTGTAATTTGTCTATCTCTGTCAAGATATCATTATTGAGCGACACGCTTACTATTGTCAATGTCAATATTTCATTATTAAGTTGTTTATAAGGACTTCCATATTTTTTAATAACAAAGATATATATCTTTAATAATGACGAGAAACAAACAGGATGAATCAAAGCAGAGCAGCTCTTGCGGCCATTGCCACATTAATTCCACTTGCAATGATTGCCACAGTTTACACAGGCAGGCCAGCTCTGCAAGATAGGCAAGAGCAGGAAAAGATTACAGTTGTTGCGTCATTTTACCCGCTTTACGAATTTGCTTCCAAAGTTGTTGGCGACAGGGCAGAAGTGTCAAGCCTTGTCCCGGCGGGCGTAGAACCACACGACTGGGAACCAACAGCAGAAGATGTTTCAAGCGGACGCACGGCAGATATTCTAATCATTAATGGTGCAGGTTTTGAAAGGTGGATAAATGACTTAGGAGCCAAATTTGTTGTTAATACTAGCGAAGGAATAGAATTTAATTATGAAGAAGAAAATGAAGTAGAGACTGCGGGAGAGCACTGGCACGAAGGTGATAATACTGGAGAAAGAGGTAACAGAGTTAATCCACACATATGGCTGGACCCTATGCTTGCAAAGCATCAGATAGACGAGATCCGCGATGCAATGGCTAGATCAGACCCAGCCAACGCAGATTATTACAATCAAAACGCAGATAGATTTATCGCAGAGCTTGATTCACTTGATGCCTTTATCAGATCAGAGCTTGCCAGCTGTGACAAATTAGATTTTATAGCATTTCACGATGCATTTATCCACTTTTCAGAAAGATACGGCCTGAGGCAACACAGCATTCAAGGGGTTTCACCAGAAGGTGAAATATTACCGCAAACAATTCAGAGAATAATTGAGCTTGCAAATGGCTTAGACATCAATGTAATTTATTCAGAAGATTTGATTGACAGCCGGCTTGCAGATACAATTGCCAACGAGATTCCAGACGGCAAGGTGCTAGTGCTGAGCCCAATTGAAGATGTTAGTGAAGAAGAACAAGCAGCAGGTATCGGATATCTTGACAAGATGAAGCAAAATATTGAAAATCTGAAGGAGGGTCTAGAATGCAGATAGTCGAGATCAATAGACTCTCATATGCATATTCTGGTACCTTGGTTTTGAGTAACATCTCATTTACAGTTGAAGAGGGAGATATACTTGGAATAATAGGTCCAAATGGCGCTGGTAAGACTACGCTTTTCAGCTGTATGTTAGGCCTGCGTGATGACTACACAGGTACAATAAGAATTCTTGGAGAGGAGATCAAAAAGAAGAAGAGCAAAGTCTTCAAAAGTATTGGGTACATACCGCAAAAGAATACAGTTGATCAGAACTTTCCTGCGACAGTTGAAGAAATTGTATCACTTGGAATCAATGTCACTGGTAAAACATCTAATGAGAAAATAGCTTTAGCACTTGAAACTGTAGGTTTACTTGCACAAAAGGATCGTAGAGTCGGCGAGCTGTCTGGTGGCCAGCAACAACGCGTATTGATAGCAAAGGCGATGGTGAACGACCCTAAGCTCTTGATACTGGACGAGCCAGCTACAGGTATCGATCTTGAAATGCAAAACAAGTTTTATTCTCTTTTGAAAAAGCTAAATCAGGAGAATAAGATCACTATAATATGGTCATCGCATGATCTTGATGCAGTTAACAGGCTTGCCACAAGCGTGGCATGTATCAATCGCTCAATGTTCTTCCACGGCAAGGCATACGAATTCTTTGAAAATCCCGATCTCCTCAAGGCCTATTCAGAATCGAGCATGCAGGCTCACATGCATCTACACAGCCACACTCACAGAGGATGATGATATAAGTGGTTCTTGAAGTTTTAGAATTCGGATTTCTGCAGCGCGCTCTCATTGCGGGTGTTTCAGTGGCTATAACCTCGTCAGTGATCGGGTTGTTTCTTGTACTAAGACGCAACTCTCTGTTTGGAGATGCACTTTCTCACGCCGCGTTTGGAGGGATAGCAATAGGGCTTGCCACTAACATTTATCCTCTTTGGACGGGTCTGACACTATCTATACTAGGAGCATTGGGCATTACGAAGTTACGACAGTCTGCCAAAATACCAGCAGATGCAACTGTCGCCATATTACTTTCGTCAGGCCTTGCGCTTGGCATATTACTTATTAGCTTATCAGGAGGATTCACGCTTGATCTGTTCAGCTTTTTGTTTGGAAGCATCATGCTTGTCAGCATAGAGGACACACTTACGATACTGGCAATGACTGGCATAATTCTGTCCATAATTATTCTGCTTTATCGCCAACTGATGTACATCACATTTGATGAAGAGCAGGCACGGGTCAGTGGCTTACCGATTTCAAAACTAAACTATCTTTTCATAATTCTTGCAAGTGTTGCAGTCATTGTGTCTATGAGGCTTGTGGGGATTCTACTCGTCTCGTCGCTTTTGGTGATTCCAAACGTTACGGCGCTTTTGTTTAACAAAGGATTCAAGAAAACGGCGCTTATATCTGTGTTAATATCAATATTTTCAGTAGTGGTAGGTATCTCAATTTCGTATGCTGCAAATCTGGCTCCTGCAGGAACAATAGTGCTTATCTCAACTGCAGCGTTTCTGATTGTTCTTGCAGTCAGGCATTATTCAAAGAACAAGCATATAATCAAAAAATTGGAGGAGGCTAAAAGCTGAAGTCGCCGCCACCAAAGTCGCCGCCACCAAAGTCGCCGCCACCGCTGTCTGCTGCTGCACCGCTGTCTGCTGCTGCACCGCTGTCTTCGGCTCCTGCAGATGATTCACCGGAATCAGCTGCTGTTTCAGATCCTTCGCCACCTGCAAGACCACTCTCGGCAGGTGTCATTGCCATCCCCAACATTGACATCATGGACATAAAGAACACAGCGTTCATGATGCCGGAGAACAGCATCATCGGGATCCACATGCGATTATTGTCCATGTAGCTTTGAAGCTGCTGCGTCTGGCCATTGCTTTGCCATTGTTGGACCTGTTGCATTTGCTTCTCTAGTTCCTGCTTTTTGGAATTGAGCAGTTGAAGCCCCGTATGGCTGATGGTCAACTCGACCTTAGTTCTAAAGAAACCTTTCTTTTCAGTGCGAATAACAAGTCTTTGTCCAATTAGATCATTTATGATTAGCTCAACTTCGGCCTTATCCAGACGAGTAACTTTGGCGATTTTGTCAAAAGATTTTACTCCTCTTCCAATGGCGTCCAACACCATAAAGTGGTTAGGACTCTCATTGATTCTGACGCTTGACATTTCACTAGTAATATGTGCAAAGCAGAATTTAAACTCTATTTTTTATGGACTGTTAACTTGATAGACGAGGAACCTAGCTGTTAGGACTCTGTGGAGAACGTCAGACAGCAATAACAACATCTGCAAGAGATTTTGGGAGGGAGATGGCAACTTCTGTCTTATACTGGGATAGAAAGACTCACTGTATCCCCAGGCAGTTCTGCTAGTAATTTGAACCTTCAGGGTTAGATCTGAAGTATCTCCAAGACTATATTTATTTAGATGTATAACTTGTGCTTATTGACATACAGAATCAAAAAAAGAAGAGAGGGAAAAGGTAGCAGGCAGTAGCAGCAGGAAATCTAGCCGGATCCACATCCGCTAAAGCCGCATTCGATGCACACGTTACATCCTTCAGTGATGATCAGTCTTGCGTTGCACGTCGGGCACTGGTCCTCTTGCGTGTCAGTATGTTGCATAATAGCAGATATTGAAGCAGAATTCTTTGCACCGGACTGAACTTCTTGAGGTCGAGGGGGCACAGCTTCTGCAGAGTTTTCGTCTTCTATGCAGGATTCTTGGAAGATCTTTTGCATTTGCGCTAGAACATAAGGTTCCTTCATATTATTGAGGACATACTCTACTACATACTTGCTAGGCTTTACAGCAAACGCTCTTTGGCCACTGTTTTGACCAGTGATGTGAAGTACTTGTTCGTGACGAGAACCATCTCTAAAGACAGTAACGCCCTTTAGACCAAGTTCATGGGATAGAAGATATGCACATTTGACGTCTTCTGCAGTCACGTCGCCAGGCATATTGATAGTTTTTGCAATAGCATTACTGATCCATTTTTGCCATATGGCCTGAGCCATCACATGATCTGTCCAGTGTATATCAATGGCAGTCACAAATATCCGCTGCATCCACTCAGGAATTTCGGGTAAGCCACGGACAGAACCATAGTTGTTTGCAATTTTAGTCAGTATTTCGTCAGAATATAGGCCGTTTTCTTTCAGCATACTTTCAAACACCTTGTCAGCATAGAAGAAGCGTCCTACAGTCACGCGTTTTTCATATACGAGTGCAAAGACGGGTTCGACGCCGTTTGCAGTATCTGCGATCATCGAGAGTGTGCCGGTAGGGGCAATAGTGGAGGTCCAGGAGTTACGTATCCCATGCTTTTTGATCTTTTCAATAAGTGTGTCCCAGTCGTACGTATGCGTCTCTTTTGGCAGCTCGTAGTATCCTGCCACAGGTATCCGGCCTTTGACATAATCGCTGTTTTTAAACAATGGGAATGATCCACGAGATTTCGCAATGGCTACGCTCTCATCCATGCTCAAATAGGACACGGTCTCTGCAAGTTTATTCATGAATTCATAACCATCTTGGGAATCATACGGGATCTTGAGCAGGAACAACAGATCAGCAATACCCATGATGCCGAGTCCAATTCTCCTTGTCTCCTTTGTGGCAACCTTGACTTCATCTACAGGATACTTGTTCATGTCAATGACATTGTCTAGGAATCTTGTAGCAAGTCTGATCGCCTGCTCATAGCGCTGCCAGTCAAATTCATATGCACCATCAGCTTTACGTTTGACAAAGTTTGCCAAGTTAATCGAGCCGAGATTGCAGGATTCATAAGGGTAGAGTGATTGCTCGCCACAGGGATTTGTAGCACGCAGCGGACCACCTCTTGCTCCAATTAGAGGATTGTATTTATTGATATTATCAAAAAATATCACTCCAGGTTCAGCACTCTTCCACGCGCTCAATGCGATCAGATCTACAAGCTGTTGTGCGTCGATGTACCTCATGGGTTCTTTCATTCGCGGGCTGCGTAGAGGATACTTATGATTGCCATCCTTGCTGACAAGGACCTTCCAAAAATCCTCCCAGATACCGACACTTACATTGAAGTTCTCAAATACTCCAGGCTTTGTCTTAGCCGTCACAAACTTTTCAATGTCTGGATGCCATGCCTCAAGGATACCCATATTCGCTCCGCGGCGCTTGCCACCTTGCTTGACGACGTCGGTGATAGTATCAATGATGCGCATGAATGATGTTGGCCCTGATGCAACACCGGATGTCGATGCTACAATATCTCCCTCCGGCCTCAGGTCAGAGTAGTTGATACCCACCCCACCACCAGACTTGAAAATCATAGCTGCGTCGGTAGATGCTTTCATAATTCCTCCCATGTCATCAGGCATGTCAAGCACAAAGCAGGCAGACAGTTGCCCAAGCTTTGCACCAGAGTTCATCAGAGTAGGTGTATTTGGTAGATAATCTCTGGAAACCATCAGGTTGTAGTATTCCCTAACTCGCTCTTCATAGTGTGCAATCTTGCCCTCCGCTATCATCCTAAGTAGGTCCTTGAAGCTGACTTTCATCTGGCCGTGCTGTGCACAGTAGATATAGTGACGGATTATTGCTTCAAAATGATATCTGTTCAAATAGTAACTGCCAATGTGCAACTTGTTGTCAAAGTCTTCTAGCTTACTGTAGTAGCGATCTGCCTCTTCAATGTTCTGAGTATAACCGCCAGCAAGAGTGAATATAGAAGAGTCATGCATAACATCGGCAATTGCAACCAAGGTTGCAACTCTCTCGAACATTTGCTTGGGACCTTCAATGATCTCATTGTTGCCGTCGCGCAGCAAATACCGCGCAGCAAGCACTCTTAAGGAATTAATGTCAAAAGCCTTGTCTACTTCATCGAGATCCTTCTTGTTTAGAATTTTCATCTTTTCATCGCGCACTTTACGCCTTTCATGCCGGTATAGTATGTAGGCCTTGGCTGTCTCAGATAGTCCATCTTCAATAAGTATGGATTCTACTATGTCCTGTGCATCTTCTACGCTCGGAATTGTCTTTTCGCTCTGTTGAACCATCTTTTGTACTACCTTTGCACCTAACCGCTCAGCCAGAGGGTAGTCAGGCTTTCCCGTTGCAACGAGTGCCTTGTATATTGCATTTGAAATCTTGGATTGCTCGAAATGCACTATACGTCCGTCACGTTTCCGTATCTTTGCAATCAGCGTTTCCTTAGAATTATTATTAAATTCAGTTACTCCTGCCATTCCGCCATCCCAATCCGCAGAAGTTTATGCGTAATCCCATTTATAGAGTAGGTATTTTCATACTGTGACATTTAATGCTAAACACGATTAAGTTTTTAATAAATATGTACTTTATAGTATAACATAACCAATATGAAAATCCTTATACAATATAGTGTACAAAAGTTTTTCTGCGCGACAATATAAGAAATCGCTCCGGTATAATAAAGAATATTAGAGGAGCGAAGCCGATGTAGTAGTTGCAACTACAAATAGAGAGGCACTTTGTGAGGAGACCTACAGTACTCGCATATACCTGCATCTCCTTTCGAGCGCTGACCACACGTTGTGCAGACAGTAAACCCAATACTGAGCCGAAGAAAAGGCAGCTCTTGTATAGCAGAGTCTATGGCACTTTTCATTTCGCCTGGAGACAGGTTTGTCAGGTCAAGTGATGCTGCAAAACCTCCATTCAATATTCTATCAATTGCCAGACATTCTTGGATTGAAGCTCCGCCACCATTAAGGATATCTCTACCACGGAGTGTCATGCCTTGGGAATAGCTGGTTGTATTCTGCGATTGCAAAAGAGAGATTTTGCCATACTTCTCAGAGTCTAGAGTGGCAAACCTTGCGCCGCTATCATCTGAAACCATAGCAATACCTGCCCCCTCCTCTCCTAGAAGTTTACCTTGCCCAGCGGTCACATCGACAGCAGTCCTCAACACTTTCTGAAGCACCTCACCAGAGGATTCACCCAGTATGTTGTAGACGGACTCTCTAGTTCCCGTAAGGTTGACTGCTATACTAGCTGTGCTCATCTGCATCAACTGACTTGCACTTGCAAATGCAGGTAGCATCCCCCTTTTGACATGGTCAACAATTATTTTCTTTCTGAGCGACATTGCTGAAAGCGATGGTTTTATCATGAGAGCAAGTTTGGCACGGAAGTATGTTTCGTCCCTGTTCGATTCATATGCAAGCCTTGGCAAGTTTATCGAAAGCAAATGGAAAGATATTGCGGATGTAGCTTTGACATCTGCCTTTTTGATGCCACTGCTTGCCCGTACCTTATTGTTGTTGCAAATCGAAATCATGCCTCCGCTTCGTACTGCTGCTGTGATGTGGTCAAGACTGCCCTTCATTCTGCCGGTCAGCGCAAGGCCAAGTCGCGGTATTGGGGTATTATTGATATACCTCCTATAGCCGTCTAAGAGCGCATTAAGATGATAGTCATCGAGGCTATCAGTAGGAACTACAATAGTGGTAACAGGCAGGCCAGCAGAATACGAAGGTGCACCAGACGAAGCTAAAAGCGTCCTTGCAAATCTAGAGGCAATATCCTCTGGATCATTGAGGTTGTTAATTAGCGCCGACACGTAACCTTCTAGCACAACTTCGGTTGAGGCTTCCCTTGAAAAGAGAGAGACCAATGCGGGCAAGGTCGTAACGGCATCATCAGAACTCTTAATTGGAGGAATCCTAGCCATATTCAAGAATTTTCCTTTTAGATTCAAGCCTTCTTCTAACTCAGACAAGTCAATGAATACAGTATCAGGCAATAAGCCCCAGACAGAGGTATTAGAAATATTGATCTCTCCTGCAAGATGCATATCTGCAATGTCCTTTGGCAGCATGTTGAACAGCAAGTATTCGGAAAAGACCGACCCAGCAGCTCTGGTTATGACACTTTCTATTCCATTTCGAAATGGCTCCTCTTGAGAGAGTATCTGAGCAATGTCGGCGGAGGGGAGACCCAATCGTGCTAGCTTGTTTCTATATTCCTCGTGTCCATGCTCTATGAGAATAGAATTGACGGTCTCACGTATGAGCGAGGATGTGAGATAGGTTGTTTGGAACCGGTAGATCTTGTTCTCTACTTCTTCAGTGATCTTGTGGGCCTGCTCAAGTGGCAGATTAGCTTCCCTTACAAGAGATTGGATTATCTTGTGGGAATTGAATTCCTCAATAGTCTGCTTGTTTGTCCTCACATACATCTTTCCGCTCTCTATAATTGAGCGCTCCTCAATTTGACGGGCAAGGCTCAGCACCAATTTACCAAGGTTCGTGATCGTATACCGACGCTCCGACTTGTTGAGGGCAACCAATAACTGGCGAAGTAATTTCCGAAGGTGATAGGCAAACTTGCCCGATTCTTTCTTTGATTTAAAGCCCGCAAGAGCCTTTAGTTCCGAGTATGTTAAAGGGCCTTTTGCATTCAAGATTCGCAGAATGTCAATTCTGTTGGGGCTAGCCATAACAGAGAAAATCATCCTTACGCGCTTTGATGCGGATTCTAAAAGTCCACCTTTCTTAGAATCTTTTTGATAATCAAAACTCGCTTGTTCCATTACGCCTCATATCTAGATAAATGATTAAAACTACTTTGTAAAAAATATTTTACAAATTGCATGATCCACTCTATGTTGGTTACTCGGCTTTTAGGGGTTGCGCAGTCTATCTAGCTTTCGACAAGTACTTGAGTTGTTTCAGTAGGTGTTGCCTCTCGCTTTGGAGAAGGAATGTTAGTTGGGACCTCAGGGAGTCTCGCTTTTGCCTCATCCTCAAGTGCACCTTCGATCTCATGAAGTATTGAAATTGCCTCTGTGTCCATCGGAGTAGAGATCCTAGCGTCTGCTTTAATATTTGCATGGAGGAGCACATCTGAGGTGACCGTCGAGATTTCGGAGAGTACTTCATTAGCAGAAGGAATAGCTCTATTCAGATCTGTCTGAATACTCTTTATCATCTCAATTGTTGGTTCTATGGTGTCAAGTATTGCAGCAAATTCGTTGATTGTACTGAAGCGTATTACTACTGCCTCAAGTGCTAGGCCGGTGTGTTGTGTGTTTCTACGGAGGCGCCGCACATTGATCAATTCAGTTGCAAGAATCTTTGCTCGGGTATTATTGCCTGCCTTGATACTGGCAGCTATTTGCTCTAGAAATGATGTTTCCATTGATGCAAATTTTCCATCGAGCAATTTGAGACGCCCAAGCTGGTTATATACTACGCCTGTGGCGTGTGTGATCTGACTCATGAACTGCTGGCGCTTCTCTCCTCCAGTCATCTTACTGTTATAGGCTAGAGTAAACTAAGAAAAATCCGCACGTCGAAGACAGTAAACTAAAAACTATCATAAAGCTAAGCTACAAAAAAGATGGTATATTACAATAGCGAGGCACACAAGAGTCAAGATACATGCAGAGATGAGGTACGTAGCTGACCTTGATGCAAAGATATTAGATGGGATCTTGGAGCCTACATATGGGCTCAAATTAAACTATACTATAAATGCGTTGTATTGGCGATCGACTTTTCAA
>Ga0075420_100002051_pt1 | contig 17381 bp, 17 predicted proteins | sample SoiMetdeltSBSDD4_FD_75296 | JGI IMG/M metagenome (GOLD analysis project Ga0075420, IMG submission 75296) | Bulk soil microbial communities from a Populus tree surrounding site in Tennessee, USA - Soil MetaG P. deltoides SBSDD4 | ecosystem: Environmental > Terrestrial > Soil > Tree plantation... | reverse complement strand
CTGCTCCTGTTCCGCCTCGGCGACTTCTACGAGCTGTTCGCCGAGGACGCCGAGCTGGGCGCCCGCCTGCTGTCGATCACGCTGACGGCGCGACAGTCGGTGCCGATGGCGGGCATCCCCCACCACGCCGCCGAGGGCTACATCGCGCGGCTCGTGCAGGCGGGCCAGAAGATCGCGATCTGCGAGCAGCTGGAGGCGCCCGCCAAGGGCAAGAAGCTGCTGCGCCGCGACGTCGTGCGGGTGATCACGCCGGGGACGCTGACCGATACCGCGTACCTCGCCGGCGGCGCCAACAATTACCTGCTCGCGCTCGCACCCGTCGGCGCGGCGCTCGGCGTCGCGCTGCTCGACGTCTCGACCGGCGAGTTCTGCGTGGGCGAGGACGCCGACGCCGCCGGCGGCGTCTTGCCGGCGGCGCTGCTGCGGCGGCCGAGCGAGATTCTGATCCCGGACACGCTGCGCGGTGGCGGTGAGCTGCTGACGCGGCTGCAGGCGACGGGAGCGGCGCTGACGTTCGCCGACCCGTCGATCTGGAGCGGCCGCCGCGCCGCCGCCGAGCTCTGCGCCCACTTCGGTGTGACCACGCTCGATGCGTTCGGCGTCGGCGACCTCACGGCCGGTCTGGCCGCCGCCTCGGCCGCGCTCGCCTATCTGCGCGGGACGCAGGGCGACCGGCTCGGCCATCTCACGCGGCTGTCCCGCCTTCTCGCGGCCGATTGCATGACGCTCGACGAGACGGCGACGACCACGCTCGAGCTGCTCGAGGGCAGCGGAGGCGTCCGGGACGGTCTGTTCGCCACCGTGAACGAGACGGTGACGCCGATGGGCGCGCGCCTGCTGCGACAGTGGCTGCTCCAGCCTCTCCGCGACCCGGCCCGCATCGCCGAGCGTCAGGACGCCATCGAGCGTCTCGTCGAGGCGCCCGGCACGCGCGCGCGGCTCCGTACGCTCCTGCGCGGGGTCGGCGACCTCGAGCGGCTGGCGAGTCGCGCCGCCCTCGGCGTCGCGCACGCGCGTGATCTGGTCGCGCTGCGCGGGTGCCTGGCGCCGCTCGACGCCGTGCGCACGGTGGCGGCGGATCTCGCGGCGCCGCTGCTCGCGGGCGCGCGTGCCTCCATGGTGGACCTCGCCACGGTGCGTGAGCTGCTCACGGCCGCCCTCGTGGACGAGCCGCCGGCCACGCTCAGCGACGGCGGTGTGATCCGCGAGAGCTGGAGCGAGGCGCTGGCGGCGCTGGTGGCCGACGCCGCCGAGGCGCGGCGCTGGATCGCCGGCCTGGAGGAGCGCGAGCGCGCGCGGACGGGACTGTCGACCCTGCGCGTCCGCTTCAATCGCGTGTTCGGCTACGGCATCGAGGTGAGTCACGCGCAGGCCGCGCGGGTGCCCGACGAGTACGTGCGCCGGCAGACGCTGACGGGCGCCGAGCGCTACGTCACCGCCGAGCTCAAGGAGTACGAGACGAAGGTGCTCGGTGCCGAGGAGCGTCGGCGGCGGCTCGAGCAGCAGCTGTTCGAGGACGTGCGCGGCCGCGTGGCCGCCGAGGCGGGCGCGCTGCTGGCCACCGCGCGCGCGCTCGCCCTCCTCGACGTGCTGGCGGCGCTGGCGGAAGTCGCCCACGTGCGAGGACACGTGCGCCCGACGGTCGATGGGAGCGACGTTCTCGAGATCGTCGAAGGCCGCCATCCGGTGCTGGAGGCGCGCGCCGCGGCGCCGGTCACGCCGAACGATCTCGCGCTCGATGCGGCGGCGCGCATCGTCATCCTGACCGGACCCAACATGGCCGGCAAGTCGGTCTTTCTGCGCCAGACCGGCCACATCGTGATCCTCGCCCAGCTCGGCGCCTTCGTGCCGGCGCGCACGGCGCACATCGGCGTGGTCGACCGGCTTTTCACGCGCGTGGGTGCCCAGGACAATCTTGCCCGCGGCCAGTCGACCTTCCTGGTCGAGATGGTGGAGACGGCCAGCATTCTCAACAACGTGACGGCGCGCAGCCTGGTGCTGCTGGACGAGGTCGGCCGCGGCACCTCGACCTTCGATGGTCTCGCCATCGCGTGGGCGGTGGTGGAGGATCTCCACGACCGCGCGCCCGGCGCCAAGGTGCTGTTCGCCACGCACTTCCACGAGCTGACGCAGCTGGCGGCGCGGCTGGACGGCGTGCGCAACTACCACGTGGCGGTGCGCGAGTGGAACGACGAGATCGTCTTTCTCCACAAGGTCCGACCCGGTGGCACCGATCGGTCGTACGGCATCCAGGTCGCGCGCCTGGCCGGTCTGCCGACGTCCGTGATCGCGCGCGCCAAGGCGCTGCTCGCGCGCTTCGAGGAGCAGGGACAGGCGACGGCCGACGTGAGCGACGCCGTGCAGCTCGGTCTGTTCGCGCCGACCGCCGATCCGCTGGCGGCGGAGCTGGCCGCCCTGGACCTCGCGCACGTCACCCCGATCGAGGCGCTGAACCTCCTCGTGAAATGGCAGCAGGAGCGGACTGTTGGAGCGGGTGGCGCGAGGTCGGCTCGAACGGCGGGTGGCCCGCCCAAGAGGGGCGTGGCTCCGTGAGCCGGATCCGCCGCCTGCCGGATGCCCTGGTCAACAAGATCGCTGCCGGCGAGGTGGTCGAGCGCCCGGCCTCGGCGGTCAAGGAGCTGGTGGAGAACGCCCTCGACGCGGGCGCCACCACCATCGCCGTCGAGCTGCGCGACGGAGGCGCCGCACTCGTGCGCGTCACCGACGATGGCGTCGGCATGACCGCCGAGGAGTTGCCGCTCGCCCTCGAGCGGCACGCGACGTCGAAGCTCGCGACGGACGAGGACCTCGATGCGATCGCCACCCTCGGGTTCCGCGGGGAGGCGCTGGCGGCCATCTGCGCCGTCTCCCGCTTCACCGTCACCAGCCGCGCCCGCGGCGTCGCCGCGGAAGGGCTGCGGCTCGGTGGTGAGGGGGGCGCGGTGATCCAGCGGATCGGGGTGCCGTGCGACGCCGGCACGACGGTCGAGGTTCGCGATCTCTTCTTCAACACCCCCGCGCGGCTCAAGTTCTTGAAGTCGGCGGCGACGGAGCTGTCGGCGACGCTGCGGGGACTGACGCAGCTGGCGCTGGCGCATCCCGAGGTGCAGCTGCGCGTCGGCAACAACGGGCGTCCGGTGTTGACGGCGCCGGCGGCGGCCACGCTGAAGGAGCGTATCGGCGCGCTGTGGGGCTGGGATCTGGCCGGCCGCCTGCTCCCGGTGAATCGAGACGAGCACGGCGTCCGCGTGCACGGGCACGCGAGCCCGCCGGAGACGACGCGCGGCGGGCGCGACGACGTGATCATCATCGTCAACGGCCGCCCGGTGCGCGATCCCGCGCTGCTGCAGGCCGTGCTCGCCGCCTACCGTCCGATCCTCGCGCGCGACCGCTTCCCGCTGGTCGTGCTGGCGGTGGAGCTGCCCGCGACCGACGTCGACGCCAACGTGCATCCGACCAAGGCCTGGGTGCGCTTCCGTCATCCGCGCCTCGTGCAGGAGATGCTCGTGGCCGCCCTCCACGACACGCTCCAGCGCCCGACCGCTGTCCCCGCCGCCGTCGAGTGGCGCGGCGACGTGCAGCCACCGACGGCGGTGGCATCGGCGCCGGGCACGCAGAGCGCGCTGTTCGCGGAGACAGCGGCGCCGTACACGAAGGCGGTGCGCTTCGGGCGAGTGCTGGGCCAGGTGCAGGACACGTTCATCGTGGCCACCACCGACGACGAGGTGTTCTTCCTCGATCAGCACGTGGTCCACGAGCGCGTGCTCTTCGAGCGTCTCGAGGCCGAGCTGGCCTCCGGCGGCGCGCCGTCGCAGGCGCTGCTCTTTCCGGAGCCGATCGAGCTCGCCCCCGCCGCCCGTGCCCTGCTCGACCGCTGGCGGACACCGCTCGAGCGGCTCGGCTTCGCGTTCGACACGGCGGCCGACGCCGTCGTCGTCACCGCGGTGCCGACGCTGCTGAAGGGCGACGAGCCGCGGCGGCTGCTCGAGGCGGCCGTCGAGGAGCTCGGCGGTCCGAAGGCCGGCGCTCCGGCCATCGACCGGGCGCTCGCCTTCGTGGCATGTCGGGCGGCGGTGAAGGCCGACACGCCGCTGGCGCGCGAGGAGATGGAGCGGCTCGTGGGCGATCTCGCGCAGACGCGCACGCCCTATTTCTGTCCGCACGGCCGGCCCATCGTGAGCCGCGTGTCGCTGCACGACATCCGCCGTGAGCTCAAGCGCACATGGTAGCCCGGGCGTAGACTCGAAGCGATGCGCACGAATCCTCTGCTGGTCATCGCGGGTCCGACGGGCGTTGGCAAGACGGCGGCGGCCGTGGCGCTGGCCGCGCGCATACCCCTCGAGGTGATCAGCGCGGACTCGCGCCAGGTCTACCGCGGCATGGACATCGCCACCGGCAAGCCGACGGCCGCCGAGCGCGCGGCCGTGCCGCATCATCTGATCGACGTGGTGGACCCCGACGAGACGTTCGACGCGGCGCGCTTCGTTGCCTCCGCGCGGACGCTCATCGCCGACGTCCATGCCCGCGGTCGTCTGCCGGCGGTGGTCGGCGGCACCGGCTTGTACATCCGGGCATTGCTGCGCGGCCTCGATCCGGCCGCGCCGGCCGACCCCGCGTATCGCGCCGAGCTGACGGCGCTCGCGGCGGGCGAAGGCCGGGGCGCCCTCCACGCCCGGCTGGCGAAGGTGGCGCCCGCGCTGGCCCGCGGCCTGCATCCGCACGACCACGTGCGTATCATCCGCGCGCTCGAGCGGGTCCGCGGGGGCGCCGTCGCCCAGACGAGGTGGGCGACCGCCGAGCCGGAATGGGCCGTCGTGTACGTGGGGCTGACGATGCACCGCACGGCGCTGGCGGAGCGGCTCCGCGCGCGGGCGGCGCGCATGGTGGCGGCGGGGCTGGAGGACGAGGTGCGGGCCCTGATGGCCCGGGGACACGGTCGCGGAAGGCGTGCGCTGTCGTCGATCGGCTATCGCGAGTTCATCGCGGTGGCGGAGGGCGAGCTCGCCCGCGCCGAGGCGCTGCGGCTCATGCAGCGTGACACGGTCCGCTACGCGCGGCGCCAGCTCACGTGGTTCGCGCGGGAGCCGGCGCTCACGTGGCTCGACGTCGAGGCGTTCGACGGGGATCCCGCGGCGGTGGCCGCGGCCATCGAGGCAAGACTCAAGCAGGAGGGGCGTATCGAGTGAGTCGCAACGGAAACGGCCACGGTCACGAGGTGCGGCGGCACGCGCGGGAGCGCGCCATGCTGGCGGCGGTGAAGCGGCCGTCGCAGCGACGCGCGGACGTGGAAGAATCGCTCGAGGAGCTCGCGGGACTCGCGGCCGCGGCCGGCGCCGCCATCGGCGACCGCGTCGTCCAGGAGCGGCAGGCGCCCACGCCGTCGCTCTACTTCGGCCGCGGCAAGGTCGACGAGATGGCCGACGCGGCGCGCGCGGGCGGGATGAACCTTTTCATCTCCGACGACGCGCTGACACCGATCCAGGAGCGCAATCTCACCGAGGCGCTCGGCATCCACGTCATCGATCGGACCGCGCTCATCCTGGACATCTTCGCGCAGCGTGCGCGCACGGCGGAGGGCAAGCTGCAGGTCGAGCTTGCGCAGCTCACGTACCTGCTACCGCGGCTGGTCGGGCAGTGGAAGCACCTCGAGCGGCTGGGCGGTGGCATCGGCACCCGCGGCCCGGGTGAGACGCAGCTGGAGTCAGACCGGCGCGTCATCCGCCGTCGTGTGATGCAGCTGCGGCGCGACCTCGAAGGTGTGCAGGCGCACCGCCGGCTGATGCGACAGGGGCGCAAGCGTGCCGGCGCCCCGGTGGTGGCCCTCGTCGGCTACACGAACGCGGGCAAGACGACGCTGCTGAACCGGCTCAGCGGCTCGCACTTCACCGCCGCCGATCAGCTCTTCGTGACGCTCGATCCGGCTGCACGACTGATCACGCTTCCCGGCCGGCGGCCCTTCATCCTCACCGACACGGTCGGCTTCATCCGGAAGCTGCCCCACGAGCTGGTGGCGGCGTTTCGCGCCACCCTCGAGGAGCTCGCCGAGGCCGACGTGCTGGTGCACGTGGTCGATGCCTCGCACCCGGCGCTCGAGGAGCACCTGGCCGCCGTCGACGGCTTGCTGGGGGAGCTGCAGGTGGCCGATCGTCCGACCGTGCTCGCGCTCAACAAGATGGACCGGCTCGAGAACGGCGCGGCCACCGCGGCCTTCGCGGGCCGCCGCGATGCGGTCGCGGTCTCGGCGGCGACGGGCGCCGGCGTCGACACGCTGCTCGACGCGATCGAAGCGGCGCTGCCGAGCGGCGGTCCGGTGACGCTGCATATTCCGCACGGCGACGGCGCCGCCCTGGCGCTGTGCTACGAGCGGGGACGCGTGCTGGCGCGGACGGACCGCCCCGAGCACGTGGCGCTCGAGGTCGAGCTGCCGGCCCCTGTGCTCGCCTCGCTGCACGCCTATCGGGCCGGACAGGGAGCCGTCACGCGCGTGCTAGACTGAATCCTTCCAGTATGGGGCTCGCGAATTGGCTCACTGTCCTGAGGATCCTGTTGATTCCCGTCTTCGTGTCGCTGCTCGTCTACCGGCGACCGGGCATCGCGCTCGTCGTGTTTGCAGCGGCGGCGCTGACCGACCTGCTCGATGGCTACGTGGCGCGGCATCGCGGCATCCAGAGCCGGCTCGGCGCCTTCCTCGATCCGATGGCGGACAAGCTGTTGCTGATCTCGTCGTTCGTCACCCTGACCTGGCTCAAGGCGCTGCCGTTCTGGATCGCGGCCGTCGTGATCAGCCGCGACATCATCCTGGTGGTGGGTGCCCTCGCCATCCACATGGCCGGCGGTCGGATCTACCCGCGCCCGACGTGGGCCGGCAAGGCAGCGACTTTCTTCCAGGTCCTCACCATCCTGACCGGGTTGACCGGGCGCTTCCTCCGCATCGAGCTGGGCGCGGTCGTCTTCATGTGGCTGGCGGCGGGCTTCACGATCGTGTCGGGCCTGCAGTACATCGTGCAGGGCATGCGCTTCCTCAACGCCGCGCCCGTCACCGAGGGGGAAGCCGATGAAGCCTCGCTCCTCCGCTGAGGGCGTCGTCGTGGCCGCCGTGCGTGCCCGCACGCCAGCGGCGGAGGCGGGGCTCCACGCCGGCGATCGGATCCTGACCGTCAACGGCCACGCCGTCCGCGACGCGATCGACTTCCAGTTCCACGCGGCGGAGGAGCGGCTCGCCCTGGGCGTCGAGCGCGCGGGGGCGTCGCAGACGCTGCGTGTGCTCTGCGGCGCACGGCCGGTCGGTGTCGAGCTCGAGGCGCCGCGCCCGGGCGAGATCGCCACGTGCGCGAACAAGTGCGTGTTCTGCTTCATCCACCAGCTGCCGAAGGGGATGCGCAAGAGTCTCTACGTCAAGGACGACGACTTCCGCCTCTCGTTCCTGCACGGCAACTACATCACGCTGACCGATCTGAGCGAGGACGAGCTCGCGCGGATCGAGGCGCAGCGGCTGTCGCCGCTGTACGTGTCCGTGCACGCGACCGATCCCGCCCTGCGCTGGGAGCTGCTCGGGCGCCCCCGCGCATCCGCGGAGATCCTGCCGCGCCTCGAGCGGCTCGCGAAGGCGGGGATCCGCATGCATGCGCAGATCGTGCTGTGCCCCGGCTGGAACGACGGCGCCCAGCTCGCGCGCACCGTCCACGAGCTGGCGCCGCTCCATCCGCACGTGGCCACCACGGCCATCGTGCCCGTGGGCCTCACCGCGCATCGGGAGCGGCTGCCATCGCTGCGCACTCTGACGGAGACGGAGGCGCGTGCGCTGGTGGAGACGGTTCACGGCTGGCAGGCCGAGCTGCGGACCCGACTCGGCAGCCGCTTCGTGTTCCTCGGCGACGAGGTATATCTGCACGCGGGCGCGCCGCTGCCGGAGGCGGACGCCTACGAAGGCTTCCTGATCGCCGAGGACGGCATCGGTCTCGTACGCCGCTTCGAGGACGGGTTTGTCCGCGCCGCCCGCCGCGTGCGCGCCGGCGTGTCGGCGCGGGTCACCGTGGTCAGCGGCAGCCTCTACGCGCCTCGCCTGGCGGGTCTGCTTGGTGCGCTGCCCGGGTGCCGCGCCTCGGTCGTCGCCGTCCCGAACCGCCACTTCGGCGGCAGCGTGTCCGTCACCGGCCTGCTGACCGGCGGCGACATCCAGCGGCATCTCGCCGGACTCGCGGACCTCGGCGACGCGGTGATGGTGCCGGCCGTCGCGGTGCGCGACGGTGACGGCGTCTTCCTCGACGACGTCACGCCCGCGCAGCTCGCGCGCGACCTCGGCGTGCCGGTGCGTGTGATCGAGCCCGAGCCGCGCGCGCTCCTCCGGGCGCTGTACCCGGCCATCGCAGCGAGCTCCTAGTGCCGATCATCGCCATCGTGGGCCGGCCCAACGTCGGCAAGTCGACGCTCTTCAACCGGCTGGTGGGCCGTCGGCAGGCGCTCGTGCGCGACGTGCCCGGCGTGACGCGCGACCGCCTCTACGGCCAGGTGCACTTCGAGCGCTGGCAGGCCACGGTGGTCGATACCGGCGGCTTCGATCCGGGCTCGGCCGAGCCGCTGATCGAGGGCGTACGCAACCAGGTCCTCACGGCGGTGCAGGAGGCCGACCTCATCGCGTTCGTCGTGGACGCCCGCGCCGGCGCCACCGCGCTCGACCTCGAGATCGCGCGAATCCTGAGAAAAGCCAACAAGCCGGTCGTGCTGGTGGCCAACAAGGTCGACGACCGCGCGCAGGAACCGGCGGTCGCCGATCTCTATACGCTCGGCTTCGGCGACCCCGTGGGCGTGTCGGCGGAGCATGGCCGCGGCGTGGCGGAGATGCTCGAGGCGCTCCGGGACCGCACGCCGGCGGCGGCGGCGCCGCGCGGCGGGGGGCGCCCGGTGGCGATCGCCGTGATCGGCCGCCCGAACGTGGGGAAATCCTCTCTCGTCAACGCCATGACGGGGACGGAGCGCGTGCTCGTCCACGACCAGCCGGGGACCACGCGCGACGCGGTGGACACGCCGTTCACCTACGAGGGGCGGCCCTATGTGCTCGTCGACACCGCCGGCATCCGGCGCAAGGGACGCGTGACCGAGCCGCTCGAGAAACTCGCGGTGGTGATGGCGCTCAAGAGCCTCGAGCGCTGTGAGGTGGCGCTGCTCGTGCTGGACGCCTCGGAGGGCCTCGCCGCGCAGGACGCCCACATCGCCGGCTACGCGCACGAGGCCGGCCGCGCGGTCGTGGTCGTGGTGAACAAGTGGGATCTGGTGCCGCCGGGGATGGTGCGCAAGGCCGAGGTCGTGGACCAGATCCGCGAGCGGCTATTGTTCCTCGACTACGCGCCCGTGTGTTTCACCTCGGCCACGGCCGGCGAGGGGATGCGCGAGCTCTTCGAGACGATCGATCGCGTGGCGACGCAGGCGCGTCGCCGCGTGCCGGCGGCGGAGGTCACGGCCGCCCTGCAGCAGGCGCTCGACCGGCGTCCGATCTCGCTCCGCGGCGTCCCGCTCATGATCCAGTCGGCCTCGCAGGTCGCCAGCTCGCCACCGACGTTTGCCGTACGCGTCAACCGGCCCGACGAGATCCATTTCTCGTACGAGCGCTACCTGGCGAAGTCGCTCCGCTTCGCGTTCGGCTTCGAGGGCTCGCCGCTGCGACTCTCGTTCCGCAAGGCCGGTCGGATGAAGCCGACGGCGCCCCGGGCCCGCCGCTGACTCCGGCGCGCCGGCAGTCGCAGCCGCTGCTCTGGCTGATCATGGGCTTTGCCATCGTGGTCGCCGGCGGCACCGGCGTGATGCTGCTGAGCCCCAAGCCGCCAGCGGCCTCGGTGGCCGTGGCCCGCAGCACGGTGGCAGACGGCGACCGGCCGCCGGCGTCCGATCCGGCCAACCGCATCCGTGTCGCCATCGCCGATCCGGTGCCCGGTCGCCTGCCGGCCGAGGGTGTCCCGCGCGGCTGGCAGCTGAAGGAGTTCGCCGGACAGGCGGCCGTCGAGGTCGTGCGCACCGACGGGCGCGTCGCCATGCGGCTTAGAAGTGATCGGGCGTCGTTCGCCGTGCACCGTGACGTCGTCGTCGACCTGAAGACGTTTCCGTACCTGACGTGGTCGTGGAAGGTCACGCAGATGCCGGCCGCCGGCGACGTCCGCGACAGCGCGCGCGATGACCAGGCGGCGCAGCTCTACGTCGTCTTTCCCCGATGGCCGTCGCCGCGGACGGCCAGTGACGTGATCGGCTACGTCTGGGACGGTCGCGCGCCGGTCGACACGCGACTCACGCACCCGAAGGCCGGCAACGTGCGTATCGTCGTCGTCGAGTCCGGGCGCGCCGCGCTCGATCGCTGGCAGAGCTACCAGCGCCACGTCGCCGATGATTACGTGGCGCTGTTCGGCCGGCCGGCGCCGCGGGTCGGCAAGATCGCCCTCATGGTGGACTCCAACGACACCCGGACCGAGGCCGAGGCATTCGTGGGCGACGTTTTCTTCTCCCAGACGTCGCCAGGAAGGGCTGAAATCCCAAGCATCGTGCTACGATAGCCCGCATGGCCGACACGAACGATCGCAATCAAGGTTCCGAGCACGACCTGTTCGACGAGACGGCGCCTCGCTCGATCTTCGCGGCGACGTGGTTCCGCGCCGTTCTCGTGCTCATCGTCCTGGGCGTCGTCGGTGCCGTCGCCGTGCCGTACATCCTCGACGCGATGAATGCGCCGAAGTCGGGCGCGACGGCCAAGCTGCCCACGCCGATGCCGCAGCCCATCAAGCCGCCGCCGCCACCCAGCGCGCCGCCGGGGCCCGTCGCCGTCACACCGGCGCCGCCGCCGCCCGTGGCGACACCGGCGCCGCCCAGCGCACCGCCCGCTCCCACCGCCGTCACCCCGACTCCCGTTCCGCCCACTCTGACCGACAAGCCGAGCGACACGAAAGACCAGATGGTCGGTGCCACGACGGCGCCCGAGCCTCCGAAGGCGGAGACCAAGCCGAACGTGGAGACAAAGCCGAACGCGGAGGCAAAGCCGCAGCCCGCGCCGGCAAAGACGACCGTGAAGGTCGCGAAGCCGTCGGCAGGACGCCAATGGTTCGTGCAGGTCGGCGCGTTCAAGGACGCCGGGACTGCGAAGAAGGTGGCCGCGAAGCTGCGCGAGGACAAGTACACGGTCGAGGAATCCGTCCGGGGCGAGGGCGCCGCGACGGTGGCCAAGGCGACGACCACGTCGCCGGTGGCCGGCGGCGGCAGCGATCACTATGATGTCATCATCACCGGCCAGTCGCCGGCGGAGATCAACAAGCGGCTGGCCGCCAAGGGACTCGCCTCCGACGCAGTCGCGAATGGCGTGGTGGTGAAGCCGAGCCTTCCGCTGCGTGACGCGGTGGCCCTGTCGAAGGATCTGGCCGTCGACGGACTGAAGGTGCAGGTGCGGCGGGCGGACGCCAGCGCCGCCGCGACACCGAAGGCCTCGAGCCCCGTGGCATCTGCGGGTGAGCTCCATCGCGTGAGCGTGGGCGGCTTCGCCGATCGCGCGATGGCCATGGCCGCGCTGAGGGACCTGGAGGCGAAGGGCTACAAGCCGTTTCTCACGAGGAGGTGAAGCCTTACCGTGACCAAGAACGACCTCGTCAATGCCGTCGCGGCCCACGGGCTCTCCAAGCGGCAATCGTCCTCGGTGGTCGAATCGGTGTTCGACATCATCTTCCGCTGCTTCGAGAAGAGTGAGGACGTGAAGATCGTCGGCTTCGGCCACTTCCGCATCCGGCGCAAGGCGTCGCGGCGCGGACGCAATCCGCAGACGGGCGACTCCATCGAGATCACCGCTCGCAAGGTCCTCACGTTCAAGCCGAGCAAGGGCCTGAAGCAGCGGATCAACAACACGACGCCGTCGGTGTAGTCCGTGGCGCTGGAAGTCGCGGAAAAGCTCTATTACCGGATCGGCGAGGTCGAAGAGCTCGCCGGCGTGCCGGCGTATGTCCTCCGGTACTGGGAGTCGGAATTCAAGCTCCTCCGTCCGAAGAAGAACCCCGCGGGTCAGCGGCTCTACCGCCGCCGCGATCTCGAGCTCGTGCAGCGCATCAAGTCGCTGCTCTACGACGAGCGCCTCACGCTCGAGGGGGCGCGCAAGCGGCTCATCGCCGAGTCGCGCGGGAAGGGGACCGCTCAGCTGGAGCTCGGGATCCGGGAAGCCACCTATGCCGAGACGCTGCGCCGGATTCGCGAGCGCCTCTCCACTTTGCGCTCCCGGCTCGCGCCTTGAAGCGTCGCGGCGTTTCTGCGACACTTCAGCGTTGCGAGTCGGGGCGTAGCGCAGCCCGGTAGCGCACCGGACTGGGGGTCCGGTGGTCGCTGGTTCAAATCCAGTCGCCCCGACCAGCTCTCCCCAGAGCGCGCCCGCGGGCCCGTGCCTGCGGGCGCGACGCTGGATTGCTTCACCCCGTGAAAAAAGTTGCCCCGCTCGGCCGGTGAGGTGGCTATAAGAATGAGCATGGGTGCGCGCGGGCCGGGGGACGAGGGCGAAGGCGAGGCGGCGCGGCCGCAACGGCACTCCGTCTCGATCGCGGTCATCATCCGGCGGGATCTCGCCCCGGTGGCCGCGCATCTGCGCGACGAGTTCAGCGGGCTGGCGTCGCTGGTGGCCGTGATCATCGATCGCCGCTACCGTGATCGGCGGCGCGCGGACGCCGCCCAGCCGGTCGAGCGCCGCCAGACGGAGCGTCGCCGCCGCAACGTGTCGGAGCAGCTGCGCGAAGGCGGCTGGGCCGTGATCCCCGTCGACGACACGCGCCTGCTCCGATAGTCTGCGCCGTCCCTCGACGCCAAACCCGCGTAGTATTCAATCCGGATGGCTCTGCTGCTGGTCACCAACGATGACGGCGTTCACGCCGCGGGCCTGGCCGCCCTCGCCGGCGCCCTCGAGGAGCTCGGTGACGTCCACGTGATCGCTCCGGAGCGGGAGCAGAGCGCCTGTGGCCACGCGCTGACGCTGCATCGCCCGCTGCGCACGCACGCCTGGGGGGAGCGACGCTGGTCGGTCAATGGCACGCCGTCCGACTGTGTCAACCTCGGCGTGCTCGGCTTTCTCCCGGAGCGACCGGTCCTCATCGCCTCCGGCATCAATCACGGATCGAACCTGGGCGACGACGTGACATATTCCGGCACCGTGTCGGCGGCGATGGAGGGCACGCTGCTCGGCGTGCCGTCGCTGGCGGTGTCGCTGGCCGACGGGACCGACTTTGCCGAGGCCGCGCGCGTGGCCAAGCAGGTGGCCATGCGCGTGCTCGTCAGCGGGCTTCCCCCGAAGACGCTGCTCAACGTCAACGTTCCGCAGGGCGTGGTGAAGGGCATTCGCCTCACCCGCCTCGGCCACCGCGTCTACTCCGGCAAGATCGTCGAGCAGGCCGATCCGCGCGGGCGCGCGCACTACTGGATCGGCGCCGGCCCGCCCGCCTGGGAGGCGCTGGAGGGTACCGACATGGGCGCCGTGCACGAGGGCTTCGCGGCGGTGACGCCGCTGCACCTCGATCTCACGCATCACCGCGCGCTCGCGCAGATGGCCGAGTGGGAGCCGGCCCTGAATGCCCCGCTGCGCGCGCGGCCGGCGCCGGCGCCGGCCGCGAAGAAGAAACCGCGGGGGCGCTGAGTGGAGAGCGGCTTCGAGGCCCGACTGGCCCGCGAGCGCGAGCGCATGGTGGACGAGCAGCTCGTGCGCCGCGGGATCACGGACGCGCGCGTGCTGGCGGCCATGCGACGAATCCCGCGCCACCGCTTCGTCGACGAGGGCCTCGCCCACAGCGCGTACGGCGATCATCCGCTGCCCATCGGCGAGGAGCAGACGATCTCGCAGCCGTACATCGTGGGGCTCATGTCCTCGCTCCTGCGGCTGACGGGGCAGGAGAAGGTGCTGGAGGTCGGGACGGGCTCGGGCTATCAGACGGCGGTGCTGGGCGCGCTCGCGCGTCGCGTCTGCTCCATCGAGCGGTTGCCCCGGCTCGCCGATCGCGCGCGCGCCACGCTGGAGGCGCTCGGCGTCGACAACGTCTGGGTGCGCGTCGGCAACGGCGCCCTCGGCTGGCCCGATCAGGCGCCCTTCGACCGCATTCTGGTCGCCGCGGGCGGGCCTTCGATCCCGCCGCCGCTGGTTTCCCAGCTCGCCGATGGCGGGCGTATGGTGCTCCCCGTGGGCAGCCCCGAGGATCAGGTGCTCACCGTGGTCGAGCGCGTGGGCGCCGACATCCGCAAGGAAGCGGCCGGTGAGTGCAAGTTCGTGAAGCTGGTGGGAAAGTACGCCTGGGACTCGTGACGCCAGGTATGTACAATAGGCGGGTCGGATCGGGGCGTAGCGCAGCCTGGTAGCGCGCACGGTTCGGGACCGTGAAGTCGGAGGTTCAAATCCTCTCGCCCCGACCACTTCTTTCGCCGCTCGCCGGCCGGACTCTCCCGGTCGGCGGGCCGGCGATGTTGCAGCGCTCGTGAACAACTCGGCGGCCGACATCATCATCGAGGGACGTGTGCAGGGCGTTGGCTACCGGAACTATGCCCAGCGCCGCGCGGAGCTCGCGGGCCTCGTCGGCTACGTGATGAACCTGAAGGACGGCCGCGTGCGCGCGCGGGCCGAGGGGCCGCGCCCCGCGATCGAGGAGTTCGTGCGGGCGCTGGAGAAAGGGCCACCACTGTCGAGCATCGAGAGCGTGCGTGTCCGCTGGCTGCCACCGACGAACCGATTCGTAGGCTTCGACATCCGGTACTCGAGCTTCGAGTCTTGACCCGCCACGCGCGGCCCCTGGCCGTCGTGACGCTCTGCAGTGTCCTGGTGGCCAGCGCCGTGGCCGCCCCGCCGCCGAAGGTTTCGACGCCGATCGCGTCGCGCGTGCACGAGGTGAGCCGCGGCGACAGTCTGTCCTCGCTCGCACGACGCTACCAGGTCAGCGTGGCGGCGCTGGTGGCGGCCAATCGACTGCCAAGCGACCGCGTCACCCTCAGGCTCGGTCAGCGGCTCGTCATTCCCGCCGCCGAGCCCGCCATCCGCGGCGACAAGCCGGCGGCGCGCGGGCGCGTGCCGCGGAAGGCCGCCGACGCGTCCCCCCGTGCCACGGCCGCCCGCGCGCCCGTCGATTTCTTCTTCGCCGTGCCCGATTTCGCCGATGCGCTCACGACGTTCATCTGGCCCAAGGAAGGGACGATCACGTCGTCGTTCGGTCGACGGCGGCTGGGCTGGCACCGCGGCATCGACATCAAGGGCGAGCGCGGCGATCCGATCATCGCGGCTGCACCCGGGGTGGTGGTCGTCAGCGGTGTCGAGCCGCGGTACGGTCGCGTGGTGAAGATCGAGCACGAGCATGGCTTCACTACCGTGTACGCGCACAACGACGACAACTTCGTCGACGTCGGCGACTGGGTGGTGGCGGGGCAGCGTATCGGCAGCATCGGCCGCACCGGCCGCGCGACGAGCCATCACCTGCATTTCGAGATCCGGCGCGACGGACGTGTCTACAATCCGTTGTACATGCTGCCGCTGCCCGCGCGTGTCGCCCACATCGAGGAGACGGACGAGGACGAAGCCGATGAGTAGTCGCGAGGCCGAGGAGACCGTCCCCGATGACCCGCTCGAGCCGCTGCTCGACGAGCCCGACACGGACGTCCGTGAGGAGACGCGCGAGCAGAGTCGCGCCAATCTCGGCGTCTACCTGGGTGAGATTGCCCGCATCCCGCGTCTCTCGCGCGAGGAGGAGCACGCGCTGGCCGCGCGTGTGCGGGCGGGCGACGAGGCCGCCAAGCAGCGGATGGTGGAGGCGAATCTCCGGCTCGTCGTCCAGATCGCGCGGCGCTATCTCAATCGCGGCCTACCGCTGCCCGACCTCATCGAGGAAGGCAACCTCGGCTTGCTTCGCGCGGTGGAGAAATTCGATCCCGGCCGCGGGACGCGCTTCTCGACGTACGCGACGTGGTGGATCCGCCAGGCCGTGGTCCGTGCGCTCGCCAACCAGGCGCGTACCATCCGGCTGCCCGTGCACGTCGAGCTGCTGCTCGCACGCTACATGCGCGAGCAGCGACGCCTCACGCAGGCGCTGGGGCGCGCCCCGAGCACTGCGGAGCTGGCGGCGGCGCTCGGCATCACCGAGGACGAGGTCACGGAGCTGGACGAGATCCGCCAGCAGCCGGTGTCGCTCGATGCTCCCGTGGGCGAGGAGCGGCAGTCGACGCTCGGTGACATGATCGCGGACCGCACGGCCCGTCCGGCGGATTCCCTCATGTCGCTGTTTCAAGATCGCGGCGAGCTCATCTCCGTGCTCGACGACCTTGCGGCCAACGAGCGGACCGTCCTGCGACGTCGCTTCGGCCTCGAGGGCGATCCACCGGAGACGCTGGAGGCGATCGGCCAGCGGCTCACGCTGAGCCGCGAGCGTGTGCGACAGATCGAGGCCGCCGGCATTCGCAAGCTGCGCGCGCTGCTGGCCGCGCGCGGCGTCGACGCGTCCGACCTGTTGTAGTTTTGGGTGATGTGACGGACCGGGCGAAACCCGCGTCGTGCTGCGGCTCCCGGCCTTGACTTCCCACCGTGAGGCATCAGCACGTCCGCCCGGCCCGTCGGGCTCCCGAATAGTGCAAGCTCCTGGCCAGCGAGCGGCGCGCGACGCCTGCACGAACAGAATCACGTAGGACCCGGGGCCGCTAGCCGGCGACTTCGCGATGCCTCCCACCATTTCGGACCGGCTGCGGAATATCCACGCCGTAGTGCCGAAGCTGCGATGCGATCGTCCTAGCAGCGTGGTCGCATCGATGATGCGGCCGACTTCGCTCGGAGGTACAACGGGGAGACCGTCGGCGCTCGACCGCATGAATCAGCCAATCCGGTCGAGGGCGAGTGGGCGGGCTTGATTTGACGCTCCACCCGGACTGCTTTGTGATGTGGGAAGAGGCGCGCAGCGATACCTGACCGCGGAGCCCGGGAGCGCCACCAGGAAGTCAAGCCGATTTCCGTGCGGGATGCGTGTGCACATTGCCTGCCTCGTACTCGGCGATCCAGCAGTCCGCATGAATAACCGCTCGGTTGCCCTCTACCAGCCAGATTCCAAGCTGCCGCACGTCCCCGACCTGTCCGCACACGATGCATACTTCTACCGGCGCCATAGTCTCCTCCCATGTTTTCGACGCGCCACATGGCCCGTCGATTCACAGGAATGAGGACCCGAGTGAACGCGGCCCTCGACGCTCTACAAAGACGAAGAACGGCAAGCCCCGCGGTATACCCTGTCAACTCTGCCGTTTACGAGGCTCTACGGGGGCGTTGCAGGACTGGAGGGGCATCGACAGGCAGGAGATTCGGGCACGCCGAATGGCCTCACAGCACATAACGGCACAAAGCACGGTAGAATTGGCCGACTGCGCGG
>Ga0075420_100002048_pt1 | contig 17392 bp, 16 predicted proteins | sample SoiMetdeltSBSDD4_FD_75296 | JGI IMG/M metagenome (GOLD analysis project Ga0075420, IMG submission 75296) | Bulk soil microbial communities from a Populus tree surrounding site in Tennessee, USA - Soil MetaG P. deltoides SBSDD4 | ecosystem: Environmental > Terrestrial > Soil > Tree plantation... | reverse complement strand
TAGTCAATCAACACTATAATCGATTAACTATCATCTTTCCTTCAATTTTTTTTCGATCAGTATCCTCATATTCCTTTTACCATTCTGAATATGGCTTTTTACCTGCATCATGCTGAATCCTGTTTCCCCTGCTATTTGTTGGTAGCTTTTCTTTTCAATGTAAAACAAAGTTACACATAGTTGCTGCTCTTCATTCAGCTCTTTCAATGCTTCAGCCATATAATCATAGGTCTTTTCATTCAAAATAAGATCTTCCTTATCTGCGTCAACTGGTTCGGCAGCGATCGTATCCCTTACTTCAACAGTATTTTTACCAGGCTTGTCTCTCAATTGCATCAGGCAATAGTTTTTTGCCACCATGTAAATCCAGCTTTTGAAATATTCAACGCGGTATTTTTGAAGCTCAGTGATAGCTTTTAAAAAGATCTGCTGCACACTATCCCTGGCCAATTCCTCATTCTTTAAATATTTCATGCAAACACCAAGCAACAACAACGTGTATCGTTCCAGCAAAATGCCGAGCCATTGGTTATCATGGTCAGCATAAAATCTCTCAAGAAGTTCCTGGTCGCTGATATGTTTGTGTAGTCTTGGGTTCACGGGTTGAAAATAGCTAATTTCATTTGCTATGATGCGGGAACTGTGAAATTTCACAGGAGATTTGAGAATCGATCAGTGGGGGCCATTATAAAGTCAGCAATGTTTTCTTTTACTTTAAAATGAATAATAATAATCGTACATGTATAATCCTTTGTATTTGGCATGCGTCCCCATGCAGTGCGGACCGGGGCGATAGATTTTATGGCTATAACCAAAAAAAAACCAACAACTATTTTGTTCATCAAAAAACTCCTTTTACCCATTTAATAAATAGAACGTCCCACCCTAACATTTTGATCGCCGTATAAAAAAGTATTATGGCAAATATCTTTTTAAGAGCCGCTGTGGGCAATGAGATGGCTAATTTACTTCCAAAGTATGCGCCCACAACAAATCCAACTGCCAATAGACCTATAATTCTCAGGTCCATTGGTGTTCCCATTTTTTTACAATGATGATAATAATACAATGATGCAATTATTACAACGGGCAGCGTCAGTACCCCAAGTGATGTTCCCTGGGCCTGGTGCTGGTTATAATTTAAAAAGAAAACCAAAGCCGGGACCATGATAATGCCGCCCCCAACGCCAACCAACCCGCTTAACATGCCGGCTGCGATCCCGATTATCAATACGGTTAAGACAATTTGTATAGTCATTTTTTGCTGAATAGTATTTTGATTTAAAGATTGCATCAGGTCTGATTCTTAACTGCCGCTTTTGGTTTTGAAGGTCTGTTTGTAAAAAGCGATGGCATCATCGATCACTTTCATCGCGGCGTCTTTATCCTGGAAATTATCGATCGTCACTTTTTTATTTTCGAGTACTTTATATTGCTCAAAGTAATTTCTGAGCTCCGCCGTAAAATGCGGTGGTAATTCTTTTACACTTTTAATATGGTTAACCGAAGGATCCTTTGCAGCAACCGCAATGATCTTATCATCAATCTGTCCCTGGTCAACCATCTGCATGTTGCCGATAACATTCGCTTCAACAAGACAAAGTGTTTGTATGGATTGAGAACAAAAAACAAGGATGTCGAGCGGATCGCCGTCTTGTCCTAACGTTTGCGGAATAAAACCATAGTTGATGGGATAATGGAACGAGGAATAAATAACACGATCCAGTTTTAAAAGCCCGGTTTCTTTATCTACTTCATACTTTGCACGGCTGCCTTGTGGAATTTCAATGATTGCATTTACAGCCAATGGTGCATTTTTGCCATAATGTGCACCGTGCCATGGATGATATACGGTGAGCATATAAATTATTTAAAGATGCGAATTGCAATGAGCGTTGCCAGCAAGCCGCCAATAACACTGGCAGTTACATAAATAAGGAACAAAGATGTTCTGTTTTCTTTCAACAATCCAATACCTTCCAGCGTAAATGCAGAGAATGTTGTAAAGCCGCCACAAAAACCGGTCATTAACAATAGCTTTATTTCTTCATTCCATGCAAGCGATCGGCCGGCAAGACCCCAGAGAATTCCAATAAGGAAACAACCGGAAATATTTACCAGCAAAGTTCCCGTTGGAAATGCTGCTGCAGTTTGCACATTGAATATTTTTTGAACCCCATAACGTAACATACTGCCGGCAGCGCCACCCAATCCAACTATCAAAAAATTTTTTATCATTCAGGAATTGAATCTTTTTGTTGAAATGTAAAATTCAGATCGATCAGCCATTGGCCATTTTCTTTTATCACTTTCAAAGAATCAGGCTTGTCTTTGTAAGAATTTGAATAATGGACAATGGTAACAGAATCATTTAAAGGATGGGTGTCTTTTAAAAACCTGATGCTTGCTTCTTTATATTTCTTCTTGTCTTCCGGTGTCATCCTGTTTTTATAATTCCATTCGTACAGGTAAATAATTTGCTGATTGGTCGTATCATTTACAAGAAAGGTTCTTGCTTTGGCATAATCGCCATCTAATGCAGCCCGGATGAACTTCCCGGCTGCATCCATTCCATTTTCCGGTTTCACTAAGTCTTCTTCTTTTGATGAGTCGTTACATGCAGCTAAAAACAATAGGAGTATTGAACAGAATTGAGTTAGTTTTTTCATTGCTGCAATGTACTAAAAGTTTAAGTGAGTCTGTTTTGCACAGGTGTAAAAACAAAGCTCCCTTTCCAAAAGGAAAGGGAGGTATATTGGTTAATTGGCTGACTAAAATCTTTAATGTTTATCGTTCTCTCGTTTTTCTTCTTCCTTCCGTTCTTTATCGTAAGCTCTCAATATGTGTTTCACGAGGCGGTGACGTACAACATCGTCCTCATCCAATTCGATATGGGCGATGCCATCGATATTTTTTAAGATACGCGTTGCTTTTTGCAGCCCGCTACGTTGATTTCTTGGAAGATCGACTTGGGTAATATCACCAGTAATGATCGCCTTTGCATTGGCACCGATACGCGTCAAAAACATTTTTAGCTGGAGATCGGTTGAGTTTTGCGCCTCATCCAAAATAATAAATGCATTATCCAGGGTACGACCACGCATGTAAGCCAAGGGAGCAATTTCAATTGTTCTTGTGCTCATATAATAACCCAGCTTATCAGCCGGGATCATATCATCTAATGCATCATACAATGGACGCAGGTAAGGATCGATCTTTTCCTTCAGGTCACCCGGAAGAAAACCAAGATTTTCACCGGCTTCCACCGCAGGACGCGTGAGAATGATCTTCTTTACATTCTTATTCTTTAATGCACGCACTGCAAGAGCCACTGCCGTATACGTTTTACCGGTACCGGCGGGGCCTATGGCAAACACGATGTCATTCTTCTCTGCCATGTGCACCAGGCGTTTTTGATTGGCGGTTCTTGCACGAACAGTTTTTCCGTTGGGGCCAAATACCAAAACATCATTCGGATTGCGATCGATAAAATTATCGACCGTTTCGGCATCGTCTCCGCCGAGAATCTGTTCGAAATAATTTTCACTCATATGTCCATTCCTTTCCAGGTACTGTACAATGAGTTCAATTTTTTCGCGGGCAGAATTTACCTGCTCGGGCGATCCGCTGAGTTTTAACTGGGTACCCCGTGATAAGATTTTTAACAGGGGAAACTTTTTCTTCAGAATGTCGAGCTTGCCGTTATTTACGCCAAAGAACTCGATAGGGTTTACGGTTTCGAGGTTGATGATCGTTTCTGTCAATTCACTTCAATTTTAATTTCACAATTCTGGTATAGGGTGGGTACCAGATTTTTTTCACCTTGCCTGCACCCCTGCAGGCTTTTCCCATCCATGACTAAAATAAAGCCTTAATTTAATCAGTTCCTAAAGTTACTTATTCACAGATGTGAAAACAAATAGCCAGCAGAAATGTTTGGTTAATGTTTGCCGGCGTCATTTATTTTACGTAGTCAACAATCGTGCTACTATTGAGTCCCGATAGCTATCGGGATTGCATAGTTTACGCTGAGCGTAGCCAAGCTTTAGGGATGCCTTTGCGTGAAATGGAGAACCCTGATCAAAGTCATTCCAAATCCTGCTGACCAGCATTACTGGGCCATTAATCGTCGTTACCTTTACACCATGGATGAAACGAAACCAATAAAACGCAGTAAGGAGCTTGCTCCTCTCAGTCGCGAACATCATGAAGGTTTATTATTTGCCTGGAAATTAAAGCAGGGTCTCGCCAGCAACGTACCGGTGGAAACACTCGTTAATTACACGCGGTGGTATTGGAGCAACCACATCAAATCCCATTTCCACGACGAAGAAAAAGTGCTCGTTAAATTTTTACCTGCAGAAAACCCCTTAGTGCACCAAATGTTCAAAGAACATGCACAAATACGCGATCTTGTGATTTCACTGGATAAAGAACCAAATGAAAATTCGCTGCAATTGCTTGCCGAATTCATCAATAATCATATACGCTTCGAGGAAAGAAAGCTTTTTGTTTACGCCGAACAAGTGTTAACTCCTGCACAACTAAATGCGATCTATAATGAACTTCCTGGCGAAATTCACTGCGATACTGAATGGAAGGATGAATTTTGGGTCAAAAAAAAGGAGCAGTAAGCATGAGTTCCTGTTAAAAATTATCGAATACAAAAATCCAATTCAAAATTCCGGATGACTAATTGCATTTTTGCACCCTGAATACCCTGCTGATGAAGTTTTTTTTATTGCCTGTTTTATTATCATTTTTTTTGCTTCATACCTATGATGGCAATGGCCAGCGTTTTAAGGTTTCAGGTGTGGTAATGGATCACAAAAAAGAACCCCTGGGATTAGCCAGTGTCGAGATCAAAGAGTTAAAAACAGGAGTTATTACCCACGAGGATGGCAGTTACGAATTTTCACTTGAACGAGGACAGTATACCATCATCACCAGCATGATCGGCTTTAAAACAAAGCTGACCACGGTACAGGTGAATAATGAAGATATAACCGAAAATATAATGATGGAAGAGGAAGCTGCTGAGCTCGGCGAAGTAGTGATCAAAGCAAAATTGAAAGACAGGGCCGAGGAGATAATACGAAATGTGATACGCAATAAGGAAAGTATTTTATCGGCGCCAGGATCTTATTCATGCAATGTTTATATAAAAGCGGTTCGGCAAGACTCTATAGATTCAAAACGAAAGAAAAACAAAACCGATTCGACAGAGATCGATTATAACTCATTATCCCTTTCAGAGATTTCACTTCGCTTTGATAAAAATGAAAATGGGCAAATAAAAGAACAAAGGCTGGGAGTGAGGAAAAGCGGCAAGACTGAAAATCTATTTTATTTATCAGCCACAGAAGCAGACTTCAATATTTATAATAATCTTCTAAAGTCACCGGCACTTTCTTCCATACCATTTCTTTCTCCAATAAGCTATAGCGGTTTGCTTGCCTATCGATTTAAAACATTGAAGATTGACCGCGTTGGCAAACGAAAGATTTATACAATAGCAGTCAGACCGCGTCAACTCAGCAACGCAACAGTCGAAGGCGAACTCGTAATTGATGACAGTCTAAAAGTTGTTTTGGATGCAAAATTCAGGTTGCCGGTGATTCACTTGCCTGAATATGATTTTTTTGAAGTGCAACAGCACTATGAAAAAGTAGGTGATACAGCATGGATGATAACAAGGCAAGAGTTTAATTATTATATAAAAGTAAAAGGCGGGAAAACCTATGGCCAGACAACAGCCGCCTATTCGGCTTTTCAATTGAATAAAGATTTTCGTAGAGGCCATTTCGGACAAGAAGTGAGTGTTACATCAATGGAGGCTTACGAAAAAGACAGCGCCTTCTGGAACAGGATCAGGACCGAACCGCTTTCAAGAAAGGAAATGATATACCTGCTGTACCAGGATAGCATGTACAAAATAACGCGATCGGAAAAATATCTTGACTCGGTCGATGCAGTGCTCAATAAGATCACCTGGCCTAAAGTACTTTTCTTCGGTCAGATATTTAATGACCATCGAAAAGAAAGGATGTGGATATTGCCACCCATAACAACGGTCTTTCAACCTATCCAGTTTGGTGGCAGCCGCATAAGGTTTGAAGCAGCTTATAAAAAGACGTTTCCATCAAGAAAAGACATTTCAGTAGAAGGATCAACCAGCTATGGTTTTCGGAATGGCGATATCAATGGCCGGATCGATATCAGGAGAAAATACAATCCTTTTAACCGGGGTTATCTGAATCTTTCTTTCGGTCGCGACTTTGCTTTTATTTTCGAAGGAGACGCATGGGTGAATATGCTAAAGCGAAGTAATATTTATTTGAATAATTTCTTTGAAGTAGGTCATGAAGTGGAACTGCTGAATGGTCTGTATCTCTCCAACTCCTTTGAAATTGCTTTGCGCCGATCGGTTAGCAATTACATAACAAATCCAAAAGCTGATAGTTTGTTTGGTGGTATATTGACAAATGATCAACCGGTGGAATTTGAACCTTACAATGCATTTTATAGCGGGATAAAGTTGTACTATACTCCAAAGCAACCATATATACGTGAGCCTAAGGAAAAAATATACCTGCAGGGTAAATGGCCAACCTTCTACGTAAAATGGCGCAAAGGCATCCCAAATATTTTCAAAAGCGAAATAGATTTTGACTACCTGGAATTTGGCATTGAGCAAAAGATCAACCTGGGTGTGACCGGTGTTACCAGTTACACCGTAAAAACCGGGAACACGCCAAATCAAAAGAATTTGCGTCTTGTAGATTATCAGTTTCAGCGTCGCGGTGATCCGCTGTTATTCCTGAATCCGAATCGTGCATTTCAATCACTCGATTCAACTTTTGCATTATTCAAAAGATTTTACCAGGGAAATCTTGTACATGAATTCAATGGTGCCTTGGTTAACAAGATCCCTTTCTTCAAAAAATTAAGGCTACAGGAAATAGCAGGAGCAGGATTTCTAATTGCGCAGGAACGAAATCTTGTCTATACTGAATTTTTTGCAGGCATCGAAAGAGTTTTTAAATGGCCTCCCAATCCGTTATCCAGATTTAAACTTGGAATTTATGTGGTAAGTTCCTTTGCCAATACTTTCCGAAACCCGATACAACTCAAAATTGGAATTACTACCTGGGATAGGTTCAAGAATCGGTGGAGGTAAATTATAATTGGTAGTTATATTAAGCCGGGGATTTAGAATCGGGTACAGGGTTCTCTCTTCGGTTATCTATTTCTGCAAGGATTTTTTGTATCTCTTCTTTGACTTGCTTGTAATCATCATCGAATTTTTTTTCAACGAGCATTTGTGTAAATATTTGCGTTTTTTGGGCAAGAATATCTACAAGTTCCTCCATCGTCATATGCTGACAACTCGTTGTCATAGTCTCAAAGTAGTTAGTTAATGCTTGTTTTTTGATATTGACTATGTTATGCAACAATAATTATGCGAAAATGTTATAAGCAGGATTAAAATTATTCTCAAAAATTTTAATCGTGGATCTACGATCGTAATCACCAGCATAAGTGGGGTCGTGTATCGGTTTAAAAAATGGAACCACATAGACCTTTAGGTTAAAAAGAATTCAAACTGAGACACTGCTATAATATGGCGATAAAATCAGCGTTAGTTCGTTTCTATAGCAATGCCAATTCCTCTGACAAATTTTTTTTTGCCTGGTCTTCGAATTTCTTATAGAAATGATCTGTTTTATATATTCTATCCATGTTTAGGAAGTGATGTAGAACCTTCTTACGACCCGGGTTATAAACCAGGTCGGGATAAATAGCAAATTCCTTTCTTATTTGCTTACAATAGTTCCGATAAACCTCCCAGCTCTGTCCAAGTATAGAAAGATCCGCATCGGTGAAATGATCGGTATCGCTATTGCCGGTCAACATATGTTTTTTAGTTGCCATTATCATTTCCGCACACGTTGAAATCTTCTCTGGCGGGTAATCGATCTGTTTAAGTATTTGTTCAGCCAACGCTGTGCTTTTTTCTTCGTTATTACTTTTTGTAGGCTTATAGATAATATCATGATAGAATACAGCAAATAGTACGCTATCCCAATCAATGATGTGTTTTTTGATTTCGTTCAACTGGCTAAGGAGATGTTCAAGATGTGAAAGGTTATGATAATGTCTTGCTTTTTGCGAGTATTTACTTTCAACTTCTATCCACAATTTTTCAGTCAATGGCAGGTCATCAGTATATTTCTTCGCCAGATCAAAGTAGATTTCTCTTAACACTGATTTATTGCATTTACTTTTTCTTCGTGATGATGACCTACAAAGAAAGAAACTTTAAGGATTCACTGCAAACAAAAGTCTCCCCCGATTTAATTGGGGGAGACTTTCAATTATTATCTTATGAATTATCTTAAGAACAATATTTCACGATATTTCGGCAAATACCATTCCCGATCATCAACAAGCAATTCAAGCTTGTCAACGTGATAGCGAATTTGATCAAAGAATTGATCTTTTACCTGGCTTTGGTAAGCAACAGCCTTTGTCCTTGTTTCGGTCATATTGTTACAAACCTTTCTTGCTTCGATCATTTTTTCAACAAGGTCGCTTGTTGAACTGATATGTTCCGATATCTTCTCCAATATCTGCTTTTGATTCGCAAAGGCTGATTCTTTTAATCCCGATTCCTTTAAGCCTTTGATGTTATTTGCCAATAAATTCTGATAACGGATAGCTGCAGGCAAAATATGGCTCGTCGCCAGTTCTCCCATGATCCGGCTTTCGATCTGAACTTTCTTAATGTATTTTTCCAATTCAATTTCATGTCTGGCTTCCAGCTCCTGGTGAGTGTATACATCATTATCTTCAAAAAGAGCTTTCGCTTTTTTGGTCACCATAGCATCCAAAGCAAGCGGCGTAGTTTTTACGTTTTGTAAACCTCTTTTCTCAGCTTCTTTTTGCCATGCTTCGCTATAACCATCACCTTCAAATAAAACTTTTTCACTTGCTACAATGTATTCACGAAGCACATGCATGATCGCTATTTCCTTTTTATCACCTTTCTCCACCTGTGCATCTACTTCTGATTTGAATTTCTTCAGTGTGTCAGCCATTATGGTATTTAATACGGTCATGGCATTGGCGCAGTTAGCAGAAGAACCCACGGCGCGGAATTCGAATTTATTTCCCGTGAACGCAAATGGTGACGTCCTGTTACGATCTGTATTATCTAATAACAATTCCGGAATGCTTTTATGGATATCGATCTTCAACATGCTTTCATCTGTTTCATCCATTTTCGCAGTTACCCTTTCTTTGAACTCATTCAAAACCTTTGTCAGGTATTCACCAACAAAAACAGAAATGATAGCAGGTGGAGCTTCGTTAGCACCGAGACGATGATCGTTTGGTGCAGAAGCGATCGATGCCCTCAATACATCGGCATAATCATGAACGGCTTTTATTGTGTTTACAAAAAATGTAAGGAACATCAGGTTTGTCTTTGGTGTTTTGCCTGGCGCTAAAAGGTTCACACCCGTGTCAGTGGCCATACTCCAGTTATTGTGCTTGCCGCTTCCATTAATTCCTGCAAATGGTTTTTCATGCAGCAGTACTCTGAGTTTATGACGACGTGCCACGCGATCCATTACATCCATCAATAATGAATTGTGATCTACCCCAACGCTCACTTCTTCAAAGATCGGGGCGCATTCAAATTGTGCAGGCGCTACCTCGTTATGTCTTGTACGAAGAGGAATTCCTAATTTATATCCTTCATTTTCAAAATCACGCATAAAAGCGTATACTCTTTCGGGAATGGAACCGAAATAATGATCTTCCAACTGCTGACCTTTTGCCGAGCTATGGCCATACACAGTTCTTCCGCACATTACAAGGTCAGGTCTTGCATTAAATAAACCTTCATCGATCACAAAATATTCCTGCTCCCAGCCAAGCGTAGCAGTTACACGGGTTACGTTCCGGTCGAAATAATTACAAACATCCACGGCTGCTCTGTTTAATGCTTCAAGCGCTTTTAACAAAGGAGCTTTATAATCGAGCGACTCACCCGTATAAGAAACAAAGATGGTAGGAATGCAAAGCGTTTTACCATGCCCGATCTCCATGATAAATGCGGGTGATGAAGGATCCCAGGCTGTATAACCCCTGGCCTCGAATGTGGCACGCAAACCACCGCTTGGGAAAGAAGATGCGTCGGGCTCCTGTTGTATCAACGCATCACCTTCGAATTGTTCGATAGGAGTGCCATCACTCTTTATCGTAAAGAATGAATCATGTTTTTCTGCAGTCGTCCCTGTTAATGGTTGAAACCAGTGGGTGAAATGTGTCACTCCCTTTCCTTCGGCCCATGAACGAATACCGCTTGCAATTTGATTGGCCATGGCACGGTCAATCTTTTGACCTGCTTTGATAGATCCTACAAGACTTTTATAAGCTTCGTCGCTTAAAAATTCTCTTGCTGTTTTTACTGTAAAAACACTTTCTCCGAAGATGGCCGTTATCTTACTTGGATTGTCCACTTCAGTTTCCTGCGAAGCAGATAAGTTGTTGATAGCATTGAATCGTAATGACATGATGATTGTTTTATGCTTTTTAATTGGGGCTCAAATATAAAAGGTAAGCCCTGTTCAAAAGCTTACCTTAAAATTTGGTGAATAAATTCTTATACCGACTGGCTGAAAGATTTAAGCAACTTTCTTTTCAGCCTTTGTCAAATTCGCCTCAGCGATTTTTACAGTCTTAACGATACGCGCAGCAACTTTATACGGATCTGCCGCGCTATTAGGACGACGATCTTCCAACCAGCCTTTCCAGCCTCTTTCTACAGTACCAATAGGTATGCGAATAGAAGCGCCACGATCAGAAATACCAAATTTGAAATCAGTGATCGCAGCGGTTTCATGTTTACCGGTAAGGCGTAAATGATTGTCCGGACCATACACTTCAATATGCTCTTGCACATAAGGTCTGAAACCTTCACAGATCTGCTCGTAGATAGTTTGGCTTCCGCAAGTTCTTAATAATTCATTTGAGAAGTTTGCATGCATACCACTTCCATTCCAATCAAGGGCACCAAGTGGTTTGCAATGCCAGTTGATGGAGATACCGTATTTCTCACCAATTCTTTCAAGCAGGTAGCGGGCTACCCAAACCTGGTCACCAGCAGCTTTTGCGCCTTTCGCAAAGATCTGGAACTCCCACTGGCCGGTTGCCACTTCAGCGTTGATCCCTTCAACATTTAATCCTGCGTCAAGACAGGCATCAAGATGCTCTTCTACCATTGCACGACCGTAAGCATTTGTTGCGCCTACTGAACAATAATAGGGTCCCTGGGGTCCGGGATAACCTCCTTCAGGGAAACCAACAGGCTTATTTGTTTCGGGGTTCCATAAGAAATACTCTTGTTCGAAACCAAACCAAAAATCATTGTCATCATCTTCAATAGTAGCTCTTCCGTTTGACTCATGAGGAGTACCATCAGGGCTCATTACTTCGCACATAACCAGGTAAGCATTTTTTCTTTGTGGGTCTTTCGCAATGAATACGGGTTTTAATAAACAATCGGAGGAGCCACCCGGAGCTTGCTCTGTTGAAGAGCCATCAAAAGCCCACACAGGACAGTCTTCTAATTTACCGCTGAAATTTCTTTCAATTTTTGTTTTGCTTCTCAAGCTTTGGATGGGCTTATAACCATCAAGCCAGATGTATTCAAGTTTTGAAGGAACCATAACAAATGCTTTTAATTTTTAAAATGTAGTTCGTATGCAAAAAAAAGCATATTGCAGAAATAAACCAATAATTTTTGCCGATGGAAACAGTTTTTGACTAAAATGTGGAAAATTTCGGGGAAATTTTCGAATAACGATTGTTAGAAGTCCAGAATTTTCTACTGACTAGAAACATTAGAATTATTTTTAATGTTATTGAACAAGATGGTGTATATCCGTCCCCAGTCAATAAGGCTTATTACCGGAACCAGTAAGAATGGTAATACAATACTCCGGTACCGAACTATGGCGCCAAGGAAATTCACGGTGAATCCTATCAGTAATAAAAAGGAGAATGAGAAAAATATACAAAACCAAATAAAGGACTTCGATCGTATACCGTTGGTGCGCCAAATCAGAAACAGCAAGAACAGGAATAGAAGGAATCCGGTTTCTGTTGCTGCGGCCATTGAAAGAATGTGTTTTACATCACCCGGATGAGGTCGCAATGTGGTCGAAGCAATGGCCCTGGGAGCATTTATCAAAAAACTCCCCGCGTTAGGTTTTAATTCAGGAAAGTCAAAACCTGAATTCCCCTGCAATGTTTTAAATGCTTTTTGTTTATCGACCACCGCTTGAGGAAAATCTAATCCGCTGGAAATGTATCGGAGCGTGAAAAACAATAGTGCGCTGACGAAGTAAGTGCCAATAAAGATCCACGCGGTTCGCTTTGGATATTTATACGAGGCGATCCATGCGAACAATGATGGCATCAATATCACCAGCAAAAAATTTCTGAAGGAAAGAATAATGACAAAAGAGATTAGCAGTGGAAAAATCCTTGAAACCCTGAGCTTATTTTCTTTTAAACTAAAATACACATGATAAATGATCAGGCTGAGCGCCATAAATACAAGCCCGTCTTTATGAATACCGCTTGTCCAATACGCAAAAGAGGGGATCAGGAATGTGGCAAGTAATACATGAATTTTTTTGCCTGGAAAAACATCGGTGAATACTCGGTAAATCGCTACCGGCCCTGTAAAAGTGATAAATGCGTAGAAAATGACATTCACATAGTAATTCCCAAAACTAAATATGTTTATCAGCGAAAGGAATTTGATAAACATATTTGTCTTCAAATCATTCCACCACGAATATTCGGAGGCAAAAAAATTCCCGTATTTGTTTTCGTAGCCGCTATGAAACAGATTTGTAAAATACTCCGGGGGGTCATGAAAAAACAATTTGTATTCGGCGACACTTAATTCATGATAGCCCCAAGTATCATACATGTAGGCAAACTGGCCATAGTAAATACCGATCCATCCGTAAAAAATGCCCGCCATTACTTTCAATAAAAAAAGAATAACCAGTTGAGGATTGCTGAGCCCTGACTTTTTAAAGAAACCAAGTCTTGTAAGCAGCCACGCAAATAAACAGAGATAGCCCGCAAATAATAAATAATACAATCGGTCAGGTTTATCTGTGCAAAATAGCTATAAAAATTGAAGCGGGAGGAACGAAGTCAGAAGTCAGAATAAATGGAAATTCAAAGTTAATAAACACTTTATTAAGATTAATGCAACTCGTACTCCCGACGTCATACTTCTGATTTGCTTTCGTTAGCTTTGCGCTTTCTTAAAAACTATGGAAGTAACTGTAAAGACGGCGGAGCAGCTTCGCCTTACTGCGGAAGAATTTGAACTCATCAAACAAAAACTAGGACGTACGCCCAACTTCAATGAACTCTGCGCATTTAGCGGCATGTGGAGTGAACATTGCAGCTATAAAAATTCAATTAAGTGGTTAAAGACACTGCCCCGTGAAGGTGGAAGAATGCTTGTAAAAGCGGGAGAGGAAAATGCAGGTCTTATGGATATCGGCGACGGCCTTGGTGTTGTATTTAAGATTGAATCACATAATCACCCTTCTGCAATTGAACCGTTCCAGGGAGCGGCAACGGGTGTTGGCGGTATTCATCGAGATATTTTTACCATGGGTGCACGACCGATTGCATCGTTGAACTCTTTGCGTTTTGGAAATTTAGAAGAAGATAAAACACAGCACCTGCTGTCCGGTGTTGTCCACGGCATTGGTCATTATGGAAATTGTTTTGGTGTGCCAACTGTTGGCGGTGAAATATATTTTGATGAATGTTATCATACCAATCCATTGGTAAATGCCATGAGTGTTGGTATTGTAAAAGCCGGACAAACAGTTTCGGCAACGGCAAAAGGAAAAGGAAATCCTGTAATGTTTGTTGGAAGTGCAACCGGCAAAGATGGAATTGGCGGCGCTTCATTTGCATCCGCAGATATTACCGAAGAAAGCGCCCAGGACCTGCCGGCGGTTCAGGTTGGTGATCCATTCCAGGAAAAGAAATTATTAGAAGCTTGTCTTGAAGTGATTCAAACAGGTGCAGTAGTCGGTATGCAGGACATGGGTGCGGCGGGAATTATTTGTTCTACTTCAGAAATGAGTGCAAAAGGTGAAGTGGGAATGAGGATCGATCTTGATAAAGTTCCTACCCGTCAAAAAAATATGAAAGCGTGGGAGCTGTTATTAAGTGAAAGCCAGGAAAGAATGTTATTGGTTGCAGAAAAAGGAAGAGAGCAGGAAGTAACAAAGATCTTTGAGAAATGGGACCTTCCCTGTTCAGTGATCGGTGAAGTAACTAATGATGGTATTCTCAATTTTTATATGAACCATGAATTGGAAGCTACTATTCCGGCATATGAGCTTGTTCTTGGTGGCGGGGCTCCTCAGTACGAGAGGGAATACCGTGAACCAAAATATTTGGACGAGATAAGAAAGTTTGATCCTGATTTAATTGCTGTTCCTGAAGATTTGAAATCTGTTGCTGAAAAATTGATTGCCCTTCCATCCATTGCATCAAAACGCTGGATATATAATCAGTATGACAGTATGGTGTGTACAAACAACGCCTCCACAAATGCGCCCACGGATGCTCCTGTTGTGTTGGTAAAAGGAACAACGAAAGGTTTGGCCATTACTACAGATTGCAACAGTCGTTATGTATTTGCTGATCCATACAAGGGTACCATGATCGCAGTAAGTGAAGCGGCTAGAAATATTGTTTGCAGCGGTGGCCAGCCATTAGGTGTAACAAACTGTTTGAATTTTGGAAACCCTTATGACCCCGAAGTGTATTATCAATTTGTGCAGGCAATAAAAGGAATGGGTGACGCCTGCAGGAAATTTGATACACCTGTTACCGGTGGCAATGTAAGTTTCTACAATCAAAATCCCGAAGGACCTGTTTATCCAACGCCAACAATTGGTATGGTCGGTTTATTGGAAAACATCAATGAAAAGATGACCCTGGATTTTAAAGAGGAAGGAGATGTAATTTATTTAGTGGGTCAATCAACAAATGATATTAACTCTTCGCAATACCTGGCAAAAATTCAACATGTAGAATTTTCCCCTGCGCCTTATTTTGAACTGGAAGACGAGTTTTCATTGCAGAAAAAAATTGCAGAGTTGATCAGCAAAAAACTAATCCAATCAGCACATGATGTAAGTGAAGGTGGTTTGTTCATTACGCTTTGCGAGAGCGGATTTAATCGTGAGCTTGGATTTACATTAGAAACCAAAGATGATCTGCGTGAGGATGCTTATTTGTTTGGAGAAGCGCAAAGCAGGGTAGTAGTGAGTGTAAAAGCCGAACTGATTGAAAAGTTTGAGAGTGCACTTGGTAATTTCCCGCATGAAAGAATCGGCTTAGTTACCAGTGGTGAAATGCTTGTGAATGGTGATTTCTGGGGAACCATTGACTGGTGGAAAGAAGAATATGACTCTGCTATTGAAAATTACTTATCAAAAGAAGAGGCAGGATCAGCATTAAGTTCGATTTGAGGATGAGATTAAGATTAAGATTAAGATTGAGATAGCGGCTGTCCTTATCCTCAATCTCAGCCTCAGCCTCAACCTCAACCTAAACCTGTAAAGAATGGATCGTAATTCAGTGATATTAGTTACCGGTGCAGCTGGATTCATTGGAAGTTGCCTCGTTGGGTATTTGAACAGGAAAGGTTTCCATAATATTATCATTGTTGACCAGTTTGATGACGAGAGCAAAAAACATAACTACGAAGACAAAAAAATAATTGCAAGGGTAGAAAGAGACGAATTATTTGGCTGGTTGAAAGATCACCCGATGAAAATTGATTTTCTCTTTCATTTGGGTGCGAGAACGGATACTACTGAGTTTGATTATGATGTTCTCGAAAAATTAAATGTTGAATACTCACAAAAGATCTGGAACTATTGTGTCGAAAAAAATCTCCCACTGGTTTATGCATCGTCTGCAGCATCCTACGGTGATGGTGAATCAGGTTATAAGGATGATCACGAATTGCCTTACACGTTAAATCCACTGAATCCTTACGGAAGATCAAAGAATGAATTCGATAAATGGGCATTGGAGAGAAGTCGGGAGTCAGATCCCGATAGCTATCGGGACGGAAGTCGGAAGTCAGCGCCACCACATTGGTACGGGCTTAAGTTTTTTAATGTATATGGGCCGAATGAATATCATAAAGGTAGAATGGCGAGTGTGATCTTTCATTCCTTCAATCAAATTATATCAGCAGGTAAGGTAAAACTTTTCAAATCACATAAACCCGACTTTAAAGATGGCGAGCAGTTGCGTGATTTTGTTTATGTTAAAGATGTTGTTGATATCTGTTTTTGGTTGATGGATAATAAACCTGCATCTGGTTTATACAATCTTGGCACAGGTAAAGCGAGAACGTTTAAAGACCTGGTCACTGCAATTTTTAAAAGCCTGGAGAAAGAGCCTGTGATCGAGTTTATCGATACACCAGTTGATATTCGGGATAAATACCAGTACTTCACCGAAGCCGATATGACCAAGATCCGCAATGCGGGCTACAAAGAAGATTTTTACTCACTCGAAGAAGGAGTAGAAACATACGTAAAGAATTTTCTTACCGGGCATAAATACTACTAAAGCTTTGTTCTCACAGATCCCACAGATTTTCACCGATTCTGTGCAAATCCGTGTAACCTGTGAGAGATACACAATAATTCCTGATATTTGCCTATTGTTGTTTGCCACACCAATATAATGGGGTGGCATTTTTATTAAATGAATTTTTATGTCAAAGAGAATTGCGATCATCGGCGGCGGTAACCTGGGAGCGTCCATTGCTGAAGGTTTAATACAAAGTGAATTCAGCAGGCCTGTTGAACTTTCTATTACAAGAAGAAACCCGGCAGCCTTAAGTCGCTTTGCCGAGCAGGGCTCCATGGTGCATAGTGATAACAAAAAAGCAGTAAAAGGAGCCGAGATCATCATTCTTGCTGTAAAGCCTTACAATTTTGCTGATATCATCGACGAGATAAAATCTTCACTTGATCCAAAAAAACATGTGGTGGTATCTGTGATCACTGGTGTATGGATCGACCAGATTCAAAAAGCGATCGGTAAACCGGTGCCTGTTATTCGTGCAATGCCTAACACGGCGATCGCCATCCAACAAAGCATGACATGTCTTTCGCATGCCGGAGCCTCATCTTCTCAAATAAATTATATCAAACAATTATTTGATCAGTTGGGCAGAACTGTGATGATCGATGAAAAATTAATGGATGCGGCAACAGTGCTTGGCGCATGTGGTACTGCC
>Ga0075420_100002047_pt1 | contig 17395 bp, 14 predicted proteins | sample SoiMetdeltSBSDD4_FD_75296 | JGI IMG/M metagenome (GOLD analysis project Ga0075420, IMG submission 75296) | Bulk soil microbial communities from a Populus tree surrounding site in Tennessee, USA - Soil MetaG P. deltoides SBSDD4 | ecosystem: Environmental > Terrestrial > Soil > Tree plantation... | reverse complement strand
CGGCCCGCAGCGCCGCCTCCACCACCGCTCGATCCTGCCGATACCACACCCGCTCCATCGCCGCACCTCTCCGTGCGGCTTACCATAAGATCTCGACCCGTCTTATCTCCAATTGTCTGCACGAGGCCCTGGATGACCCTCGCCGGCGTCCGAGGCTCGGACCACGGTCCTCCGCGCTGGACGCGCACCGCTCGACGTAGATCTCCTCCCGGTCCTGTAGCCAGAGCCGTCCCAAACAGTGGGGACAGCGCAGACGTCGCACGGTCTCGGCGTGGCTGGCATCCTGCACGTGGATCGAGGCCGACGTCAGTGGCTGGCCAGCCGGGCCGTGGGCACTTCCAACCGTGCGAGCGCAGAGGGTGCACACGAGGCTGGCGCGAACTTCCCAGCCACTCCGCCGATGGAGCGATTCTGACATGATGCCCCCTCTCGAGCGCGTCATGGGCGGTCATCCTGACTCTGATCGCTACCACAATCTCACGCTGAGGGGGGCCTGTCATGAGCGTTTCGTCACGGTCGATGCCAGCCGATCCAGTCATCGCGCGGTAGCTCTCCTCTGTGTTCACCGGGTTTCCACGTCAGAGGTGCCGGTGTCTACGAGGCCCCGCTTCAGATCTTCCCTGGCCGCGCGTGCCAGCTCGCGATAGTGGACCTGCAGGCGAGCGAGATCCTCCTCGGTCAGCTCCTCCATATCCAAGAGCGCGTTGTGAGCCGCCGAGATTGCCCGGATCAACTCGTCCAGCTTCAGTTGGACCGCCGCGCTGTCCCGATTCTGGGTGTTCTGGATCAAGAAGACCATCAGGAACGTGCCGATGGTCGTGCCGGTGTTGATTACCAACTGCCACGTGCCGCTGAAGCCGAAGATCGGCCCCGTAATTCCCCAGGTGAGAACGACGATTACCGCGAGCACGAAGGCAGCAGGATGCCCGGTGGCGTGCGCAGTCCCCTTGGCAAAGCGCGCGAACGGCGAGCTCCGATATGGATCGATCATGGCGCTGCTCCTTGCGACGTCTACACGCCCACCGCAACCCTGCGATTACGACCCGGGCCGAACACGGCCACTGTCGTATCTGAGCGTTAGCAGTGGATGAGATCGGGGCAGGGGAGACCTCAGGGAACGTCCCTGAACGGTCCCCTGCCGGCTGACCATCGTAGCCTGGGCGCGGAAGGCGGGCGCTATCATATCCAGCAGGCCCGGCGGTTCACGGCCAGGAGGATCGATGCAGCGTTCAGATGCTGAGTGGCCGCCCAGCGTCGGCGACCTGATCTACGTGATCGAGACTGGCGATCTCGGCAAGGTGGTGACTATCGAGGGAAGCGGCGACGACCTCAGGTTCGTGGTCGATCTGTACCCACAAGCCGGAGGCTCGAAGAATCCCCCCTTCGACCTGGCCGAGGCGGACCGAGGCGAGCAACGCCGGTTCACACTGGCCGAGTTGATGCAGCAGCCCTGACCGTCGCCGGCACGGAGGGTTGCCGTGATCCCGCTAGCCGAACCCGACTCCACCATCACGAGGAGTGCCCCGGTCAGGCGGCCACGGCTCGCATCTCCCGCTTCGATTTGCGTGTCAGGGTGAGCCGCTCGGTCGCCCGCCGGTCCGCTACTCCCGTTCAATGAGCTCGGGCGGAAGCGGTGCCCCGTCGTGCCCGGCTGTCGTACTGTGCGAGTCTCGCGGAGCCTCGTCGTAGTGCCGCCCATATCGGCGACGGTCGTCGACATCCTCCACGGCGTCAACCGTGTCGACCCGTCGATTCACCTTGATGCAAGCCCGATCTCCCGGTGCGAGTGGCGCCTTGCGCTTTCTCGGTGGCATGTTCCTCTGTCCTCGTGCCGAGGCTGCTATCGGCACGCACGGAACGGGCCAGGATGGGAGTCGGTCGCCCGGTAAGGCGGCCAGGCGACTGACTGACGTGGCTCGCCTGAGGTGTTCCCGGCACTTCGAGCATGTAGGACGGGACCCCCGCCCTTCCCGCCATGCTCGATGACCAGCATCTCACGGCTCCGGAGACCTGTCATGAACGTTTCGTCATGCTGAGGGAAGGTCGAGGCGAGACTTGCTCTGGAGCAGTCTCGTGCCGGTGGGGCTCATGAGTCGGGGTGCCGCCGGGCGAGAAGCCACGGTGACGTCAAGATACCCGTGCGGGTGCGGCCTTCCCTCCTGGCTGTGCGTTCATCGGAGGCGATCTGCCCGGTCGGCCAAGACGAGCAAGCGCCGAACCTCTTGACGTCTGTTTGCAGCATCCAAGAAAGTGGCGTACAGTTGGAGGCAACTCAGGCGCTGGAGCCCGTCGCCTAGACGAGCCCAGAAGACTCGACGCGGCTATGGCTAGATCGCTGATGCGTCGAGTGGAGCGAACTGCGAAACCGGCTGAGGCACCGGGCCCCGGACCAAACGTTCAGGCGGTCTGGGCCACCTCGAGTGAGGAGGCTGGTCATGCATCGCACCGCGCGCGTGTTGGACGCTCGATTCGAGTACCGGGATCTGGTGATCCCGCTGTCCCTGCGCCTGGCGGGCGCACGCTACCTCAGCGGTCGCGAGTTGGCGGCGTTTCACGGGTACGATGGCGTCGTGATGCACCATCTTGAGTTCGCCGCGCGTGCGGGCTGGTATCCCGACGAAGCCGCCGATTGGGACTCCCTCGCGGCGGCCGGGCAATTTGAGACGGAAGACGACCCCGGCCTCGGCGGTGCGGATGAGGGGGCGACCGTCTACCGGGCGGTGACCATTCGTCTAAAGCGTCCGGCCGCCCAGGGCTGACGCGATAGAGATTCCTGCTCCCTGAATCTCGAGCGGGTCCCGTCCGCCTTCTGACCGGGGTCCTCCCGCACGCGAAAGGCCGGCCCGATGGCATTGTTCACGCGCACACAACGCCGTCTTGCTGCCATCCTGATCGCCGACATGGTCGGCTACAGCCGGTTGATGGAAGCTCACGAGGAGTACACCCACACCTGGCTGATGCGACTCCGCTCGGAGGCACTGGACCCTGGGATCGACGCGTACGCTGGCCGCATCGTCAAGAACACCGGCGACGGTTTCATTGCGATCTTCGACAGCGCGCGCGATGCCACCGCGTGCGCGCGCGCCCTCCAGCAGGCGGTGGCCGCCGTCACCGCCGAGCAGCCCATCGAGCGGCGCATCCTGTTCCGGATGGCAGTCAACGTCGCCGACATCATCATCGAGGACGACGACGTCTACGGCGACGGCGTGAATGTGGCTGCGCGCCTCCAGACCTACGCCGAGCCCGGTGGAATCGTCTTCTCCGGCGCCGCGGTCGAGCAGATGGGCAGCAGCCTCGGCGTCGGGGTCATCGATCTCGGCGAGCTCCCGCTCCGCAACCTCGTCCGTCCCGTGCGAGTCTTCGCGCTCGGCCCACGCGCGGCCCCTCCGCGGCTGGTCGGCGACAACCTCGCCGGCGCTGAGCCACGGCCGTCGATCGCCGTCCTGCCGTTCCGCATGCATCAGACCGCCCCGGAAGACAGCTACTTTGCGAACGGCATTATCGACGACATCATCAACGGCCTGAGCGCACTGAAGGAGCTGTTCGTGGTCTCCCGAGGCTCGGCACTCGGCTACGGCGGCACGACGCTCGATGTGCGCGCCATCGGCCGGGACCTCGGCGTGCGTTACGTACTGTACGGCAGCGTGCGTCGCTCCGGCGGCCGGCTCAGCATCGGGACGGAGTTGAGCGACGCGGAGACCGGCACCGTGATTCGCGCCGACCAGTACGACGGTAGCCTCATTGACCTGTTCGAGCTCCAGGGCCGCATCACGCTGAACGTCGTGCGGACGATCGCGCCGCAGGTCCACGAGCGGGAGCTCGTCCGGGCGATGCGGAAGAAGCCGCAGAATCTGACCGCGTACGATTTCGTCCTGCAGGCGATCGACCTCCTGTATCGGATGGACTTCGAGTCGTTCTCGCACGCTCGCGGTCTGCTTCAGCAAGCGATCGCGCACGATCCCGGCTATGCGACGGCCCACGCCTACATGGCCTACTGGCACATCTTTCGAGTCGGCGAGATGGGGTCGCCGGACCCGGGAGCGGACGCTGTGGCCGCTGCAGGTCACGCCGCCGAGGCGCTCGAGCGGGACGGGGATGATGCGCTGTCGCTGGCGATCGGCGGACACGTCCAATCGTTCCTGCTGAGGAATTATGGTCAGGCGACCTCGCTCCTTGACCGGGCGATCGCAGCCAGCCCAAGCTCGGCGATGGCGTGGACGATGAGCAGTCTTACCCGCGGCTTCATCGGGGATGGACCGGCGGCCGTTCAGCACGCAGAGCAGGGCGTCCGCCTCTCGCCACTGGATGCACGCTTGTTCTGGCACGAGGGCGGCCTCGCCCAGGCCCACTACATCAATGGCACCTATGCGAAGGCGCTGGATTGGGCACGCAGTGCCGTCGGGCGGAACGAGTCCATTCGGTACAACCTTCGGACTCTGATCGCCACCCTTGCTGCGCTCGGAGAGGTGGGTGAAGCTGCGGAGGCGGCGCGGCATCTGCAGCGCATCCAGCCGGGCTTTCGGCTTGGACCGTACTCGAAGAACTGCCCGTTTCCGCGTCCGATCCGGGACATCTGGCTCGCACGCCTCCGCTCGGCGGGACTGCCCGAGTAAGACCGGGCCGGGCCATTTGATGTGCACGGTGTCGAGCGTCAGACGACGTCCAGCGAAGCCCGTTCCTTGTCAGCGACATCAGCACACTTGACCGTCAGCGCCGCAGAACCTGGTGTACAGTGCAAGCCAGACGTTGGCGCAGTGGTCGTTCGACGATGGGCGGCACGTCAGCCTCGGCGACCCGGTGCGCAGTCCGTCGGTAGCGGTACGTACGATGCTGACCTGTGAGCCGCCTGGTAATGACACCCACGTCCTGCAGCGAGGCCCATGCGTGCCGACGCTGGCTCTCCTTAGCCCCTGTGGCCTGATCCTGGTCGATCAGACCGCAATCCGTCGAGGTCCAGGACGTGTTCAGCCCGGGGCTCCTGACCACCGGGAAGCACGCCGTGAGGGAGATGGTGATTCTTTCCCCGAAGTCCAGCCATGTGACGTCTCGATAGTGAGAACGCAATGACCGTCCGCGAAGGTCTCGGCTCACCGTCTGGGCTGACGTCAGCCGAGGCCGACGCGCGCCGTCGCCGCGACGGCCCGAACGTCTTGCCGAGCACGCCGCCGCCGGCGGCCTGGCGGGTGTTGGCCGGCCAGCTCTTTCACTTCTTCGCCATCATGCTGTGGGGCGCGGCCGGACTGGCCCTTCTGGCCGGGATGCCGCAGCTCGCCGTCGCGATCGTCGTCATCGTCGTCCTCAACGGGCTGTTCGCGTTTGCCCAGGAGCACCGCGCCGAGCGTGCTGCCGAGCGCCTGCGCGACCTGTTGCCACACGTGGCGACCGTCATCCGCGATGGTCGCCCCCGCGAGATCGACGCCCGGGACCTCGTCGTCGGCGATCTCGTGCTGCTCCAAGCCGGCGATCGGATCTCGGCGGATCTCACGGCCGTCGCAGCCTCCGTGCTCTCCGTCGACACCTCGATGCTGACGGGCGAGAGCGTGCCGCTCGCCATCGACGTCGGCGACGCGCTCCGGGCCGGCACGTTCGTCGTGGAAGGGGAAGCCAGGGCCGTCGTGACGGCCGTAGGCGGCCAGACCCGCCTCGCGAGCATCGCCCGCCTCACCCAGGCCAGTCATCGCCCGATGAGCCCGCTCGCCCACGAGCTCCACGGCGTCGTTCGGATTGTGGCGGGCATGGCCATCGGCGTCGGCCTGGCGTTCTTCGCCATCGCCCTCGCGCTTGGCCTGCCGCCGGCGGACGGCTTCCTCTTCGCCCTCGGCGTGACGGTCGCGCTCGTCCCGGAAGGGCTCCTGCCGACGGTCACCCTATCCCTGGCGGTGGGTGCCCAGCGGATGGCCGCGCGCAACGCCCTGGTCCGTCGCCTGGAGTCAGTCGAGACGCTCGGCTCGACAACCTTCATTTGTACCGACAAGACCGGCACCCTCACCCGCAACCAGATGTCCGTCGTCGACGTCTGGATGCCGAACGGAACCGCGACGATCGAAGGGCAGGGCTACGAGCCGACCGGCGTCGTGTACGCCGATCCATCGATGCGGGAGGGGCTGGTCGAAGTCGCGCTGACGTCCGTGCGCTGCTCCAACGGGCGGATCTTCCAAGAGGACGCGGAGAAGGGCGGTCACTGGATCGCGCATGGCGACCCGATGGAGGCCGCCCTCGATGCGTTCGCGCACCGGCTCGGGGTTGACGTCGACGCCGACGCGGTGGCCCGTCCCGAGCGGCGTCGGTTCCCGTTCGATCCTCGCCGCCGGCGGATGTCGATCCTGCTCGACGATCGCCTGCTCGTGAAGGGGGCGCCGGACGCGGTCCTGCCGCTCTGCCGAGGCGTCGATGGCACCACGGCGGAGCTGGGCGCGCTCGCCTACCGAGGGCTGCGCGTGATCGCCGTCGCCGCGCGAACGGTCAGCTCGGCCGAGCACGCGCGAATCCTGGCCGGGCCAGCTTCCCCAGACCAGGTCGAGCGTGACCTGAAGCTGCTCGCGCTCGTCGGGCTGGAGGACCCACCGCGGCCGAGCGCCGCCGACGCCATCGCCGCCTGCCGCAAGGCCGGCATCCAGGTGGCGATGATCACGGGCGACCACCCCGGCACGGCTCGCGCCATCGCGTCCGAGGTCGGCCTGCTCGGAGCCGATGGCATCGTCCTCGAGGGGCGCGATCTGCCAGACGACGAGGCCGCGCTCGGCGCACTGCTGGACCATGACGGCATCGTCGTGAGCCGGGTGACACCGGAGGACAAGCTACGGATTGCCCGTGCGCTGCGAGCGCGGGGGCACGTCGTCGCGATGACCGGCGACGGCGTGAACGACGGTCCGGCCCTCCAGGCGGCCGACATCGGCGTGGCGATGGGGCGCAGCGGCACCGACGTGGCGCGCGAAGCGTCCGACCTGGTGCTGCTGGACGACGACTTCGCAACCATCGTCGCGGCCGTCGCCCAGGGGCGGTCGACGTACGGCAACATTCGCCGGTTCCTGACCTACCACCTGACAGACAACGTCGCCGAGCTGACGCCGTTTGCCGTCTGGGCGCTCTCCGGCGGCGCCTTCCCGCTCGCCCTGGGCGTCCTTCAAGTGCTGGTGCTCGACGTCTGCACGGATCAACTGCCGGCGCTGGCACTCGGCATCGAGCCGCCCGAGGCTGAGGTGCCGCCACGGCCGTCCAGCGGAACCCGCCTCCTGGACCGCGCGATGCTCTTCCGGGTCTTCGGCGTCCTCGGGCCGACCGAGGCGGCGATCGAGATGCTCGGCTTCACGGCCGTGCTTTGGGCTGCTGGCTGGCGTCCGGGCGAGTTGCTGCCGGGTGCAGACGTCCTGCTGGCCGCCTCGGGGACCGCGTTCGCGGCCGTCGTGCTCGGCCAGGCCGCGAACGCCTTCGCCTGTCGGAGCACGACGGACTGGCCGGGGGCGCTCGGCTGGTTCAGCAACCGGCTGCTGCTGATCGGCGTCGCGGCGGAGCTCCTGCTGCTTTTCCTCTTCCTCTACACGCCGCCGCTCGCGGCGTTCCTCCACCAGTCGCCGCCGACCGCGCTCGGCTGGCTCGTGGCCGCGTTGGCCGTGCCGGCGGTCCTGCTCGCCGACATCGCGCACAAACGGCTGATCGTCCGCCCGGGGCGCCGGCCGTGATGGCGCTGGCGTCGGTCTGACCGCGGGTGGATCAGCAGTGCCGTGTGCGTGCGACCATCTCGGGCGCCATTGACTCGACGTCCGTCACGAGTTGGAGCGCATCGCGTGGTGTGCTCAGCTACCTGGAGACGGCGGACTGGCGTGCGAGCTGTCGCCCAGAGAATCCGGACATCTCACCTGACGTGAAACCAGCTTGCTCAACTCACGCAGCCACAAGACCGAGCTTGCCACCAGCGTGCAGCGCACCCAGTCCGCCAGACTCAGCCCGACGGTGTCAAAGGCATGCTGCAAGAACGGTACGTACAGAACCATCACCTGGAGCCCAAGCGACAGCAGCAGCGCCGCCCACAGCCACCGGTTGCGGAACAGTCCGCTGAAGGCACTCCGCTCATCCGAGCGCGCATTGAACACGTTGAACAGTTGGAACAGCACCAGCGTGGTAAACGCCATGGTACGCGCGTAGGCGAGGCTGCCGCTCCCCTCGATGGAGCCACCGGGGAGCGCCCAGTCAAGCACGAGCAGCGTTCCGGCCGCCATGACCACGCCGACGAAGACGATCCCGCCCCACATCTGGCGCGTGATGACGCCGCTACCCTGACGACGTGGCGATCGTTGCATCAGGCCCGCCTCGGCTGGATCCACGCCCAGCGCGAGCGCAGGCGCTCCGTCGGTGACGAGGTTGATCCAGAGCAGCTGCGTAGCCAGCAGGGGTAGCACGACGACGACGCCTTGCCCCGTCAGGCCGACGGCGTCGGCCAGTACGACGCCGAAGAACATCGTGAGTACCTCGCCGACGTTGGACGACAACAGGTAGCGCAAGAACTTCTGGATATTCGCGACGATCGCGCGGCCCTCCTCGACCGCCGCGACGATCGTCGCGAAGTTGTCGTCGGCCAGCACCATGTCGGCTGCCTCCTTCGAGACATCGGTGCCGGTAATGCCCATCGCGACGCCGATGTCGGCTGCCTTCAAGGCGGGTGCGTCGTTGACGCCGTCGCCCGTCATCGCCACGATTGCGCCGGTCCGCTGTAATGCGCGGACGATGCGGAGCTTGTGTTCGGGATTGACGCGCGCGTAGACGGACACTTCGCGGATCGTCTCCTCGAGCTGCTGATCGGTCAGCGAATCGAGCTCCCCGCCGACCGCCGCTGGGCCCTCCGCACTGATGCCCAACTCGCGAGCGATCGCGACGGCGGTCTCGGGATGGTCGCCGGTGATCATGATCGGTCGGATGCCGGCCCCGCTGGCCCTGGCCACCGCCTCCCTGGCTTCAGGGCGGGGCGGATCGATCATCCCGACGACACCCAGGAACACGAGGTCGCGCTCGAGCGCCTCGCCGGCTCCATGCTCGAGCGCATCGGGTGGCAGCGAGCGAAACGCAACGCCGAGCGTGCGGACCGCCTGGCCGGCCAGCTCCTCTGTGGCGGCCCGGATCGCGGCCCGTCGCTCAGCGGTCAACGGCCGCGCGACATCGCCGACGAGCTCGTGCGAGCAGTGTGCCTGGAGCACATCCGGTGCCCCCTTCGTGAAGACGACCGACCGCGATGGATTCTGGGCATCATGGTGGATCGTGCTCATCAGCTTGCGTTCGGATGAGAACGGTATCTCGGATACGCGCTCGAAGCGTCGCTCGAGCGCCTCCTCCGCCAGGCCAGCCTTTCGCGCCGCGACGAGCAACGCACCCTCAGTTGGATCGCCCTGAATGGTCCAGCGGCCGTCGTGCTCCCGCAGGCTGGCGTTGTTCGCCAGATCGGCGGCGCGCAGCGCTCGCTCGACCTCGGACCGGAGTCCCGGCTCCCCATGTTGCTCGATGGTGCCCTCGGGTGCGTACCCGGTTCCGGTGAGGTCGGCCCGACCGCTCGCGGTCATGACGACGCGCACGGTCATCTCATTCCTGGTGAGCGTCCCGGTCTTGTCGGAGGCGATGACGGTCGCTGACCCGAGCGTCTCGACCACCGGCAGCTTGCGCACGATGGCGTGTCGGCGGGCCATGCGCTGGACGCCCAGCGCCAGTACTGCCGTCACGACCGCCGGCAGACCTTCGGGGACCGCCGCGACTGCAAGCGCCACACCCAGGATTAGCACGTCCACGATGGCAGCAAGATCGCGCACCTGCTGGACGGCGATGATGGCGACGACGACGATCGCGGCGATGATCAGCACAGCGACTCCCAGCAGTTTGCCGGTCCGATCGAGCTCCCGCTGGAGCGGCGTCGCCTCGGCCGGAATCTGCTGCAACAGGCCGGCGATCTTCCCCATCTCGGTCTGCATGCCGGTCGCTGTGACCACCGCCACCCCACGCCCGTACGTGGCCGCCGTCCCGCTGAAGACCATGTTGTGGCGGTCCCCGAGTCCGACCTCCCCCTCGATCGGCGCAGTGCCCTTCGAGACCGGGATGCTCTCGCCCGTCAGCGACGCCTCGGCCGTCTTGAGGGCGGTCACCTGAAGCAGGCGTGCATCGGCCGGGACCGTGTCGCCCTCCTCGATCAGGATCACGTCGCCCGGCACGATCTCCGTCGCCGGAACGCTCTGGCGCTCGCCGTCACGGATGACCGTCGCCTCGGCCGCCGACATTGCCCGCAACGCTGCCAACGCTCGGTCGGCACGTGCCTCCAGCACATAGCCCAGGACGCCGTTGAGCAGCACGATCGAGAAGATGACAAGCCCTTCGTAGGGCAGCACTTCGTCCCGTTCGTACACCCACAGGCCCACCGAGATCGCCGTCGCGACGAGCAGCAAGATCACCAGGGTGTCCTGGAACTGGGCCAGGAACCGCCGCCAGGCCGGCGTTGGCTGCGCCGCGGCTAGCTCGTTTGGCCCAGTGCGCTCGAGGCGATCCCGCGCCTCGTCGGCCTCAAGGCCACGTTGCGCGTCACTCCCGAGGGCGGCGACGACGCCCTCGGCCGATTGGCGATACGCGACGACCTGGCCCGCGTCGATCACCTGCGTCATCATACGCTCAGTTCAGGTCTCGAGTTCCGCGTGGCCATCTTCAAAGACCTGGTCGGCCGCACAAGGGAATCGCTCGTCGGCAGCATCAGGTCCATTCGAGAGAGCGGGCGATTCGGCGCGCGGTCGCGTAAACCGGCTCCTTCTCTGAGCGCTCCATCGCTGCCAATCACGTGTAGTAGTCTGGCAGTTCTTTGAGATGGGCCAGTGCAATCTTGCCGGTGATGACAGGATCGTCGCCGGTGACATCAGTGGCCGGGTCCCGCCAGCCGTGCTCAAGCTCAACGTTGAGTCCCATCCGAAACTGTTCGAGATCAAACCGAGCCACCGTCCAGTCGATGCTGAGCCCGTCGGCGATCTCGCTCGCTTCGGCTTCCGTGAAGTGCCGCTTCTGAGGCATGATCAAGACCCTCGCGCTTCCCCGACTCCGCCTGGTAGTCGGGCCGATCGGCGTGCTCGGGCAACGTGGCCTCATGATGATCGCGACCGTGCCAGAGGACGACTGGCCGCTCGACGCTGATAGCCGCCACACCACGCCACCTTCATCCTCGCACGCCAGGGTGACCCCGACATGACCATTTCCTCATCAGTTGACTGCGGGCGCCACAATGGGTCCGGCGGCGGGGTAGGTTGCCTCCACCGGTTAGTATCTGGGCAGCGGGGCCGGCCGGGGTGAGATCCGTTGAACGCTCGGGTGCGAATCGATCTAGGTCTCCTGGTGCCTGGCGGCATGGTGTGTGAATGCAGGATCTGATTCGAGAGCCGACGATGCCAGCAGGTGGTCCGGCGCGTATCCTGGTCATGGTCGAGCAGCCGCTCATCGTCCAGGTGATCAAGCTCACCCTCAATCACGCTGTCTACGTCACGCGCGAAGCTCGGGACGTCCCCGAGGCGACGGCTGCGTTGGGAGAGTGGCAGCCCCATCTCGCCGTCATTGACATGGACATCGGCGGCGACCTCCTGCTACGGCACATGGATGGCGCAGCCAGCCCGACGAGAACCCCGGTCCTGGCGTTGACGCGGCGCGGGGATCTGAGGACCAAGCTGGCTGCGTTCGAGCAGGGCGTGGACGACATCATGACGATCCCGTTCTCGCCCGAAGAGCTGCTTGCCCGCGTGATCGCGATCACACGCCGCAGCTACGGCCAGTCTATTCCGTTCAATCCGGTCCTCAAGCTCGGGGAGATCGAGATCGACATCATGCACCGGCTGGTGCGGGCCGGGACCTCGGAGCTGCACCTGACGGGACTGGAGCAGAGCTTGCTCTATCTGCTGGCGGCCAGAGCCGGCCAGGTGGTGACACGCGACGAGATTCTGGACACGCTCTGGGGCGTGGATTACGTCTCCGAGAGCAACGTCGTGGACCGTCACGTCCGCAACCTGCGCGCCAAGCTCCAGAACGACTGGCGCAAGCCCCGATTCATCGCCACCGTGCCGGGTAAAGGGTATCGATTCATACCCACTTTTTCGGATCGGGAGCGCGCCCCCGATCCGGTCGAGGCGGCTGGCGCCTGACGCCGGTCTCGTGGGCCGCGCGGCCAGCCCGGCAACTCTCACGAGGACTCGCCAGGACTTTAACCCGGACGGGTGGTCCGTCGATGCGATGCCGCACGCATCAGACGATCGAATTCCCCGCCGTCGAGGGTCCCATGCTCCAGGAGCGCTACGGCCACGGCTGTCACAGACGGCCAATTCTCAACCACGATCCGGATGGCCCGCGCACGGGCACGTCTGAAGAACTGTTCGCGCCCGGCATCGGTTCGGTGCTGGCGCCGGGCTGCGTCGGCGGCCGTGTGTATGTCAGTGCTTGACCGAAGCTGTTGGCCCTCCAGGGTAGTCCCATCCAGCATCTCATTGGCTGGGAGCAGGTCGAGCGTCGGCGCAGCACGCGCGATGTCCTCCAGGGCCACTCCCGCCAGCGCTGCCGTGGCGGTACCGGCGTCGCGTTGGCGGCGGGCCATCGCGACCCGTTCGTCCGGCGTCGTCTCCTGGCGAACCGGCCTCCCACGGATCCGCCGAGAGCCCGGCACGCGATAGGTGTCCGGCGTCACGTGGACGCACACGCCGCCCTGGGCGGACTCGGCAACGATGGTGACGCGCTTCACCGTGCACCCCAGCCTCCAGGCCACAACCGCGTGAGCCGCCTCGTGGTAGGCGCTCAATCTGCGCGGGAAGCGCGGACCATCCAGGCTGATATAGTCACAGATCACCAGCCGTCTGGCACGGATCGCGCGGCGCTCACGACTCGGCAGATCGGTGTTGGCCTGCACGGTCGGCGACTCGCTCACGACGCCCTGGGCACCTTTCGTGGGCGGCCACGGCGCGGACGAAGATCCTCACCACTCAAGGAGTGTGGGCCGACGTAGATCTCCTCACGGTCCTGAATCCACAGCTGTCCCGAGCAGTACGGGCAGCGCAGGCGTCGGACCGCGTCGGTGTGGCTGACATCGAGCGCTCGGATCGAGGCCGCTGTCAGCGGGTGGCCAGCCGGGCCGTGAGCACTTCCAACCGTTCGAGTGCAGAGCGTACAGACGAGGTTGGCGCGAGCTTCCCAATCTCTGCGTCCTCGCGTGTGGTCCGTCATGGTGGTGCTCCTGCGTGTGAGGAACCCGGCGTGCCTTCCAGAGCATCGGCCGGGGAATGCTCGAGGCTGGGCCGGCCGACCGCCCGTCGAGAACACACCTACATGGTCACACTTTATGCGGGATCTCGCATGAGCATCCCCTCATGGAGGGCGTCGATCGCCGTTACCCGGAGGCGATCGTCAGCAAGAAGGCGCTCTCCTCCACTGCCTCGACATCGTGTGCAACGTCGCCGAGGAGCATCACGATATGCCCAACCGGGAGCTCGACGGTTTCCTCGAGCGTGCGGAGGCGGAGGTGACCCGTCAGCGTCTGAATGGAAATCGGCCCGGAGGTCTTGTGCTCTTCAAGCCGCGCGCCGCTTCGCATCACGGTCAGGACGACCCGGAGGCCAGCCTCCTTCACCAGCGTCCTGGCGTTCCGATCGCCGGCACGGTAGCTCTCCTCCAGGCGAAGCTGCTCCTGCTCGTGCCCGAGGTCGAAGCTCATCGTCGGCAAATCGAGACGCTGTGGGGTGCGCTGGGCACTCCCACAGGTCTCGCCCGCTGGCCGTAGTCGGCTGGTTCGGGCATCGTTCATCAGACATGACTCCTTGCGTGAACCTGAGTTTCGGTAACGGTCGCGATTCGTAGCCTCGGCGAGTCGAATCACTGAAGCGAGTCGGCCCTCGCGCCCACGGCTTCAGTTGATCGAGCTGTCTCCAGCGGCCGGGCTGCTCGGGCGGACGGAGCCGGCGCAACGCAGGGAATCTCAAAGGTGAACGTGCTGCCGGCACCCGGATCGGACTGCACCCAGATCGATCCGCCATGCGCCCCCACCAGCGTCTTGCTGACGTGCAAACCGAGACCCAGGCCCGGAACATCATTCACCACGGCTCCGACGCGATAGAACTGGTCAAAGATCCGTGGCAGCGCGTCAGCAGCGATTCCCACTCCGTGGTCTGTGATGCTGACCCGGACCTTTGCCCCGAGATCCTGGATGCGGACGACGATCTCGCCGCCTGCCGGAGAGCACTTGACGGCATTCCCGAGCAAGTTGGCGAAGACCTGGGCGAGCCGGTCGCCATCCCAGAAGCCTTGGATCGACTCCTCCCGCGACTCGAGGCGAATCACGTGTCCGGGTTCATGAAGCTGCGCCTGCTCGACAGACGCCCGCGCCAGAGTTATCAGGTCATCAAGCGCGGCTTCAGGCACGGTTGCGCGATGGCTGTGCCCGAAGGAGCCTGGAGATCATCGACAAGGCGGCTCAATTGTTGGGCCTGCTCCAGGATCGTGGAGGGTGCCTTGTCAATCGTGCCGTTCCGCCGTTGCATGAGCTGGGCGTACCCTTTGATCGCCGTCAGCGGGTTGCGCAGCTCGTGCACCGCCGTCACGATGTGCTCCCGCCGCTGCCGTTCCTGGGCCACGCGCTCGGTGACGTCCTCGAGCTCCAGGAGGATCATGGTGTCACCCGGTCCTGGCCCGATCAGCCTCCGGCCGTGGATCATCAGGGTCTTGCGTCCGGTCGTCGGGTCGTCGTGCTGGATGTCAATGCCTCCGACCTGACTTCCCTGGGCCAGTATCTGGTCGAAGAATCCGTGCAGTTGCGGGACGTCCTGGTCGACGACGCCGAGCTCCGGGAACCACCGGCGCTCGATCTGGCTGGGCGCCACCTGGACTGTCTGGCAAAAGGCGTGGTTGGCCATCCGCACGCGAAGGTCGGCGTCGAGCACGACCACGGCCTCGCGCAGATGCTGGAGGACGCTCTCGGCCAGCGTCTCGTTTCGCGCCGACGTCTCGGCGTTCCACGGCCCGCAGAGCCGCGCTCCATACGCCGAGTCTGATGTTCGCAGAGCTTCCGTGCCATCCAATGGTCCATCGAGCGCGGCCCAATCTGCCACGTTCAGTGTGATCGGCGAATCAGCCAGGTCGCCCGTGCGAGCAGGAGGAAGATCGGTCGCCGCGCGGCTCGGAGACAGACGCCACGCTGAGGTCAACTCGTCCGCGACAGCCGCGCCATCGCCGGTGCCGTTCGGATGGTGTCCGTTGCACGGTGGTAGAAGTGAGGAATTCATGAGCGCACGCCCCTCAGTCCAGGATCAGGTGGCGTCGGTCTAAGTCGTCCTCTTCGCGACGGTGATTCCCTGTTGATCGAAGTCAAGTGTCACGAGACGTGGACCTGATCCGGGACGCTTTCAGTCTCACACCCCGGCCGTGATCCGTCATGAGCCTTTCTTCATCTCTGCCGGGCCCGATCGGGCCATCACCAGCATGAAGCTCGGTCTTCTCCGCGGCATCCCGGCCGCCAGGACGGTTTCGTGCAGAGCGGCCCTCGGCCACGGTCAGCAGCCAGCCGGGCGCACACGAGCGCATGATCGAAAGCTCATGACGCCGGGCCTCCACAGCGCCATACTTGTGATGTGAGGACTCTCGCAGCCACACTGGCCGCTGAGGGCGGTGCGTTGACCCGGAGCATCGGGCAGCAGTGAGATCGCTTCGGTCATGAGACGTACCCCTCGGCCTTAGGAGAAGGTACCTCGTGTTCACCAAGATGCTGGTTCCTCTGGACGGCACGTCCGAAGCGATGGCCGCGCTGGCACCGGCCCGGACGTTGGCGACGGCGACGGGCGCGGTCGTGTGCCTGCTGATGGCGATCGAGAGCGACGCGTCCGGGTCGGACCACTCCCGGGCCACGGCAGACCTGGAGGTGGTCGCGCAGGGTCTTCGCCACGCCGGCATCGACGTCAGTACATGTGTACGCCGGGGCGCCCCTGCCGCCGAGATCATCGTGGCGGCTGCCGAGCTGCAGGCGGACCTGGTCGTGATGACCACCCATGCTCGCAGCGGCCTGACTCGGGCGTTTCTCGGGAGCGTCGCGCAGCACGTGGTGGCGGCGAGCCCGGTCCCCGTCCTGCTGCTCCCGCCCGGCGGCCACCCGATGACCCGGCTCGGCGTCGTGCTGGTGCCGGTCGATGGGTCGCTCGGCGGGGCGCTCGCGCTCGCCTCGGCAGTCCCGCTCGCACGGTCGACCGGTGCCCGGGTCGTTCTGCTCGACGTGGTCGTGCCGTTCGTCGCCTACATGACGACGAACGCGTCCGGATTTGGCGACGGATCGCTCTACTTCGACGAGAACTGGGATGCCGAAGCGCTGGAGGCCGCCAACCGCTACGTGTCCGGTCTGGCCGCCCGCCTCCAGCACACGGGCATCCAGGCCGAAGGCAAGGCCATCACCGGCCAGGCCCTGCATCCTTCGATGGCGGTCGCCGAAGCGATCATCAAGACGGCGGATGAGGTTGACGCCGATCTGATCGTGATGAGCACTCACGCCCTGACCGGCCCGGCCCGCGCACTGCTCGGCAGCGTCGCGGACGCCGTGGTGCGGAACGCGCACCGCGCGGTGCTGCTTCCGCGACGTGGCGCACCGGGCGACTCAATCGAAGCGCACGGCGCTGACCGGGACACCGTCGACGCCATGCCATCGCTCATCGAGGGCGGCGGCGAACAGGCTTCGGATCGCGGCGATGCGTGCACTGACGGTGAGCGAGCCGTTCGGTGGCTCACTCACCGCGCCGTGCCAATCCTGTAACCGAGCGTTCACGCGGCGCAACCGAACGCGCTACGTGATCGGGTGATGCTCCAGGTGGAACCGGCGGCTCGGGCATTCGCACCGTCGTCAGCGGATCGTCGCCCGCATCGTCAAGTTGATCGATCTCAATCGGTTCCAGGGAGGTGCATCGTGGCACTCGAACCAGGCGGACTCCTCATGTGGCTCATCGTGGGCCTGATCGCCGGCTGGCTGGCCGGCCAGTTCATGCGAGGCGGCGGCTACGGGATCATCGGCGACATCGTCGTCGGGATGATCGGTGCCTTCGTGGGCGGTCTGCTGTTTGGCGTGTTCATGCCCGGGAGCAGCGTCGAATTCGTCGGTAGCATCGTGGTGGCCTTCATCGGCGCGATCCTGCTGATCGCCATCCTTCGGACGCTGTCCGGCGGATCACGGGGTTTCGGACATGGTTGGCGCCGCTGACTGTTCGGTGACGAAGCCGAGCCAGGAGGTCTTGTGATGGGCGATCGCATCGACGAGCTCACGGGCAAGGCGAAGAAGGGACTCGGCGCCATGACCGGCAACCCACGGTTAGAGGCCGAGGGCACGGTGCAAGCCGGTGTCGCCAGGGCGAAGCGCAAGACCAGAGGGGTGCTGCACCAA
>Ga0075420_100002045_pt1 | contig 17411 bp, 12 predicted proteins | sample SoiMetdeltSBSDD4_FD_75296 | JGI IMG/M metagenome (GOLD analysis project Ga0075420, IMG submission 75296) | Bulk soil microbial communities from a Populus tree surrounding site in Tennessee, USA - Soil MetaG P. deltoides SBSDD4 | ecosystem: Environmental > Terrestrial > Soil > Tree plantation... | reverse complement strand
CTGCCGGCCAATGATTGTATGATTTGCGAAAGAGGATTAGTGGTTGCATTTACGGGAGTTAAAGTAAATTCACAAAGGCTGCGATTGTTGCTTAATGCCCTGTTATCAGTTTTCTTATTGGTGTAAAATGGTAGATCAGCTTTATTAACAATGGTTGCGTTACGCTGGAGAGAATTTTTTCCTTGCTGCTGCGCACGTACTGGCTCATGCATTAGTAATGCAATAAAGAATAACACACAGGATACTTTTATGGACCTGGCCGATAGAGATGCAAGAGGAAAATTATTGACAAAAGAATTATCAGGATTCATAGCATTAGTTTAATGATTGACGAATCTTATTATCTGTAAATGAAAAGCACGTTATGTCTTTTTAGAATTCATGAAAAGGAAAATTCATAGAGGGGATGAAGGTTTCTATGTAGGATTGAGGAAGGAAGAAATGTGGGCGTTCGAATCTTATCTGAAGAAACAAATGTATGCTTACCAATCAGGCCAAACAATAGAACAAAGGTTAGGGGTGAATGGGCAGACAGCAATTGACAATTATCAATCGGCAATGAACAAATCTAATTCCGGCTTTGCTTATTGTCAATTGTCAATTACTTATTGACTTAATTTTTCCCAAATGCTTTATTGATCGCTTCAGTGCGATTTTGCACGTGCAACTTTTCGTAAATATGATGGATATGCTGCCTCACGGTGCTGATGGAGATGGAAAGTTGCTCTGCAATTTCTTTATACAATAGTCCTTTTGTTAATAATTGTAAGATCTCGTTCTCACGATTTGATAAGGCTTCAAGTAAAGCAGCGTCCCGTTCCTGGTTCCTGAAAACCGTAACCAGTTTGCGGGCAATATTTGCACTCATGGGACTGCCGCCATTGTATAGTTCCTTTAATGATTCGATCAATTGTACAAGTCCTGTATTTTTTAAAAGGTACCCCGAGGCTCCCGCTTTTAATGCTTCAAAGACCTTTTCATCATTTTCATACACCGTAAACATCATGAATTGTGTTGCGGGGCTTTTATCTTTTACCAGTCTGATACAGTCAATGCCATTTATACCTGGCAAATTGATATCCATGATCACGATATCAGGCTTGAGTTTTGGAAGTTCATGCAGTGCCTCTTCGGCTGTTTTAAATGTATCGAGTATCTTAAAATCATTGCTGAGAGCTATAAAGTTTTTGAGCCCATCTCTTACTTCATCGAGGTCTTCCACTATCGCCAGGGTTATACTCATTTGCTTCGAAATTAATTTTCAATGATTTACAAACCAATAGAACGAAAGTTATCATGGTAGCGGAACATCAATTTTAATGGTAGTACCTGCGCCATTTAAAATCTCAAATCTTCCACTGATCTTATGTATTCTTGATTCCATATTAGACAAACCATTACTGAATAATCTTATTTGGCTTTTGTCAAAACCTGTCCCATTATCTTGTATTTCTATTTGCAGCTTTGGAGTAATGGTCATTTTTATAATAACAACCGTTGCCTGGGAATGCTTTACAATATTGTGCAACGCTTCCTTCACCGTTAAGTAAATATTGCGCCTGAATTCTCCGCTGACAAAAGTAGCCGGGAACTGGTTTGGCGCTTCCACTGTACAGGCAATCCCGTTTTGCGAGAGATATTCAACGGCATAAGATCGTGTATAGGAAAGAAGATCGCTTAACGTGTCATTCTTTTCATTCAACGCCCAAACGATCTCTCCCATTTTATCGATCATCTCGTGACTGTATTCCCGGATCTTGCCAATATCCTCATCAAAAGATTGCTGCTGTTGTTTTTTGATGCCGATTGTTTCACTTAAAAATTTAATACGTGACAAACCGGCGCCAAGATCATCATGCATGTCCGTGGCAATCCTCGTTCTTTCTTTTTCGATGGCTTTTAATTTTTCCATTTCCCTTTTCTGCTTCTTCATCTTTTCATTTGAATACCATTTTAGAAATAACCAGCTTGCGAACAATATTACTGCGATGAGACATCCTTTAAAAAAGCTGGTTTGCGAAAACGGTTTTGCGATCTCTATTTCCAGCGTTTTGCTATAGGGGCTTAATTTACCCTGGTTATCCAGTATCCGCAACATGAATAAATAATTGCCCGGTGGTATCTTGCTGTAACGTGTATAATTGGTGGTACCGCTTTTTATCCAGTCGTCATCATAGCCATCAAGTTTGTACTCAAAACTGCATTCGGAAGTATGAAAAAATGAAAGAGGTGAGAAATCAAGGGAAAATGTATTTTGTTTTGGGTTTAGTTTTATGGTTTTTATTTCATCTGCATTGGCGTGTAACGTATCCAATTCATCATTTATATAAAATGCCGTGAGCCTCACTTTCGGAGCATTTGTAATGAATTGAACATCGGAAGGAGAAAATGAGACCAAACCGTTGGAAGTTCCTGCTATGACCTTCCCCGGTACATCATAAACCAAAGCGGAAAGTGTAAAATCATTGGCCGGCAGCCCATCTTCCATTGTAAATGTTCTGCTTTCATTATTCTTTTTGTCATAGCAGTAAAGTCCTTTTTCACCAAATAACCAAAGCTTTTCATCCTTTCTGAACAGACTACTAATGCTTATAAAGGGCATTCGTTCATCCAGTTTATCTTTTTTAAGGGCGAGGCTATTAGTATTGATCGAATATAGCCCGTCATCGCTGGCGATGTACATCGTTGAATCAATATCATAATTGAAGAATTGATTTACTTCCGGCATGAAATCAATTGTTCGGATAAGCTTAAATTTATTCTGGTTCGATGTGGGCTGAAGAATATAAATAAAATCACCAAGTGATTTAACATACACTGATCCTTGCTTATCCTGTGCGAGCTTCCCAAATCCATTGTAGGCCCCCGGGATGAGAAAATTGATCACTTTGATCTCCGGTTTCCCGGATGTATTTGTCATATGATAAAGTCCGGCATAAGTGGAGAATAGTATTGAACCGTCATTTAGCCTGATTATATCTTTTATCCAGATGCTGCCTTGCACCTCGTCGCTGATTAACGGATAGGGTATCGACCTTAATTTATTCGTCGTCAAATTATGCAGGAATAAGCCTTTGCTCGTAGCCATCCATGCTTTGTCAGTGGTTTCAAATAAAAGTTTATAGATGGGTTGATCATAAACACTGCCATTTTCGGCAAGGGGGGTCCGGTACTGCGTTATTTTGAGGTTTTTATCGATTAAACCAATTCCTATTAAATTCTGAAATGTACACCAAAGATTTCCCTGCAGGTCGCTTCCTAATAATGTAATATGATTATTGCTTTTCCATGCTGCCGTTTCTTCCTTTGAAATATGATTTGCGAAAAAAGCACTCTTTGTGTTGGTGTGACTTAGACCGCTGCCAAAACTGCCACACCAGAGGTTTCCCATTTTATCCAGGTAAAGAGAAACAATATTGTTGCTGCAGATAGTGGATGGATCAAATTCGTTATTTCGAAAATTATTTATAAACTGGCCTTTCCTGATATCAAATGCATAGATGCCATCCGGACCACTGCCTGCCCAAAGCTGGTCTTGACCCGATAGAACCGAATATCGCAACTCTCTTACAATGCCACCCTGCCACGAATTGAATATTTCATACGTACGCAACAACGGATCCAGTTTTACAAGACCTTTATTTGTAGATAACCAAACAGTCGAATCATTTTGCTGTAAGACATGAAATATGACAAGCTCCGGTTCATTCCTGTTATTCTTTCCATTAAAAAATGTTTCTTCTTTAAACAATTTATTCTCTTTGTAAACCTGGTGGATCGTTCCTTTGTCGTAAGCCGACCAGAGATGAACAGTTTTATCCCGCGCATTTTTGTACAACAAAGCATGACTGGTATTAATTCCCGCAATAAAGCTGGTAACACCTGATCTTGTATTTAATGATCGTACAGCTTTGGTTTTTGTATCAAGAAACCAAAGTTCATCGGACCTGATAAAACCCATAGCGACGCAGTAAGTATTGTCTTTTGTGCCATTTTCCCTGTCGACACCAAAATGAGTAAATGAGAATGAAGACCGGTCAAAACGGTCAATTCCGGTTTCATTTGAGATCCATATTTGTCGTAAAGAATCTTCAAGTATGTTTGTTATAAAAGTGCCGGCTACGGAAGATTTCAACTGGGGGTTATGTAAAAAATTTACGGCTTTTGTGCCATCATGAAGCGTAAGACCATTGTGGGTGCCGAACCACATATAGCCGCGGCTGTCTTCCAGGAAGTGGTAGACTATATTTTGAACAAGACCATTTTGAACATTAATGTGTTGAAAATTAAGATTGGCCGTACTTAGCCTGGTCTGGGCAAAAGAATTTGCACAAATAAAAAAGTATGCAAGAATGGTGGTGGCTCGTTGCATACTTAAATTTAGTTATAATTAATTTTATAACCGAAGACAGTTACGCCTTAAAATTATCCAACCATTCAGGGCTGCTCATTTGGGTTCTGATCCTTGTAACATCACCAGAAAAAGTAACCAGTTGATCATTGCCATTTTCATTCACAAGGTCTTCTTTAAAAGCATTTTTTGACTCGATAACATATTCGGCCATTTGCCGGCCGATTATTTTCATCAGGTCATAATGTGTAAGATTTGCCAGGTCAACTTTGGACAATGATTTTTCGTCCAGATCCCATAGCCATTTTGAACCATAGATTTTTTTATCCAATTCATCCGTGTTTGGCAATTTTTTCATTGCCGTCGGATCCAGTGAGATCTGGTATCGTTTGTAGCGAACTGAATTATTTATCATCAAAGAACGGAATGTGTTTTCCTGCACGGAACTGGCGTCCTCACTTGTTTCATTGATCAGCCAATCCAACCAGAACTTTATATCGTTACCCTTTGGATCCAATGTTTTTGTTGGCTTAATAAAACGTTGAGTGGCACCTGTACCAAAACTGTAAACTGTAACATTCGGGAGCTTATATGCTGATGGTTTTCGCTTTCCATCTATATCTTTTGGTGTGCTGTATGAGATGGCTTCAATAAAAGCACCAAGGCTGGGATTGTTATGCGTAGTAACCCCGCCGTCAACAAATCTTTCCAGGGGATAAAAATAAGTTGGTGCTGACATCGTTGATTCCATTACCGCCCGTAACAAAACTTCTTTGTAAGTTCCATGATAACTTCCATCACTTTGTTTAAAGGAAGTAAAAAAAGTTTCTTCAGCAGCTGACATATCTCTTGAAGTGATCATCAGGTCAAGATCCTTTATTTGACAAGCTTCCTCTAAAGAAATGTTTCCGATGATATCTTTTAGCAATTCACGATATTTTCTTTTACTGTACTGGGGAGGGTTGATAAAACGGTTACCAATTGGTCGCTTATGAAACACTTCTTTTATCAGTTCATCATATTTTTCTTCAATTTCTACGGCGGTCAATCCTCTTACAACCAAACCTGCAATAATACCTCCTGTCGAAGTTCCCGCTACCATATCCGCAAGTTCGTAACAGGGAATTTCAGCAACTTCCTCCAATTTTTTTAATAATTGAATCGTGAGTATACCTCTCATCCCGCCGCCATCAAGCGAAAGAATAACCCGGTCTTTCAGATCGATATTTAATTTTTTGAATGCATTTCGCCTTGAGTCTGGCATTTCGTCGCTGAGTGGTTTAGCCATGGTGATTCGTGTTTAAAATAAATGATGGTGATCCGAGGGAACAGGTGGTGTTGCAATAGGGTTGAAATCTCTATTAATAAATATAGAAAAAAGAAATGAAGTAAAAGCGGGTCACAATTTTATTGAAGTAAGGTAGTAACAGATACTTTTCCCTTCATCATTTCAAGCACAGCTTCTTTTATACCCTCCGTATCATAGCCACATTCATGGTGAAGTTCTTTAGGAGTGCCGTGTTCAACAAGATGATCGGGAATGCCAAGGATCTTTAATTCGGCCTTGTAATTGTGGGCATTCATAAATTCAAGAACTGCTGAACCAAATCCACCAACTACAGTTCCATCTTCGACCGTAATTATTTTTTCAAACTTCTTAAATATTTCATGGAGCAATTCTTCATCTAATGGTTTTGCAAAACGCATGTCATAATGGGCAGGATCCAAACCATCATTTTTCAGATCACGAATGGCGGCGGCTGCAAAATTTCCCGGATGACCAAAAGAAAGGATCGCAATATCTTTTCCATCTTTCAATTTTCTTCCTGTACCAATTCTTATTTCCTTCATCTCGGTTCGCCATTCTGGCATTACACCTTCACCTCTTGGATAGCGAATAGCGAAAGGAAGTTTTGTCGATTCCAGTTGCGCAGTATACATCAGGTTGCGCAATTCACTTTCATTCATCGGGGCACTTACGATCAAATTTGGAATACAACGCATATACGCGATATCATAGCAGCCGTGATGCGTTGGCCCATCATCACCAACTAACCCTGCCCTGTCTAAACAAAAGATCACAGGAAGTTTTTGAATCGCTACGTCATGTATTACCTGGTCATATGCCCTTTGCATGAAGGAAGAATAAATATTGCAAAACACTTTCATGCCTTGTGTAGCCATGCCTGCACTTAATGTAACGGCATGCTGCTCTGCAATCCCCACATCAAATGCGCGGTTGGGCATTTTTTCCATCATATATTTTAATGAGGAACCTGAAGGCATCGCAGGTGTTATACCAAAAATCTTTTCATTTTTTTCTGCCAACTCAATGATGGTGTGTCCAAATACATCCTGGTATTTCGGTGGCTGGGGAAGATCGAATTTCTTTTTATGTATCTCACCTGTTACTTTATCAAACAAACCGGGCGCATGCCATTTCGTTTGATCTTTTTCAGCAAGATCGTAGCCCTTTCCTTTTACTGTAACAATGTGTAATAATTTTGGACCGGGAATATTTCTTAAGTCTTTTAATGTATCTGCCAGCTTGGTTATGTTATGCCCGTCGATGGGGCCAAAATAACGCAAATTGAGAGATTCAAAAAGATTACTGCTTTTGCTTACAAGTCCTTTCATGCTGGCTTCGAGTTTTGAAGCCATATCTCTTGAAAACTTTTTACCGACAGGTAACTTACCGAGCAGGTTCCAAACTTCATCACGAAGTTTATTGTACGTAGGAGAAGTAGTGATATCGGTTAAATATTCTTTTAACGCACCCACGTTCGGATCGATGCTCATGCAATTATCATTGAGTACGATCAATAAATCAGCATCAGCAACGCCGGCATGATTTAATCCTTCAAAGGCAAGACCTGCGGTCATTGCACCGTCACCGATCACTGCAACAACCTTTCTTTCATTTTCACCCTTGTATTTTGCAGCCATAGCCATCCCTAATGCTGCGGAAATAGAAGTAGATGAGTGGCCGACGCCAAAAGTGTCATAGTCACTTTCACTTCTTTTCGGAAAACCGCTAAGCCCCTTGTATTTCCGGTTTGTCGGGAAATTATCACGACGGCCTGTTAAAATTTTATGACCATATGCCTGGTGCCCAACATCCCAAACCAGCTGATCATAAGGTGTATTATAGATATAATGGAGAGCGACAGTGAGTTCAACCACACCGAGGCTGGCCCCAAAATGACCCCCATGAACGCTGACTACATCAATAATATACTGACGGAGCTCATCGCAAACCTGGTGAAGCTTTTCGCGGGACAGTTTTTTGAGATCATCGGGTGAATTAAGGGTCTGTAAAAGAGGGCCTGGTGTGATCTGCATGTGTTGTTTTTACGATGTAAAATTAATGTTTTAAAAAGTTTATTCTATATTTTAACAAAACTGTCATAAAATTGTTTTAGCCCGGCGCATCTTTCCATTTACCTCACCTATTTGCCATTAATAAAAAGAGGGTGCGTACCGGCAATGAAACTTTTATATTTGACCTTATATTTATGGGCATTATGTCAAAGAACAAGAGGTATTGGTTATTCCAGCTGGGCGGATGGGGCTTGTTTGCCCTGATCAATGTTTTCTTTGCTTTTTCATTCGATAAACTGAGTAGTGTACCTGACCGTATTTTCTTTTTTACGCGGTTAGGCATTTTCGTTTTCATGGGTGTTCTCATTACCCATTTGATGCGTTCGATCATTATTGGATTTAATTTTCTCCAGCAAAAGTTGGAAAAACAGTTGTTGTATTTTATCCTTGCCACGCTGTTGTTCGCATTATTAATCTCTTCTATAAATATCGAGTTACTGATCAGGCTCAGTGACAGGCGTTTTTTGATCAATGTTGACCTGCTCTCTGACAATGAAAAGAAGGTGCTGAATAACCCTGACAACAGTTATTTCACCAACAAGCTGCTTGTAATATTAAGTGGGGCTTTTTATTTCTTTATTTATTTCTTTATCTGGAACCTGATCTACTTTATCTATCACTTTATTACCAAGAGCCAGAAGCAGCAGCTTGATACATTAAAACTGGAAGCATTGGTAAAAGAGCTTGAACTAAAAACCATCAAAGCGCATATTAACCCGCATTTTATCTTTAATTCTCTGAATGGTATCCGGGCGTTGATCGATGAAGACCCAAATCGTGCGAGAAATGCGATCACGGAACTCAGCAATATTTTGCGCAGCAGCATGCAGACAGATAAGTTAGAATCGGTTTCATTAGAAAAAGAATTGAATATTGTAAAAGATTACCTGGCATTGGAAAATATGCGTTTTGAAGACCGGTTACGTGTCGAATACGAAATTGATGAAGATACACTGGATCAACCGGTACCTCCCATGATGTTGCAGACTCTTGTGGAGAATGCTATCAAACATGGTATCAGCAAACAGATAAGTGGCGGCAAGATCAGGATCGTTTCTGATTTTAAAGACAGTTATCATGAGCTGGCAGTACAAAATACAGGTAAGCTGGTCAATGGAACTGCAAGAGGAGAAGGTTTTGGTTTACCCAGTACACTAAATCGATTGAGTCTTTTATACGGTGAAAAAGCAAGATTCAGCATTAAACAATTAACTTCTGAAGTCGTGGAGGCAAGAGTATTGCTTCCTGTACAAATGAGCATATAAATCATCCTACATGAGAGCAATAATAATCGACGATGAGCGTCTTGCCAGGACAGAACTACGCAAACTTTTACAGGATTATCCTGAAGTGGAAGTGGTAGATGAAGCGGCAAATGCGGATGAGGGGATCAATAAGATCGATAGTCTTCAACCTGACCTGGTGTTCTTGGATATTCAAATGCCGGGCAAAACCGGATTTGATATGCTGGCTGAACTGGAAAGAGCGCCACATGTGATCTTTACAACAGCTTACGATGAATATGCATTAAAAGCTTTTGAAGTAAATGCTCTTGACTATCTGTTAAAACCCATAGAACCAAAACGCCTGGCCGATGCCATGCAAAAATTGCATATAGCAGAAACAAAAGACAATCATGTTGTTCCTGAAAATTTCAACCAGTCGATCCTGACTGAGACTGACCAGGTTTTTGTAAAAGATGGCGAACGTTGCTGGTTTGTGAAATTATCTGATATAAGATTGTTTGAAAGCGTCGGCAATTATGCAAAAGTTTTTTTTGGAGCAAACAAACCACTTATACTAAAATCATTGAACGCCTTGGAAGAAAGATTGGACCCCAAAACTTTTTTCCGTGCCAACAGGAAACATATCGTTAATCTTCGCATGATCGAAAAAATAGAACCCTACTTCAATGGCGGTTTGCTGCTGGAATTAAAAGGCGGTGAAAAGATCGAAGTAAGCCGCCGGCAGACGGTGAAGTTTAAAGAGATGATGAGCCTATAATAATTTAAGATGTAAGATCGCAGATTTTAGATTTAATAAGAAACATATACATGAAGCATACATTATTAATTGGGTTGTTCACAACGACAACCTTTTTTGTTTTTGGGCAGAAGGCGGATAATATTATTAATGCCAAAGAAGTGGAAAGAATTGAAACAGTTCTTGCTGCCGATGATATGAGAGGTCGCAGGGCCTTTACTCCTGATATTGACAGGGCGGCTGAATTTATTGCCGAAGAATTCAAAAAAGCGGGATTGCAAACAATGAGTGGTAATAACGGATTCAGGCAGGAGTTTGCAATGGTGCGTCCGAAGTTCATTTCTGCTGCGGGAAGTTTTGATGGAACGGCGCTTGATGCAAAAGATATAATTGTCGTAACCTGTTTTCCTCAATTGAAGATCGATCAGGCTTCAGGTTATGAAAAAGTTTTTATAAAAGCGGGAGATACATTACAAAACGCGGCAAGAAGATTCGCCCGTACGAATAAGAATTTATTTGTATTAGTAGACAAGAGTTTTGCTCCTAATTTTTCAAGGCTTGCAGGATTAAAGAATTCAATGTTCAAAACAGATAAATCAGTTGTGTTTGTATTAACGGATAAAGACCCTGTAAAATATGAAATAGAAGCTGTGCATGAGATCAATGAGCATAAACTGATGAACGTGGTGGGTATGTTGCCGGGTAAGAGTAAAAAAGATGAGTATGTGATCTTTTCTGGTCATTATGATCATATAGGTGTTAATGCCGCAAGGGCTGTGAATGGAGACTCTATATTCAATGGGGCAAATGATGATGCTGCAGGAACAACAGCCGTGATCATGCTGGCAAAATATTTTAAGGCATTGGCCAATAATGAAAGGACAATTGTGTTTTCCGCTTTTACCGCCGAGGAAGTTGGTGGTTTTGGCTCGCAATATTTTTCAAGACAATTTGATCCGGCAAAAGTGATGGCGATGTTCAATATTGAAATGATCGGAACTGAAAGTAAATGGGGAAAGAATTCTGCCTATATCACCGGCTATGAAAAAACGGACATGGGAGCCATTATGCAAAAAAACCTGGAAGGGACCGGTTTTACTTTTTATCCTGACCCTTATCCGGAGCAAGGCCTTTTTACCCGTTCAGATAATGCAACGCTGGCAAGATTAGGCGTACCTGCTCATACTATTTCTACGTCAAAAATGGATAGTGAACCTAATTATCATAAAGTAACTGATGAGATCGGTACGCTTGACATGGATAATATGGCAATGATCATTAAATCGATTGCGTTGGCTTCAAGAAGTATCGTGGCTGGAAAAGATACTCCGGGCAGAGTGAAGATTGAGGAATTAAGAGCATTTTAATTTCGGATTTGGGATTGCGGATTTTAGATTTTTATTGAGGAGAGAATCTATGAAAACCCGAAATCGAAAATCTAAAATCTTAAATTAAATCTTGACGGGAACACTGTGTATTGCAGCGGCCATTTCTTTGATCAGTGAAGCATCTTTTTCAATCGCATTACCAACAACTATCACGTCAGCACCGGCCTTACAATTGAGATAAGCTTTCTCAGGATTGGTAATGCCACCACCAACAATAAGAGGCACTTCAATATTTTTTGCAACAGACTCGATCATGCTTTCCGTGATAGCCCGTTTGGCGCCGCTGCCGCTATCCATATAGATCAATTTCATCCCAAGCATTTCACCAGCCATTGCCGTACACATGGCGATCTCGTTTTTATCAGCGGGAATAGGAGAGGCATTGCTGATATAAGAAACAGTGGTAGGGGCACCACCGTCAACAACCATATAACCCGTCGGCATTATTTCAAGCCCGCTCATTTTTACAAATGGAGCAGACACCACATGCTGGCCAATTAACAATTCTGCATTTCTTCCTGAGATCAATGAAAGATAAAGCAGCGCATCAGCATACTTGCTTACCTGGTTGGGACTGCCCGGAAAGAGTATAACGGGAATGCTGCAATTGGCTTTGATGTATTGAACAACATCATCGAGTTGATTGCTGATAACAAGGCTGCCGCCAACAAGAAAGTAATCTACTTTGGCAGCAAGCGAAAGATCGATCAATTCATCAAGCAGGGAAGTATTCACTTTGTCCGGATCGATAAGAACGGCAAAAGATTTCTTTCCTTCCTTTTTCCTAAGCTGTAGCGATTGGTAAATGCCTTGCTTCATTCGGGTCTGTTACAATGCAAAAATGCAAAAACTTTTTGTCTTTTTATCTTTTTAATCATAATTGATTTACGAGCGAAGAACATGGTTTAAATGGTTTAACAACAGGCTCATGTTGCGTTTTTCCATTGGGGATTTTTATCTACAGAATTAAAGAACGAAATCAGGTTTAATGTTTTCATAGGAGAAATACGGGTGTTACACATGTTGATCTGATTTACCAAAATTTTTTTTGAGTCAAATGTGGTGTTACTTGTGCAAAAATCCTGAAACTCGCTTCTACGCTGCATTAGCATGTTTTTCACTTTCCTTTTCCACATTCTGTTGATATTTGCAGCTTTGAAATTAATTTATATAAAAATATTTTCGTTAGCACCTTTCGCCTGAAAGGTTAAGCAACCAAGAACCGACAAAAATCTTTAATTACTATGCCCATTAAGAAACAAGCTTCCCGCGAAGCGGGATTGCAGTTCCCCCGTCGCTTCACTCGTGAAGATGTGAATGTCTTTGATATGTTCGAGTACGATTACCGTACTTCGATTATCCGCAACCCAACAGGTGAAGTGGTATTTGAAATGAACAATGTTGAGGTTCCTAAACAATGGAGCCAGATCGCAACAGATATACTTGCCCAAAAATATTTTCGTAAGGCCGGCGTGCCCCAACCGGACGGAAGTCTTGGCCGCGAAACTTCAGCAAAACAGGTGGCCCATCGTATGGCCAATTGCTGGAGGGTGTGGGCTGAACGTTATGGTTATTTTGCGACAGAAAAAGATGCACAGGTTTTTTATGAGGAATTAGTCTATTCAATATTGAACCAGATGTGTGTGCCGAATAGCCCGCAATGGTTCAATACCGGTTTATATGAAAGTTATGGTATCAAAGGAAAACCGCAGGGTCATTATTATGTAGACCCTGTTGATGGAGAATTAAAGAGATCTACTTCGGCATATGAGCGTCCTCAGCCACATGCTTGCTTTATATTAAGTGTTAGCGATGACCTGGTAAATGATGGCGGCATTATGGACCTCTGGGTGCGTGAGGCAAGAATTTTTAAATATGGTTCTGGCGTTGGTACAAACTTTTCTCAGTTGAGAGGTGAAGGTGAAAAACTAAGTGGCGGCGGTACATCATCAGGGTTAATGAGCTTTTTAAAAATTGGTGATCGCGCTGCTGGTGCCATTAAGAGTGGTGGTACTACGCGTCGTGCTGCTAAAATGGTTTGCCTCGACCTGGATCATCCTGAGATCGTCGAATTTGTTAACTGGAAAGTTGAAGAGGAGAAAAAAGTAGGCGCATTGATCGCTGCTGGCTATCCCAGCGATTATGAAGGCGAAGCATACAGAACCGTCAGCGGTCAGAATTCAAATAATTCTGTTCGCATTCCAAATGATTTCTTTAAAGTATTACAGGAAGATGGTGAATGGGAGCTAAAAGGGAGAATGGATGGAAGAATCATGAAGAAAATCCCTGCAAGGGAATTGTGGAACCAGATCGCTTATGCTGCATGGCGTTGTGCTGATCCCGGAACACAATATGATACTACTATTAATGAGTGGCATACCTGTCCAAAAGGTGGTCGTATCAATGCGTCAAATCCCTGCAGTGAATACATGTTCCTCGACAACACTGCTTGTAACCTTGCATCGGCGAACCTGATGAAGTTTTATGATACAAAAACCAACACATTTGACGTAGAAGGCTATGAATACAATTGTCGTTTGTGGACTGTCGTGTTGGAAGTGTCTGTATTGATGGCTCAGTTCCCAAGTAAAGAAGTTGCTCAATTAAGTTATGAGTACAGAACGCTTGGTTTGGGTTATGCGAATCTTGGTACCTTATTAATGGTCAGTGGTATTTCTTACGATAGCGAAGAAGCAAGAGCAATTGCAGGCGCGATGTCAGCGATCATGACGGGTATCTCCTATAAAACATCTGCAGAGATGGCAAAGGTGCTCGGTACTTTTCCAAGATTTGAAGAGAATCGCGAGGACATGTTACGTGTAATGCGTAATCACCGTCTTGCCGCATACGATGCCGATAAATATGAAGGCCTTTCCTTAAAACCCCAGGGCATTAAAGCGCAATATTGCCCTGCTGATCTATTGAAAGCTGCATGCAAAGCCTGGGACGATGCCGTGGAGCTCGGTGAGAAATACGGTTATCGCAATGCGCAGTCAACAGTAATTGCGCCAACCGGAACAATCGGTTTGGTAATGGATTGCGATACTACGGGAGTGGAACCGGATTTTGCACTGGTTAAATTCAAAAAACTTTCCGGTGGTGGATATTTCAAGATCATCAACCAATCAGTGCCGGTTGCTTTAAGGAATTTAGGTTATTCAGAAAAAGAAGCTGATTCAATTGTAAAATATGCTGTAGGTACCGCATCGTTTGCAGGAGCGCCATTTATTAATCATCAGTCATTAAGTGAAAAAGGTTTTATTGCCGATGAAATAAAAAGATTGGACGCCGCCGTTGCTTCGGCATTTGAAATAGGATTTGTTTTCAATAAATATTCATTGGGTGAAGAGTGCCTGCAACGGCTTGGCTTTACACCTGAACAATACAATGATTTTGAGTGGAGCCTGTTGGAAGCTCTTGGATTCAGCGATGAACAGATCGATGCCGCAAATGATTATGTATGCGGTACCGGTATGCTCGAAGGAGCTCCTTATTTGAAAGAAGAACATCTGCCCGTTTTTGACTGTGCCAACAAATGTGGAAAGAAAGGTCAGCGTTTTATTCACGCCAATGGCCATATCCGGATGATGGGTGCCGTACAGCCTTTTATCAGCGGAGCAATTTCCAAAACAATTAATCTTCCTAATGAAGCTACTGTAGATGAAATTGCCAGCGCTTATATGCTGAGCTGGCAATTGGGATTAAAAGCAAATGCATTGTATAGAGATGGTTCTAAATTGTCGCAGCCGCTTAGCAACAAATCTGACAAGAAAAAGAAGTCGGAAGACAGTCAGCAGCCGGCTCCCGATAGCTATCGGGACGACAGCCAGCAACCAGTAATCAGTAACCAGCAGCTCGAGAGCAACATTGTTGATCTCAGCAAATTGACGGTTGAAGAATTGTTTGAGGAAGTGCAAAAGAGAGTGCAAGCTTCACCTGATACAAAACTCAAACGCAAATTGGCTTCCATAGTGGAGCGTCGCTCATTACCTGCCAAAAGGAGAGGCTTTACTCAAAAAGCAAAGATCAATGGCCAGGCGATCTTCCTTCGTACGGGTGAATACAACGATGGAACATTGGGCGAGATCTTTATCGATATGGCAAAAGAAGGTGCGACGATGCGCAGCATGTCAAACTGTTTTGCTATCGCGATCTCGATCGGTTTACAATATGGCGTGCCATTGGAAGAATATGTTGAGAAATTTGTGTTCACCAAATTCGATCCTGCAGGATTCGTTGAGCATCCGAACATAAAATCAACAACCTCTATTGTTGATTTTATATTCCGCACACTTGGTTACGAGTATCTCGGAAGAACCGATCTCGTTCATGTACTGGATAAACCGGAAGTGTTGAATTCAGGTGCTGACGATTGGGATGAAATTCCCACCGGACTTGAATATGCAAAAGAACCGGAACTTTCAAGTGTAAGAATCGTAAGTGGTGCGGCACCTCAGCCGGCAAAGGCGCAAAAAACAAAAGTAGAAGCAAATCAAGATGCACTAAGTGCAGCCAATAAAGGAATGCAAAGTGATGCGCCGGCATGTAACGTATGCGGTCATATAACAGTGCGCAGCGGTACATGTTACAAATGTCTGAATTGTGGTAACAGTCTTGGTTGCAGTTAAAGATATTTTGGATGGCGAGGGTAAAGTATCGTTTGGGACTTTGCCTGATCTGGAAAAACCAAATAGTACCCTCTTACTAACCCCGACTAAGTTCGGGGTTTTTTTATTTTTTGGGTGCGACGATAATTATCATGACTAATAATGCAAGTAAAATCAGTATTAAAGTCCATGAATAAATCGGGTGTTTGGTTTTACTGCTTTTCTCTTTTAGAGCTTCATTCAGTTTTGGTCCAAACCGGTCTTCAGCCCTGACTGAGTTGCATGTTGTACATTTTGCAACCGCGCTTTTTGCAAAAGGAAATACGGGTATCCAAAAGAGATGAAAGTAATTGCTATAAATAAATACTTCGGTTGAATTCGTTGTCTCACAGAATGGACATTCGTAAAAAAGTGGTTCAAAAGAGCGGATGAAGAATTTTCTTTTGCCGTATATAAACAACATTGAGTAAGATTTTAATCTAAAAAATCATCTTCATCTTTCGGCTTATATTTTTCAAACATCTTTTCTATAGCCCCGGCAAAAATGGGAAACTTTTCTTTAGCAAAATCTTTGGTGACTTCAATTGCCTTCATGGCCTGTTGTTCCGTTAACCCGGTCGCAACCAGGCGATCGATCAATTCCTGCATAAATTATTTTTAGAAATAAAAAAGGTCAGATTTCTCTGACCAAATATCATCATTAATCCTAATAATCCTTACATCCTGGTTTATGCAACTTTCAGAAGGCTGATCTTACTATTTTCAAACTTCCTCTTGGCATAGTCAATATCCAGCACAAAAGATTTTTCATTTGTACCAGGGAGCTCAAACATGGCATCGGTTAGAATGCTTTCGCAAATGCTGCGAAGACCACGGGCACCCAGTTTATATTCTACGGCTTTTTCCACCATGAAATCAAGAACCAATGGTTCTATTGTTAACTGGATTCCTTCCAGCTCAAATAATTTCCGGTATTGCTTTATCAATGCATTCTTTGGTTCAGTAAGGATAGCACGAAGCGTAGGAGCGTCTAACGGATCAAGATGGGTAACAACAGGTAAACGACCCAACAATTCCGGGATCAAACCAAAAGTTTTCAGGTCAGGAGCATTTACATAGCGAAGTAAATTCTTCTTCATAGCATCCTGTTGTTCTTTGTCAACATTGAAACCGATCGTATTCGTTTGCACTCTGCGGGCAATCACTTTGTCAATTCCATCAAATGCACCACCGCAAATAAAGAGAATATTCTGAGTATTGATCTTGATGAGTTTTTGTTCAGGATGTTTACGTCCGCCTTGCGGTGGAACTAATACATCTGTGCCTTCCAGTAATTTCAGCATTCCTTGTTGCACACCCTCACCGCTTACATCTCGTGTAATGGAAGGATTATCGCCTTTGCGCGCAATCTTATCTATTTCATCGATGTAAACGATACCACGTTCAGCTGCAGGCACATCATAATTACAAACCTGGAGTAATCTTGTCAAAATGCTTTCGACATCTTCGCCTACATAACCCGCTTCCGTAAATACAGTGGCATCAACGATAGCAAATGGAACATTTAATAGGCGTGCGATTGTTTTTGCAAGCAAGGTTTTACCGGTACCTGTCTCGCCAACCATGATGATATTGCTCTTCTCGATCTCAACTTCATTGGTTGTCGATTCATTAGCTTTTTGCTGTAATCGTTTATAATGG
>Ga0075420_100002042_pt1 | contig 17413 bp, 12 predicted proteins | sample SoiMetdeltSBSDD4_FD_75296 | JGI IMG/M metagenome (GOLD analysis project Ga0075420, IMG submission 75296) | Bulk soil microbial communities from a Populus tree surrounding site in Tennessee, USA - Soil MetaG P. deltoides SBSDD4 | ecosystem: Environmental > Terrestrial > Soil > Tree plantation... | reverse complement strand
GGCATGCTGCACGGCGATTTCGGCTATTCCTTCGAGTATCAGCTGCCGGTGTCGGATGTGGTGGGCGACCGGCTGTGGCTGACGGTGCTCGTGTCGTTCGTCACCATCATGTTCACCTGGCTCATCGCCTTTCCCATCGGGATCTATTCGGCGACTCACCAATATAGCTGGAGCGACTATGGCCTGACGTTTCTCGGCCTGCTCGGGCTGGCGACGCCCAATTTCCTGCTGGCGCTCGTCTTCATGTATCTCGCCAACATCTTCTTCGGCACGTCGCTCGGCCATCTGATGGACAGCCAGTATCTCAACGAGCCGATGAGCTGGGCCAAGGCGAAATCGATCCTCGAGCATATCTGGATACCGGTCATCATCATCGGCACGGCGGGCACCGCCGGCATGATCCGGCGAGTCCGCGCCAATCTGCTCGACGAGCTGCAGAAGCAATATGTCATAACCGCCAAGGCGAAGGGGCTGCACCCCTTCAAGGCGCTGGTGAAATATCCGCTCAGGATGTCGCTCAACTTCTTCATCTCCGACATCGGCTCGATCCTTCCCTCGATCGTCTCCGGCGCCGAGATCACCGCCATCGTGCTGTCGCTCGAAACCACCGGGCCGCTGCTCATCAAAGCGCTGCAGAGCCAGGACATGTATCTCGCCGGCTCGTTCCTGATGTTCCTCGCCTTCCTCACCGTGATCGGCGTGCTCATCTCCGACCTGGCGCTGGCCATCCTCGATCCGCGGATCAGGCTCGAGGGAGGCAGCACGAAATGAACGACGTGGTGGCCCGCTCGCCACTTCCGGCGCCCGGGGCGCCGATGCCGCACTATGTTTCCGAGGCGCCGTTCGATCCGCGGTCGATCGAGAAGCTGACGGCGGACCAGGAGCGCATCTATCTCGCCTCGCAATGGCGGTTGATGTGGTGGAAGTTCCGCAAGCACCGGCTGGCGGTGTGGAGCGGGGTGTTTCTCGGCGTGCTCTATTTCTCGATCCTGATCACCGAGTTCCTGGCACCCTTCCCGCTCGGCGAACGCCATGTCGACTTTATCCACATGCCGCCGCAGCGGGTGCATTTCTTCAAGGACGGCAATTTCATCGGACCATTCGTCCACGGCGCCGACTACAAGCTGGACATGGACGAGCTGAAGCGGGTCTATACGATCAACACCGACAAGGTCTTCCCGATCCGCTTCTTCTGCCGCAGCTATTCCTACAAGTTCCTCGGCCTCGTCCCGACCGACATCCATCTGTTCTGCCCCTCGCCGGGCGCGCCGATGTTCCTGCTCGGGACCGACCGGCTCGGCCGCGACATGCTATCGCGGATCATCTATGGGGCGCGGGTGTCGCTCACCATCGGGCTTCTCGGCATCACTGTCTCCTTCGTGCTCGGCATCGTGATCGGGGGGCTCGCCGGCTATTATGGCGGCATCGTCGATCTCGTCGTCCAGCGCATCATCGAGGTGCTGCAATCGATCCCCAGCATTCCGCTGTGGCTGGCGCTTGCGGCGATCATGCCGCCGACCTGGAGCCCGCTGCTGGTCTATTTCGGCATCACCATCATTCTCGGTCTGCTCGACTGGACGGGGCTGGCGCGCGCCGTCCGATCCAAGCTCCTGGCGCTGCGCGAGGAGGACTATGTGCTGGCGGCACAGCTCATGGGCGCCAATCCGCCGCGCATCATCTCGCGCCACCTCATTCCGGGCTTCATGTCGCATCTCATCGCCACCGCCACCATCGCCATACCCGGCATGATCCTCGGCGAAACGGCGCTGAGCTTCCTCGGCTTCGGTCTCAGGCCGCCGATCACCAGCTGGGGCGTCCTGCTGACGGAAGCGCAGAACATCAGCGTGGTTGCACTCTACCCGTGGTTGATGTATCCAGTCGTGCCCGTCATCCTGGTAATCCTCGCTTTCAACTTCCTGGGTGACGGCCTGCGTGACGCGGCGGATCCCTATCGCTAGACCCCCATGCCTGTGCCATACTTGTTAACCTGGATGGGGCGCCGCGGGACGGCCGCTTTCGTCGCGAAAGGTTGAGGAGCCTGAACGATGCGGCGGCTAGGTCATGCGCGCATCCTCATGTACAGCCATGATACGTTCGGCCTCGGCCATCTCCGCCGCTGCCGCACCATTGCGCATGCGCTGGTCGAGCACTTCAAGGGGTTGCATGTCCTCATCATTTCGGGGTCGCCGATCGCCGGCGCCTTCGATTTCCGGGCGCGGGTGGACTTCGTCAAGATCCCGAGCGTGATCAAGCTTTACAATGGCGAATACACCTCGATCGCCCGCCATATCGATCTCCACGAGACCCTGGAGATGCGCCAGTCGATCATCCGCCACACCGCCGAATCCTATCAGCCCGACATCATGATCGTGGACAAGGAGCCGCTCGGCATGCGTGGCGAGCTGCAGGACACGCTGTCCTACCTCAAGACCCATGGTACCACGCTGGTGCTCGGTCTGCGCGACGTCATGGATTCGCCGTCGCTGCTCCAGGCCGAATGGGCGCGCCACAATGTGCTGAAGCGGGTCGAGGCGCTTTACGATTCGATCTGGGTCTATGGCCCTGCCGATTTCTGGGACCCGCTGACTGGCTTCGACGTGCCGGCGAGCATCGAGGCGCGCAAGGTGTTCACCGGCTTTCTCGAGCGCACCCTGCCGCACAAATCGAGCTCGGCGAACCGGCCGGAGGGCGACTATCTGCTGGTCACCGCGGGCGGCGGCGGCGACGGTGCCGAGCTGATGAACCAGGTCCTCGACACCTATGGCGCCTATCCGGATCTGCAGCTGCCGCTGCTCCTGGTCCTCGGTCCGCTGATGCCGGCAGAGGAGCGCGACCGCATCCGGGCTCGCGCCAGGGCGTTCCCGCAGGCCTCGGTGATCGAGTTCGACAATCGCATGGAGGCGCTCATCGACGGCGCCAAGGCGATCGTCAGCATGGGCGGCTACAACACCTTTTGCGAGATCCTGTCCTTCGACAAGCGGGCGTTGCTGGTACCGCGGGTGCGTCCGCGCGAGGAGCAGCTGATCCGGGCGCGGCGCGCCGCCGAGCTTGGGATCATCGACATGCTGGAGCCCTCCCAAGCGGCCGACCCGGCGCGGCTCGCGGCGGCGCTCAAGGCGGTCTATGAGCGGCCGCGCCCTTCGGAGAGCGAGAAGGCGCTGGAGCTCGGCGGCCTCGCCACCATCTGCGATCTGGTGGATGGCTGGCTTGCCCGCGATTCGCAGCGCCGGCTCATCGCCGTCGAGGGCGGGCATTAGAGCATCCCCCATGACGGGCAAGATTGGCGTCCTGCTCAGCTGCTATCCGCGCATGTCGGAGACCTTCGTGGCGCAGGAGCTGCTCGGCCTCGAGCAGGCCGGTCTCGATATCGAGATCATCTCGCTGATGCGACCCGACACGGCGCAGCGGCAGCCGATCAATGACGAGATCCGCGCGGTCGTCCATTACCTGCCCTATTCGCTGATCACCGACCTGCCGGCCTTTGTCGCCGCCTGGCGCCGGCAGCGGCGGCAGCCGGGCTATGGCGCGGCCGTCGCCGCCTTCCGTCGGGATCTCCGGCGCGACTTCACCACCGGGCGGATCAGACGCTTCGCCCAGGCGCTGGTGGTGGCCGACCGGCTGGCGGACCGGTACAGCCGGCTCCATGCCAATTTCATCCACAAGCCGGCAGCGGTTGCACGTTATGTCGGACTTCTCACCGGCATTGGCTGGACCTGCTCGGCCCATGCCAAGGACATCTGGACCGAGCCCGAATGGGATCTCAAGGACAAGCTTCGATGCCTCGACTGGGTGGTGGTGTGCACCTCACACGGGGTCGAGCGGTTACGCGCGCTTGCCGTCGACCCGGCGTCGATCCATCTCAGCTATCACGGTCTCGATCTCAGGCGGTTCAGCGCCTTTGACGGGCTGCGCCCGGCCCGGACCGGCGAGGGCGCCGACGACTGCGTGCGGCTCCTCACCGTCGGGCGAGCGGTTCCGAAAAAGGGCTTCGACACGCTGCTCAGGGCGCTGGCGCTACTGCCCCCGTCACTGTGCTGGCGGCTCAGCCATATCGGCTCGGGGAGCGAGACCGAAGCGCTGAAGGAGCTCGCCCGGACGCTCGGCATTGCCGAGCGGATCGACTGGCGCGGCACGCTCGATCAGCCGGAGGTGCTGAGAGCCTATCGCGATGCCGAACTCTTCGTCCTGCCCTGCCGGATCGCCGAGAATGGCGACCGCGACGGCCTGCCCAATGTGCTGATCGAGGCGGCCAGCCAGCGCATGGCCATGGTCTCGACGACGGTGTCGGGCATTCCGGAATTCATCACAAACGGTGTCGAGGGTCTGCTGGTCCCGCCCGACGATGCGCCGGCGCTCGCCGCGGCGCTCCTCAGGCTGGCGCGCGATCCGGCGTTGCGCGACGAGCTCGGGCGCAATGCCGAGCGCCGGGTGCGGTCGGAGTTCGATCACCATCGCAGCATCGCCTTTCTCATGGTGCTGTTCGACGGACGGCGCGCGGCGGCGTAATGTCGGCTTTGCGGGTCCTGCTCTATGTCCAGCACCTTCTCGGCATCGGTCATCTCGCCCGCATGAGCCACATCGCCACCGCTCTCAAGCGGCACGGGCTCGACCCGGTCCTGGTGACCGGCGGCGTCCCTGCCCCGGGGTTCCCGCCGGCCGGCATCACCCATGTCGCGTTGCCGCCGCTCAAATCGTCTGATGGCTTCCGGGCGCTGCTCACCGGGGATGGCGCGGCAGCGTCACCGGCCTTTCTCAAGGCGCGCCGCGATCGCCTGGTCTCGCTCCTGCATTCGACGAAGCCGCAGCTGATATTGATCGAGGCCTTTCCCTTTGGCCGGCGGCAGATGCGCTTCGAGCTCCTGGCGCTGCTCGAGGCGGCGCGGGCCATGCAGCCGAAGCCGATTATTGCCGCATCGGTGCGCGACATCGTCCAGCCGCTGACCAAGACCGGGCGGGAAGCCGAGGTTCTGCGCACGCTCAAGCTCTATTTCGATCACGTGCTGGTGCATGGCGATCCCCGCCTGGTGCGGCTCGCCGACAGCTTCCCGGCCGAGGCGAGGATCGCGCCGCCGGTCAGCTATACCGGGTTGGTGACGGGGGGCGATATCGCGCCGGCGCCTGAGCGCTTCGATGTGATCGTGTCGGCCGGCGGCGGGGCGGCGCAGGGGCGGCTCTGCCAGACGGCGCTGGAGGCGCGGGCGCTGACGCCGCTCGCCGATCGGCGTTGGCTCGTGATCACCGGTCCCAATGCCCCCGACGGGCTGACGCCCACACTCATGAGCAAGCTCCAGGACGGTGATGCGGTGGTGCCGTTCCGCAGCGACTTCCCGGGTCTTCTCGCACAGGCGCAGCTGTCGATCTCGCAGGCCGGCTACAACACTTGCGGCGATCTCCTGCGGACAGGCTGCCCGGCGGTGCTCGTTCCCTTTGCGGCGGGCGGCGAGCGCGAGCAGACGCTGCGGGCGGGCCGGCTGGCAGAGCGCGGGCTTGCGGTTTCGGTCGATGAGGCGAGCCTCGATGCGCGGCGCCTCGCGGAGGCCATCGGCCGGGCAGTCGCCGGCGGTCGCCGCAGCGCGGCCGGCATCGATCTCGACGGTGCCGACCGAACGGCGGGGCTGATCAAGAAGGCAGTCGGCATCAGGCAGTAGGCAGTAGGAAAACACCGATCACTGCCTACAGCCTATTGCCGACTGCCTAACGATGGCCGATCAGCATGAAGCGCGTGTAGTTCCTGAGCTCGAGCTCGCCGGAGAAGGCAAGGTTCGACAACCCCGCGGTGGCGGCGAATTGCTCGAGCGACCCCACAATGTTCACATGGCTCGGCTCGGTTGCGTAATTGTTGGATTGGAGCAGCACCGGCATGCCCGGCGGCAGCAAGGCGAGCCAGCCCTCAAGATCGGGAATGTGCTCGCAGCTGGTGTTGATCACCAGATCGGGCCGAGTGCCCGGACCGTGATAATCGAGGCTGTACATGTCGGCGGCGTTGGTGGAGAACCGGCCGGCGGCGGAAGCCTCGGCATTGAGGGTGTGGGCGACCGCCGCCACCGCCGGGTCGAAATCGATGCTGCATATGTGGCCGATGGCGAAGCGCCGGTCGTCGAACAGGATGGCGGCCATAACGCCATACCACCCGCCGAGCACCCAGATCGTGCCGAAGGACTGCCCGAGATGCTGGAAAAGGGCATTGCGGGCCCAGATCTTGCAGGCGATCTGCTTATGGTTAAAGGCGACATCGAGCGCCGCATCGGGGAAGGCTGCGATCGTTTTCGCCAATGAGGCGATCAGCGGGCTCGCGGTATATTCGGCCGCTCCGCGGAGCAGGTCGAAGGCATAATCGAGGCCGATCAGGTCACCGTCGGAGGCGGCGGATTTCTGTGGCGATTCAGTGGCATTGGCCATCTCGACCTTGTATGCTCCCGCCGCAAACCGCGCAACCTACGCTTCCCTTCAGCGAGACTCATGGATTTCGAGCATTTGGAGAGATCACCGGCAGATCAGGCGCCCATGGCCGGCATATCGCATCTCGCCGGCCCGGCGGCCCCGGTTCGCCAGCTGCTCGCCGCCTATTTCGTCCGGGATTGCCCTCACATCGTCGAAATCGGCGGCCATCTCACCCCGGTGACCCCGTTCCTCATCCATCATCCGGAATCGGTCCTGGTGGTCGATCCCAAGGTCGTCCCGCGCGAGGAGGCCGAGCTGCGCGGCAGACCCTGCCGGGTGCGTCATGTGGCCCGCAAGTTCCAGGAGTTGACCTTCGATCTTGCACCCTACACCTATGGGCTCGTCATGCTTGGCTACTCGCTCAAGCGGGCGGGAGGCCGCGAAGCCCTCGGCAGCAAGCTCATCGATCTTGTCGATCAGGCGCGGATCGTGGTCATCGAGTGGGCGCTGCAGCTCGAACGGGCAGCGCTCCAGGTGCCCCATCTGCTGAACCGGCCAGGGCTCAGGCAGCTCTGCCGCATCGATTTCGCCCTCGAGGACGGGACCATCGAGCACTCGCCCTATGGGCAGAGACGGCTTGTCGTGCTCGAAGCTGACAGTCGCGGTGGCCGGCGATGAAAGGGCCGATGGACACCAACCTGCTGCGCTATATCTGGTCGCATACCCGGGCCCAGCAGCTGTGGATCCTGGCGGTCGTGCTTGCCTCCATGCCGACCTATTTCTGGTCGCTCGATCTGCCGAGATATATCGTCAACGGCCCGATCCAGGGCCGCGGCTTCGAGAACCCAGAGGACACCCAGACCTTCATGAATCTGACGCTGTCGGCGCCGTCATGGCTGCCGATCTCGGGATCGGTCGAGCTGTTCAGGGGCTTCGAGCTGACGCGTCTGGAGATGCTGTTCGCGCTCAGCTGCGTGTTCCTGTTCCTCGTCATCGTCAACGGGTTGTTCAAATATTACATCAACACCTACAAGGGCCGGCTCGGGGAGCGGATGCTGCGGCGCATCCGCTTCGATCTGCTCGATCGGGTGCTGCGTTTTCCCATCAATCAGTTCAAGCGGGTCAAGTCGGCCGAAGTCGCCAGCATGGTGAAGGACGAGGTCGAGCCGATGGGCGGCTTCATCGGCGATGCCTTCGTCCAGCCGGTGTTCCTCGGTGGCCAGGCGATCACCGCGATGCTGTTCATCCTGGTGCAGAACATGTGGCTGGGGTTGATCGCGGGATCGATCATCGCCGTGCAGTTCGTGCTGATCCCGCGGCTCAGGCGGCGGCTCATCGTGCTGCAGAAGGAGCGCCAGATCACCGCCCGCGAGCTTGCCGGGCGGGTCGGCGAGGTGGTGGAAGGGATCACCGCCGTACACACCAACGACACCTCGAATTACGAGCGGGCCGATGCCAGCAACCGGCTGTCGAAGATCTATGACATCCGCTTCGAGCTCTATCAGCGGAAGTTCTTCGTCAAGTTCCTCAACAATTTCCTCGCCCAGCTGACGCCGTTCCTGTTCTACGCGGTCGGCGGCTATTTCGCGCTCCGCGGCACGCTCGATGTCGGGCAGCTGGTGGCAGTGATCTCGGCCTACAAGGATCTGCCCTCGCCGATCAAGGAGCTGATCGACTGGGACCAGCAGCGCCTCGAAGTGGGCGTCAAATTCGGCCAGGTCGTCGAGCAGTTCACCGTCGAGGAAATGATGGACCGGCGGGCGCAGTCGCTGCATCCCGAGCCAGTCAAGCCGCTCACCGAGCCGCTGTCGGTCAACAATCTGACGGTCGCCGACGACACCGGGGCGCGGCTTCTCGAGAGCACCTCGATCACGATCAATCCCGGCGAGCGGATCGCGCTAGTCGGCAGCGTCAATTCGGGCGCCGAGACGATGGCGGAGGTGCTGGCGCGGCTGCAGCTGCCGAGCATCGGCAAGGCATCGGTCGGCAAGGACGATATTTTCGAGATGCCCGAGGCGGTCACCGGGCGGCGCTTCGGCTTCGGATCGTCCGACGCCTTCCTGCCGCAGGGCACGGTGCGCGACAGCCTGCTCTATGTGCTCAAGCACGCGCCGCTGCGCGCGGCGCCGCCGGATGCCACTCCCGGCCGCGATATGGAGCGCTTCGCCCATGAGGCGAAGCGCGCCGGCAACAGCCCGCTCGACATTCATGCCGACTGGATCGACTACGAAGCCGCCGGGGCCGACGGACCGGACAGCATTCTCACCGTCATCAAGCGGGTGCTGAAAGTGTGCGGCCTGGCGGACGACATTTTCGACCTCGGCCTGCGCGGCACCATACGGCCGGAGGACAATCCGGAGCTTGCCGAGCGCGTCGTCGAGGCGCGCCACGAGCTCAGGCACCGGCTGAGCGCGCCTGAGCTTGCCCATCTGGTCGAGCCGTTCTCTGCCGACGCCTATAGCCGACAGGCGACGGTTGCGGAGAATCTGCTGTTCGGCACGCCGGTCGGTCCGACCTTCAGCGAGGCCAATCTGGCGGGCAACGCTCATATGAAGAGGGTGCTCAAGGAGAACGGGCTCGACCAGCAGCTGTTCGACATCGGCCGCCAGATCGCCTCGACGACGCTCGAGCTGTTCGAGGACCTGCCGCCTGGGCATCCGTTCTTCGAGCAGCTGAGCTTCATGACCGCCGACCAGATCCCGGACTATCAGCAGGCGCTGCAGCGGCTGCAGGGCGTGACTTTTGCCAACGCCTCGGAGGCGGACCGCAACATGATCATCCGGCTGACCTTCGCCTATATCGAGCCGCGCCACCGCCTCGGCCTGCTGAACGACGAGGTGATGGCCAAGATCGTCGAGGCCCGCCATCGCTTCCGCGATACGCTGCCGCCGGCGCTCGAGAGCGCAATCGAGTTCTATGACGACAACCGCTATAACGGCTCGGCCAGCATCCAGGACAATCTCCTGCTCGGCCGCATCGCCTATGGCGTCGCCGGCGGCACCGAGAGGGTGCTGAAGATCGTGCGCGAGCTGATCGCGGAAATGAACCTGGTCGACAGCATCTTCGACATTGGCCTGGAATATAATATCGGCAGCGGCGGCAAACGCCTGACTGCGGTGCAGCGGCAGAAGCTGGCGGTGGCCCGAGTCCTGGTCAAGCGGCCGGACTATGCCATTTTCAACCGACCGCTGGCGGCGCTCGATCTCCGGGCCCAGGAGGAGATCATCGAGCGGGTGCTGAAGGAGCTGGCAAGCAATCCGCATCCGACAGCGGTGATCTGGGTGGTCGGGAACCCGACGCTCGCCCGGTTCTTCGAGCGGGTGACGGTGTTCGACCAAGGTCGGCTGGTGGAGGACGGTCATCCAGGCGAGCTGGCAGAGCGGAACGGCACCTATGCCCGACTGGTCGCCTGATCGCCTCGACGGTTGGAGAATGCACAGATGATCCTCAAGGACGAAGTGGAACTCTTGCGGCGGGTCCCGCTGTTTGCCGGCGTCGAGCCCTCGAAGCTCAAATTGCTGGCCTTCACCTCCGACCGGATGAGCTTCGAGGCGGGCCAGACCCTGTTCGAGCAAGGCGATCCCGGCGACGCCGCCTATGTGGTGCTGAATGGCAGCGCCGAGGTGCTGGTCAACCGGGCCGGCTCGCAGATCAAGGTGGCCGATCTCGAGAAGAACGCCATCGTCGGCGAGATCGCCATTTTGTGCGACGTGCCGCGCACCGCCACTGTCCGGGCGCAGGACCGTCTCGAGACGCTGAGGATCAGCAAGGACCAGTTCCTGCGGCTGCTCGCCGAGTTCCCCGACATGGCCATCGAGATCATGCGGGTGCTGGCGGACCGGCTGGGCCGCACCACGGCGGAGCTGAGCGAGGCCAGGGCGCAGCTGTCGCGGAGATAGGCAATAGGCGTTAGGCAGTAGGCCGTGGATGGCGCCCTTCCCAACTGCCGACTGCCTATTGCCTACTGCCTTCGAAAGACAGCGTGGCGCTTGCCGCCCCGTCGTGGCACAGTGGGCGCCAGGAGTTTCAAGTCACGCTCCAGGGAGGGGGACCCATGCCGGAACTGACTTTCCGTCAACGCTGGTTGAGCGCGCCGCTCCTGTCATGGGTCCGACGCATCCTGCCGGCCATGTCGGAGACCGAGCGCGAGGCGCTGGCCGCCGGCACCGTGTGGTGGGATGCCGAGCTGATGCGCGGCGATCCGCAGTTCGACCGGCTTCTCGGCATGCCGGAGCACCGCTTGTCGCTCGAGGAGCGGGCGTTCCTCGAGGGCCCGGTGGAGGCACTGTGCCGGCAGATCGACGACTGGCGCATCACCTTCGAGGAGCGCGACATCCCGCAGCCGATCTGGGAGCAGCTGAAGCGCGACGGCTTTCTCGGCCTGATCATTCCCAAGGCCTATGGCGGCAAGGGCTTCTCGGCCACTGCCAATTCCGCGATCGTGCAGAAGATCGCCTCGCGCGGCCCGTCGGCGGCGGTGGCGGTGATCGTGCCGAATTCGCTCGGGCCGGGCGAGCTGCTGATGCTGTTCGGTACCGAGGAGCAGAAGAATTACTGGCTGCCGCGGCTGGCCGACGGCCGGGAGATCCCCGCCTTCGCGCTGACCAGTCTCGATGCCGGCTCGGATGCCGCCTCGATGACCGACCGAGGCGTCGTCGCCTGGGGTGAGGTCGACGGCAAGCGCGTCCTCGGCATGCGCGTCAACTGGGCGAAGCGCTACATCTCGCTCGGGCCGATCTGCACCGTGCTCGGCCTCGCCTTCCGGCTCTACGATCCCGATCATATTCTCGGCGATGAGGAGGACCTCGGCATCACCGTGGCGCTGGTGCCGGCGAGGACGCCCGGCGTCGAGATCGGGCGGCGGCATTATCCGGGCTTGCAGGCGTTCCCCAACGGCCCCAATGTCGGGCGCGACGTGTTCGTGCCGATGGACTGGATCATCGGCGGCCAGGAGCGGGTCGGCCAGGGATGGAAGATGCTGGTGACGGCGCTCGCCGCCGGGCGCGGGATCATGCTGCCGGCGATGTCGGTCGCCGCAATGAAGGTCGCGGCGTTCTCGAGCGGCGCCTATGCGCGGATCCGCGAGCAGTTCAATCTGCCGGTGTCGCGCTTCGAAGGCATCCAGGAGGTGGTCGGGCGCATCGCCTCGGACACCTACCGGCTCGATGCGGCGCGGCGGCTGACGCTCGAGGCGATCGACCAGGGCGAGAAGCCGGCAGTCATTTCGGCGATCATGAAATATCACGCCACCGAAGGCATGCGCCGCTCGGTCAATGGCGCCATGGACGTGCATTCTGGCAAGGCGGTGATCGACGGGCCGAAGAACTATCTCGGCTCCGCCTATCGGGCGGCGCCGATCGCCATTACGGTCGAGGGTGCCAACATCATGACGCGCTCGCTGATGATCTACGGCCAGGGATCGCTGCGCTGCCACCCGTTCCTGCAGCAGGAGATCGAGATCGCCCAGGATGCCGATCGCGAGCGGGCGATCGTCGAGTTCGACGAGGTGGTGTGGCGGCATGCCGGCTTCACCATGATGACGCTTGTCAGAGCGATCGGGCGGTCCTGGACCTTCGGGCGGCTGTCGGGCTCGCCGGTCGACGGACCGACGGCGCGTTATTTCCGCCAGATCAAGCGGCTGTCGGCGGCGCTGGCGCTGGCCAGCGAGGCGGCCATGGTGACGCTTGGCGGGGCGCTCAAGCGGCGCGAGATGCTGTCGGCGCGGCTCGGCGATGCGCTGTCGGAACTCTATCTCGCCTCGGCGACGGTGAAGCGCTTCGAGGATACCGGGCGGCCGACCGCCGATCTGCCGCTCGTGCATCATGCGGCCGAGACGAGCCTCCATGCTGCCGAAAGCGCGCTCTACGACCTCATCGCCAACTTCCCGAACCTCGCCATGCGGGTGCTGCTCAGGGTCGTGCTGATGCCGTTCGGGATCGTGTGCGCCAAGCCGTCGGACGAGCTGACGCGCGCCGCGGCGGCCACGATCAGCGAGCCGACGGCGACGCGCGACCGGCTGACCAGCGGCATCTATGTCCCGCGCGACAGCGAGCTCGGCAAGCTCGACCACGCCTTCCGCCTGATGACCGAGCTCGAGCCGCTCCGCCAGGAGATGCGGCGCGCCAGGGTGAGGACCGCCGAGGAGGCGGAGGCGAGAGGTATCCTCTCGGGCAATGAAGCGGAGCGGATGAGGGAGGCGCTGGCACTGGTGCGCGATGTGTCGAGCGTCGATGATTTCGCGCCGGAGGAACTCCTGTCGCGGCGCGACGCCGCCACCCGTTCGGCGGCCTGACCGATGAATGGCGGGGAGCACAGTCCGGGGCGGCCGGTCTTCATCGTCGATGGGGCGCGAACGCCCTTCATCAAGGCGCAGAACAAGCCGGGGCCGTTCACGCCGGTCGACCTCGCCGTGCAGGCGGGGCGGCCGCTGCTGGCGCGCCAGCCTTTCGACCGGCGGCACTTCGACGAGGTGATCCTCGGCTGCGTCAATGTCCATCCGGACGAGGTCAATCCAGGACGGGTGGCTGGCTTGCGGCTCGATCTCGGCATCGAGGTTCCCGGCTGGACGGTTCAGCGCAACTGCGCCTCGGGGCTGCAGTCGATCGATTGCGGGTTCCGGGCGATCGGCCAGGGCCTTGCCGACCTTGTGCTGGCGGGCGGAACGGAGGCGCTGTCGCATTCGCCGCTGTTCTTCTCGAGCGAGGCGGCCGCCTGGTTCGGCAGCCTGACCAGCGCCCGCACCACCGCCAAGAAGCTCAGGCTGCTGGCCGAATTCAAGCCCACCTATTTCAAGCCGTCGATCGGGCTGGTGCGCGGCCTCACCGATCCGGTGGTCAAGCTCAATATGGGCCAGACCGCGGAGGTGCTGGCGCATCGCTTCAACATCTCGCGCGAGGAAATGGACGCATATGCGCTCGAGAGCCACCGCCGCCTGGCGAAAGCCCAGGCGGAGGGGCATATCGAGGAGCTGGTGCCGATGATCGACCGCAAGGGCACGCTGTTCGATCGCGACGACGGGGTGAGGCCCGAAAGCAGCATGGCCGATCTCGCCAAGCTCAGGCCGGTGTTCGAGCCGCCCTTCGGCAAGGTGACGGCCGGCAACTCGTCGCAGATCACCGACGGCGCGAGCTGGGTGATCCTGGCCTCCGAGGCGGCCGTCGAGCGCTTCAAGCTGACGCCGTTGGCGCGCATCGTCGACACCAATTGGGCAGCACTCGATCCGAGCGTCATGGGCCTCGGGCCGGTGCTGTCGATGGTGCCGATGATCCGGCGCAACGGGCTCAACCGCGGCGATATCGGCGCTTTCGAGCTCAATGAGGCGTTCGCCGCCCAGGTGCTGGCCTGCGAGCGGGCGCTCGATGATGGGCAATTCTGCCGCGACATTCTCGGGCTCGACGAGCCGTTCGGCGCGATCCCGATGGACATCCTCAATGTCGATGGCGGCGCCATCAGCCTCGGTCATCCGGTGGGGGCGAGCGGCAACCGCATCACCCTTCACCTCATCCATGTGATGCGGCGCCGCAAGGCGCGGCGCGGCGTCGCCACCGCCTGCATCGGCGGCGGGATGGGCGGGGCCGCCCTGCTCGAGCTGATGTGAGGGCGAAACCGATGCGCGACATCAACCCGACCCGCCACGCCGCCCTTGCCGCGCTCGCCCGTGATCCGCTGACGGTCGGCGTTCCCACCGAAGCCCAGCCCGACATTGCCGAGCAGTTCGTCAATTGGCGCTGGTTCATCGACCGCGACGGCATTGGCTGGGCGCTGCTCGACAAGCCGGGGTCGAGCGTCAACACTTTGTCGGAGACTGTGCTGAGCGAGCTCGACAGCCTGCTCGGCCTGATGGAGCGGGTTGCGCCCAAGGGGCTGGCAATCCGCTCGCTCAAGCCCTCCGGTTTCATCGCCGGCGCGGAGATCCGCGAATTTGCCGACATGACCGACGAGCAGATCATCGACGAGCGGATCGGCAAGGGTCTCCAGGTGCTCGACCGGCTGGAGCAGCTGCCCTTTCCGTCGGTCACGCTGATCCATGGCTTCTGCCTCGGCGGCGGGCTCGAGCTGGCACTGGCGGCGAGCTTTCGCATCGCCACCAGGGAAGCGCGGCTCGGCTTTCCGGAAGTGATGCTCGGGCTTCACCCCGGGCTCGGCGGGACGTGGCGCTCCTTGCGCATCGCCGATCCGATCGCCGCGATGACGATGATGGTGGGCGGGAGCCCGCTGTCGGCGGATCGGGCGCGGCGCGCCGGGCTCGTCGATGCAGTGACCGAGGAGCGGCATTTCGCGACGGCGCTGCGCCAGGCGGTGGACGGCAAGGTCAAGAAGAACCGCGTCGTCAACCTGGCAAGCCGGGCGGCCGCTTTCGCGCCGGCGCGCTCGGCCATGGCGCATCGCATGAGGAGCGAGGCGGAGAAGAAGGCCCGGCCGGAGCATTATCCCGCACCCTATGCGATGATCGAGCTGTTCCGCGACTATTATGGCAACTGGTCGGCGATGCGGCGCGAAGAGACCCGAAGCTTCGCCCATCTCATGGTCGGCGAGACGTCGCGCAATCTGGTGCGCTGCTTCTTCCTGCGCGAAAAGCTCAAATCCTATGCCAAGGGGCTCGAGCACGGGATCAGCCGGCTGCATGTCGTCGGCGCCGGGGTGATGGGCGGCGACATCGCAGCGGTGGCGGCATTGCGCGGCTTCATCGTGACGCTCGAGGATCGCGAGCCGCGGCTGATCGCACCGGCCATCGGCCGGGCCAATCAGCTGTTCGAGCGCCGCATCCGCAATGAGGGCGACCGGCGCGCCGCGCTCGACCGATTGATGCCCGACCCTGCGGGCTCCGGCCTTGCGACCGCCGATCTGGTGATCGAGGCGGTGCCGGAGCGGGTCGACATCAAGGCTGAGGTGTTCGCCCGCTGCGAAGCGGCGATGCGGCCCGATGCCATCCTCGCCACCAACACCTCCTCGCTGCTGCTCGAGACCCTGATGAGCGGGCTCAAGCGGCCGGAGCGGTTCTGCGGGGTCCATTTCTTCAACCCGGTGCCGCAGATGCCGCTGGTCGAGATGGTCGAGCATGACGGGCTCGATCACAGCGTGCGCGGCCGGGTGCTGTCCTTCATCAATGCGCTCGACAAGCTGCCGCTGCCGGTCAAGTCGCGGCCGGGCTTCCTGGTCAATCGCGTGCTCACCCCCTATCTCATGGAGGCGTTCCTCGCCTATTCGGAAGGGGTGAAGCCCGAGGTCATCGACCAGGCGGCGGTCGATTTCGGCATGGCGATGGGACCGCTCGAGCTTGCCGACACGGTCGGCCTCGATGTGGCGCTGCATGTGGCGGAGAGCCTGAAGGGCGCGCTGCCCGGTGCCTTTCCCGAGATCCCGGACTGGTTCCGCAAGCTGGTGGCGGAGGGCAAGCTCGGCAAGAAGACGGGCCAGGGCATCTATCAATGGAAGGACGGCAAGCCGGTGAAGCAGCGGCCGCCGGGGCAGCCCGATGTCGATCTCCAGGATCGGCTGATCCTGCCGCTCGTCAATGCGGCGGTCGAATGCTGGCGCGAGAAGATCGTCGAGGATGCCGATGCGGTCGATGCCGGCCTGGTGTTCGGCGCGGGCTTTCCGCCGTTTCGCGGCGGGCCGATCCATTATGCCAAGACCCGCGGCGTCGGCGATGTGCTGCATACGCTGCGACAGCTGCAGACGCGCTATGGCGAGCGCTTCGGGGCGAGCCTCGGCTGGGAGGCCCTGATGCCGCAGTGAGCGGCATCAGGGGCGAGCGAAGTCTTCAGGTCAGGTCTTTGACGAGGTGCAGTTCATGGTTCTTTGAAAGCGTTTTTCGAATTACTTTCTCGATGCTGTCGATACGGGTGGAATCGGAAGCGATGTCGTCCTGGCTCCTGCCTTTCTCCTGCTGGGCATTAATCCAGACGTTCAGATATATGAAAATCTCTGCTTTGAGAGTAGCCGGCACGCTCATCCCCCTAACATCAAACTTGTTACCAGATTTTGATACTTTATAGACAACCAATCCCTTCTCGTTGTGTTGTGTTACCTTGCACCTCACGTCCACGTCATGCAAAATTCGTTCAGCGATGGACGCAACCGTACCAGCCAGCTTTGAGCCGTACGGCACGTTGTCGAGCGCATATTTTTTGATTTTGGCTGGGTATGTAACAATAGTACATTTCTCAGACCACATCGCTTCCTCAGCAGACGTTACCGCCTTGTCAAGCTCTGGCTTCTGGCGAACCAATGTGGATTTCTGGCGCGTCGTAAATTTGACCACGACGGTGTTCTGCTTACTGCACTGAAATGAAATGCCATACTGCGTCTCGGTGCCCTCGCTGAGTTTCTTTCTGAGCAGAGTCTCGAACTCTTCGAGCCGTGAAGGGTCATAGGGAAGTGTTGTGATGTGCCAACAGGAATGGGATTGCTTCTTCTTGCCATGAGAGGCTTTAGGCTTGGTTTCGGCCGACGGGTCATGTCTGATGTCCGGCGGGCACGATTGAGCCATCAACGGCTTTTTCTCAGCCTTTTTCCTATCTTCCGAAGTCGCATATGCGTCGAAATCCACTAACACCGGCAGCGGCGATCCTTCATCATGCGGGCTCAGTTTGGCGAGGGAGCCGCTGAAAGATTCGTCTTCCAGCTTGAGATACCCTTTGCGTTCGCGCTTGCTCTCGGTTTGCACAGATGAAGTCGTCGGCTTCGTCGAACTCGATCCGCTGATCGTCGACGGTGTCTGGCCCATGGCTACCCCCTTTTGAAAAATAACAACCTTCAAGAGTAAGCAATCTACACGGCATGCGATCGGGCGCTTGTGCCGAACAGCACAGGCCACGAGCGATTCGTTTCAGCCGCTCACCCGGCTGGCATGGACGGGCGGCAAGCGGTCGCGCCAGGGCATCGCCTCTTCGAGCGCGGCACCGAGCGCGATGAGGATGTGGTCCTCCGACGGGCGGGCACCGAGCTGGACGCCGATCGGCAGGCCGTTCGAATGCTGCGCCAGCGGCAGCGACAAAGCCGGCGCGCCGGCGACATTGTACATGAAGCA
>Ga0075420_100002037_pt1 | contig 17431 bp, 16 predicted proteins | sample SoiMetdeltSBSDD4_FD_75296 | JGI IMG/M metagenome (GOLD analysis project Ga0075420, IMG submission 75296) | Bulk soil microbial communities from a Populus tree surrounding site in Tennessee, USA - Soil MetaG P. deltoides SBSDD4 | ecosystem: Environmental > Terrestrial > Soil > Tree plantation... | reverse complement strand
GCTCGGCGCGCTGGTCGAGCGCGCGATCGGCGCGGGGCTGGTGACGATCGCCGGCGTCGTGGTCGCGGACCTGGTCGACGTCGCCGCCGCGGTGGGCGCCGGCGGCGCGCCGCGGTCGGCACCGAGCTGGTGGCGATCGCCGGCGCGGCGGTGGCAGCGGCCTCGTGCTCGGCGCCCTGGTCGAGCGCAGTCGGCGCGGCCTCCGAGCTCCTCGCGCTGTCAGTCCACCGCACGAGCCTGCGCCGCGGACTCGGGAGCGTTCCGCTGCCCAAGCGCGCGGGCCCACTCATCGAGCGCGCGCTGCGGGTCATCGCCGCGATCCTCGGCGTCCTCGACAATCTTGATCACGTCACTCCATCCAACATCACCGAGCGCGTTCAGTACCTCGGGCGGGACGCGCAATGACAGCTCCGGTCGTTTCTTGGCGAGGGTGCGCTGCTCGTGCTCTTGTGGCCTGCGCGCAGGCACTCTCGGCGCGGATAGACGAGCGGCTTTTGCCTCACGCTTGGTCGGCTGGCGCTGGCGCTTCATCCGACGAAGCTACCTCGCACCCCCGACGCCAGCGCGATCAGGGCCTCGCGCGGCGGCGAGCTCGGCCAGGATCTCGCCGGCGTCGTGGTCGCGGACCTGGTCGACGTCGCCGCCGTGGGGAGCGCCGGCGGCGGGGCTGCGGTCGGCGCCGATCTGGTGGTGATCGCCGGGCGCGGCGGCGGCGTGGTGGCGGAGCTGGTCGTCGTCGGCGGCGCCTTGGTCGATCTCGAGGTGGGCGTCGTGGTGGCGGTCGATCTCGAGGTGGGCGTCGTGATGGCGGTCGATCTCGAGGTGGGCGTCGTGGCGGGCGCCGAGCTGGTGGCGATCGCCGGCGCGGGGCGCCGGCGGCGGCGGTCGGCGTCGAGCCGGTGGCGATCGCCGGCGCGGCGGTGGCGTGGCCGCGGGCCTCCAGCCCGGCGCCCTGGTCGAGCACGCGGCCGGCGTCGTGGGGCGCGCGCCCGCCGGCGCGGGTGGCGAGGGCGCGCGCCCTCGCGCTCGAGCGTGGATCGTACGATCCACGCGGGGCGGGCAGGGCAGGGCCGAGGAGGGGCGTTGACAGGTGTCAGACGGTCGGCGGATGCTACTGATGCGCGCAACCCGCATCGATGCCTCCGGGCGTTCCTCTCCTCGCGCGCTTCGCGGTGATGCCTTCGGGCGGTTCATTCCATGCGGCTCACCAGAGCCTCCGGAGGTCCCATGTCCGATGACATCGATGCTGCTACGACCGAGGCCGCCGTGGTGCGCTCGGTCCATGCCGCGCTTCGTGCGCGGTACCAGGCGATCACCGCTGCCCAGCCGAACCCGTTCGAGTGGCGGAGGGTGTTCGCGCGAGAGTACGAGCACTGGCGGTATGCGCTCGCCTCGGCGCGGGTGCTGGCGCAAGCGCGGGAGGCGCTGGCCCGACTGCTCTCCTACGCGGATGGCTCGCCGGAGCTGCGCGAGCACTGGCCGCTCCTCGTGGCTCTATGGACGCCGCAACGTTGGACGGTCGCGCGCGACCTCGCGTTGATCGCCTTGGCTAGTTATCGGTCGCCGGAAGGCCGTGGCGAGCGGCGCCGGCGCCGAGGTGGGGTAGTGATGGCGACGGAGGAAAGCCTGCGCCGTCGCGTCACCGGCACCTACCGCCGCGAGGACCTGCGACGCCTGCAGTGGCCGATCGCGTGGAGCGGTACGGTCGACGCGGAGACACGGCGCGCGCGCGAGGAGGAGCTCGCCGAGCTGGTGGCCGAGGCGATGGAGGCGCTCGACGCATGCCGCGACGGTGCGGCGGTCGAGATCGCGGCGGGAGAGATCGTCGCGGTCGTCGTGGATTGATCGTCGGCGTCGCGGTCGCGGCCGAGCTGTGCGACTCGCGCCGGCGGCGAGCTCGGGCGAGCTCGACCTGGTGGGCGGGCCCGCGGCGAACTCGGGGCCCGTCAGAAGTGACCCGCCACGCCCCACGAGGTACCGTCCGCGGTGACCTCGACGAGCGGGGTGATTGCCGGAGCGTCGTCGTTGGACGAGCCCAAGAACAGCCACACGCTCGTCCCGAGGCCGATGGCGCCGGCGGCGGTGGCGATGCCTCCGGGGAGGAGGGTAGGGCGGTGCCAGGGGCGACGAATTCCTGCGCCTGTGTCCGTGAAGCCCGAGAAGTTGGGTTGGTCGATGGCGATCAACCACGTCCCGCCGGCCAGGGCGGCGAGGCTTGCGCCACCGATGACCCATCGCCACGCATCGCGGAGAGCGCGCGGCGGCTGCGGGCCACTGCGCGCCATGAGGTAGCCGCTCAGGATGCCGAGGCCGACCCCGGTCGAGACGCCGATGATGCCCTCGGTCTTCGTGCGGATCCGACGGCACGAGTAGTAGTCGGGAACCGGCTCGAGACAGGTCTCGTCGAGAGCCATCCAGGTGAGACCTATCCCGAGCGCTGTCGCAGTCGCCGCGGCGCTCGTCCAGGCGAGAACGGGCCCGGCCGTCCCTGTCTCTTGCTCTAGCGACGCACGCGGCGCGGTCGGGTCAAAGGGCTCAGTCTGGATGTCCCCGGCGCGTGGATCACCCGCTAGGTATCGAGCGAAACCGCGAGCGATCTCATCGGCGCGAGAGAGGTCGTGGATCCAGACGTAACCCTCTCGCTGCGGTCGCCCGTTCGCATCGACGACGAACCCCCATAGAGCGTAGCCCCAACGGGTCTTGGACAGGCCGACCGCTGCGGTGCGCGCCTTGCCAAGTCTTCGCGCGAGCTTTGCCGCGTAGTCGTAGCGGTGCTCGCGGTGTTCCGTCGACGAGCCGAATTCGAACCCAACATAGGGCTGCGTACGCAACGCAGCGTCGAACGACCAATCGATCTCAAGGCGGCTCACACGCCCTGGCGACACGGGCACCGAGTAGGACCTGCCGGACACGCCCTCAGCTTGGGCGAAGACGTGGTACTCGCCGCGGAAAAGGTCCGTTTTTGTCGTCGAACGAGAGCCACTGTAGCCGAGATTGACAAAGATGACAGCAGCGGGGTCCGTGCATTCAACGATTAGAGCGCCAGTTCCCTCAGCAGCAAGTCGGTCGCGGACCCCTCGCCAGAGGAGAACGACCTCGGCGCCAGCCCGGCTCGGTTCCATCCCAGGGAACGATCGGATGGCTTCCTCGAACATAAGCTCCGCGGCGTGCTCCTTGCCGCTGCGCTTCAGAGCCATTGCTCGTCCAAGGAGTGCCCTGTAGACCAGGTCGATCTGAGCCGCGTTTCCGACGATGGCTGCAGGCACATGGCGAGCAATTTCCAGGACGCGCTTGTACTCCGCTTCGGCTGCGGCCCAGCGGCCACCGGAGTAGGCGGCCAGCCCGGCATTCACGATCGCACCGAGTTTGCGCACCTCGTCTTCGGGTACCTCGAGCCCGCCGGGCCACACTCGTGACACGTCGGCGCCAAGACGGCCCCGGCTATCGAAGCCCCGATCTTCGAGCTCGTCGAACAGTGCGGGTAGGACTTCATCAGCTTCGTCTGGCCGGCGAGCTGGATCGTCCGCGGTGTAGACCTCGATCACCAAGCCATCAGCGGCGGCCGGAGAACCTTGCACCAAGAGCCCGACGCCGAGTCCGATCAGGACGATTCGGTGGCGACGCCTCATCCCATTCCTCCTGTCAGAACCTGCCCACGATTCCGAGCGTGACCCCGCCTGCGTTCATTTGGACAACGGGAGCCCGGACTTGCTTCCGATCATGAAGGACCCACCACACGCCGAGACCTGTTACGCCGAGCCCTACGGCGGTCGTGACGACTCCAGCCACCGTGGTCTCCGCATAGTCATACGGTTCCGGCTCGCCATCGCTTGGCGTCGCGTCTTGCGCCCACAGCGCAATCCCTGTAGTCGTGATCACCGCCCCAGCGCCGACGACGGCCCAAGGCTGCCAGCGAAGACCGCGCGCGTCCGGTTCGCGGCGATGGCCGGCCTGTGGTGTTTTGGTGGAGGTGAGCGCGATCTTGAGCGTGCGGGTTTCGCCCTCGAGAGCCGTGATCTCTCTCTCGACGGATTCGTGGCCCAGGTAGTGGACCTTGATCCTGTGCGGGCCCGGGTACACTACGTACCGGACCTTGGTTGCGCCGACAAGTCGTCCATCGATTTCTACCTGGGCGCCTGCTGGGGTCGCGACGACCTCAATCACCGTGTTGGATGTACGGGCTTTGACCTCGAGTAGCAGCGCCGACAGTAGCTCGGAAACGATCGGCTCGAGCTGGGCCTCCGAGCAGGGTTCGCACACGCGCTGGTCAATCACCAGCGTGTCGCCCGCCTTGGCGAGGATCCAGCCGGTGATCGCTGTCTTCGTCCGACGCTTTCCCTCGGTGACAAGTCGGAGCACGATGGCACGCGTCGCGCCGATCGTGCCCATGAACTGCGCAGCACATTCGCGAGAGCCTTCGCCGGTGACGCATTGCATGAGCGCGTCGATGTCCTTCGGCGCGAGTTGAAGGGCGAAAGGAGCCTCCTGCACGTCGCGGAGGTGACGTCCGACAAGCTCCGACAGGCTTTGTGCGGTCCGCTTGTCGACGTCGCCTCCGACTACGACGGCCACGCCCGCGCGTGCGTCGGCGTGAATTGGGACCAGGAAGGAGATGAGGAAGAGTCCCACGACGGGCGACATGGCCATGGAGCGCATCATCTATCGTTCCGTTTCCCACGACCAGGTGACCTGGGTCTCCCGGCCGGGCTTGACGGTCACTCGTTTGGTCTTGGTGGCATAGTCGGGGTGACGCAATACCAGCTCCAGGTAGCCAGCCGGAACCTCCACCTTCATGAACGTCGCCGTTCCGACGAGAGTGCCGTTGGGCAGGTAGACGTCGGCGTAAGGCGTGGCGTACACCGTGAGCAGGCCCTTGCCAGACACTCGGACAGGCGCTGCGCGATGCGTTGACATCTTTGTAGTTGGTCCGGGCTGGGCCGGTGTTGGGAGGCTACGCCGCGGTGACTCGGGGGCGGGGCGAGCATCGGCGGCCCACGCAGGAGCGTCGCGAGATCCTGTGACGCCCAGTGGGGGCGGTTCGGAGGATGGCTCGGTAGCCGTTGGGACGATCGTGGCATCGGCGGTCACCGTCGTGTGTGCCTTCGCGGGCGGGTGTTCATCCGATGCCGGGATCACCGCCCTGGCGCCGACGACCTCGGGTGTGATCCCCCGGAACGCGAACTCCGAAACGAGGATCGCACCCCCTGCGGCGATGCCGAGCGTTCCGCCGAGGAGCCAGAGCCATCGGTGCGATCTGGCGTCGAGGCGGCGGCCGGACCTGTCAATCTTCGGCGTGCCCCCTGCGGGACTGGCGCCGCCCGGCGCGTCGAATTCGAATTCGAATTCGAGCTCGAGCTCAGCGAGGATCGCGCGAGCGCCCGGGAGCGCGTCGATCAGCATCGCGACGAGCGTGCCGACCGACTGCGGGCGCAGTGTCGGATCCGGATCAAGGCACCGGCGGATCGTATGGGCGACCTTCTGGGGAAGGTTGGGTGCCCATTGGCGCGGGTCGGGCGGGCCTTCGATCTGCTTCATGGCGACCTCGAGCGGCGTCTCCCCCGAGAACGGCTCGGTTCCGGTGACGAGCACAAAGAGGTTGGCTCCGATGGCGTAGATGTCCGCGGCCGCAGTGACTGGATCGCCCTTGGCTTGTTCGGGGGCCATGTATCCCGGGGTGCCGGCGGCGGTTCCCTGCATGGTGATGCCGCGGAGATCTGCGACCCATGCGATCCCGAAGTCGAGAACGACGACGCGCGGATACATGGCGCCGCGGCGGCGCTGTTTCTGGGAGCGGGTCAGCTGGGTTGTGGGTAGCACGAGGATGTTGTCGGGTTTCAGGTCGCGGTGGATGACGCCCGCATCGTGCGCAGCCGCGACCGCCCCGCAGATCTGCGCAGCGAGCGGAAACCAGTCATGGACCGCGAGGCCGCGGCCTCGCGGCGCGTGCAGCCCTACGTAACGGTGCAACTCCACCCCGTTCTCTATGAAGTCCATGATCAGGTAGGGACGCCCGTCAGGAAGTTGGCCGGCGTCGTGGACCCGGATCACATTCTCGTGCTCGATGCGAATTGCGGCGTGACCTTCTCGCACGAACCTCTGGACGATGTCGTCGCGTTGCGCGAACTCGCGGAGGAGAACCTTGACCGCCACCCGTCTATCTGGGAGCAGGCGGTTCCGGGCGAGGTAGACCCGGCTCATGCCTCCCTCACCGAGGAGTCGATCGATCTGGAAATCGCCTCCCACGATCGCGCGGAGTAGCTCGTCCTGAGTTTGTGTCGCAGCCGGATGCGCGTTCTCCTTCGCCGCCGGCGGTTGTGCTACTCGGAGGGTGCAGTCTTCCGGCGTTGCGATCGGTACGCCTATGGGTACGAGTGTCGGCCCCTCAGCCGACGGGAAAGGCATAGTGGCCCCGTTCGACTCAGGGGCCACCGGTAGAGGCACGCCCGAAAAGTCGTTCGGTGCAGCCAACGGCTCGAGCGTCGGCGTCTTGGGTACTACAACGGGCCGCCGCAGGCGCCGGGTGTAGTCGCCCTCGTTAGTCATCCCTCGCCTCGTCGGCTCCAATATCCCGACGATCGCCGCGCTGCGGGCGCTGATCGCCCTCGAAGTCGACCGAGAGGGTGGCCTTCTCGTCAGCTTGGTTGATGGCTGGCGATCCAACACCGAGTCGATAGTTGCTCGTGGTTGAACTCACGAATTTGGGGTTCGCATTGAGATTGCCAGCCAGCGCGGAAGGCCCGACGAGTGAGGAACTCCAGGAGCAGTTGCCGGAAATCTGCACTGTGGCTGGCGGTGGATTCTCGTCATAGACAATGGAATTCGAGGCCGAGAGCCCCACCGCAACGCACTGAACGCCCGTGGCAACGCCCGGCTGCGCTGACGAATTGGCGATTGTGTTGAATTCGAGGATGCCGCCCCCCATGGTTGCCGTGCCGGCGATCTTGATGCCGCCAAAGTCTGACAACGAGTTACCGTTCCCGCCGACGATGGTATTGACGACGGTGAAGTCAGAGGAAGCGATGCTGATGCCGCCCCGCGTATTTCCGGCAATGATGGATTGCTCGATGGTGACGTTGCACAGGTCAGCCTTGACTCCGATGCCGCTGTTGTCGGCGACCGTAACCCGCCGAAGGATGAGCCGCGGCGACGCTGCGTCTGCGGTGCGGCAGATGATGCCGTCACCGGCGGCACCGCCGCCGGAGGCTACGCGCAACCCGTCGACGACCACCATGGCTCGACCCTCGACGATCAGCCCCGGAGCGTTGGTTCGCGGGGGAGAGAGAGTGGCATCTCCTCGAGCAACGAGGTTGACATCCTTCCCCTTCACCAGGACCACATCTGGCTCCCGATCGTAGGTGCCGGCGCGTACCAATACCCATTTCCTTGCGCCGCTCGCCTTGTCGACGCCTTCCTTGACATGCCGGCAAGGTTCGAGACGGGTGCAAGGTGCTCCCTCCTTCCCAGTCACCGACACCACGATGAGGTTCTCGTCCTGTACACAGCGGCCGCTGTCTTCATCACAGATGTCCGCGGCTCCGCACTCGGCGTTGGCGGCACAGAGCTGGCACGTTCCACCCGAACAGATAGGTGCCGATGGGTCGCAGTCGGATGAGAGCCCCTCGTCGCGGCATTCTTGACAACGTCCATCGCCACCGCATCGCGGGGCATTCGGGAACCGAGCGCATTCGCCATCCATCGTGCAGCCGGCGACGCAAGCGCCCTCCGCCGAGCAACGTGGCGCATCCGCGGGGCAGGTCAACTCGTTAGCGGGGCGCGTCGGGTCGCACGGGGTGCAGATGCCCGCGACACACGCGGGCTTGCCAGCGACGGCCATACAGTCATCGGAGCCGCTGCATCTGTGGGTACTAGGATCATCGATGCAGCGGTTGAGTCCCCCGCAGATCTGGCCCGGCTCGCGGCACGGAACGGGTCCGGGCGCGCCCCACTGCTCGCAGACCACAGGGTCGGTGCAGCAGAACCGGTGGCTTCGGTGCTGGAATGGGCTCATCAAATCGTCGCATCCCATCGCGAGTAGCAGGAGGAAGCAGAGGAACAAGTACCGGATCGCCATGGGTCACCTCGACGCCTTGCCAGTCGTGCCGCGCTTGATGGTGAAACCGCGGCGCCGGAGGTATCGCGACATCGTGCTCGGCTCGATTTCGAGGCGCCGGCTGGCCCCGTTCACGCCGAAAAGGCGGACGCTCACGAGCCGGCGTGCGGTCTCGTCGAGCTCGTCGTGACTGGTTTTCCTCCCGAGAGCCTCGAGCTTGCTGAAGTCGTCGGCCTCAAGCGGCTGAGAGGGTGCTCCAGCGATGGCCGCATGATGCGCCACGGTTTCCTTCACGATGCGTGCGAGGTCCCCAGTCCGCGTGGTCAACGGCGGGACCTCGACGATGGCCAGATTCTGGACGAGCTTGTGTCCAACCAGGGCATCGAGGCCTGTCTCCGGCGGCGCCAGGAGGATGAGTCGGACCTGGAAGAGGTCGCGCTCGAGTTCGCTGCGCAGGAACGCCAGCTCGCGCGGTAGGTGTTCCGCGCGGATGACCAACGTGCCGAACGCCGCATCCTCGAGAAGGGCGCGTTGGCGGTCCCGTTCCGTGGGCAGGCGCTCCTCGACGACAACGAACGGCCAAGTGCGGCCGGGGCCAGACTCGTGGGCGTAGCGCGCCAACGCTGCCGCACCGGCTTTGGCTGGGGCGAGGAGCGCCATGTGGGCCCGCCGCATCGCCGCGCTCAGGGCAGCATCCACCTCTCTCTCGGCGTTCTCGCTGTAGCCCAGGTAGCGCTGAAAACCGAACCGAAGCTCCTCGGTTCGCGCGCTGTAGGCCACCAGCTTGACTCCCCCAAGGTCGACGTCTTTGCCTGGTACCAGGGGGATGACCTGATGCGGGAGGCCTCCCGACCATGTGTGGTTCTTCCCGTGGTCGACGAGAAGAAGGTGAGATCCTCGGTGCTCGACGGTCGCGTGGTGCTGGCTCACGAAGCGGCTCGCTAGCGTGATGTCGCACCCCGAGGATCCGATGGAAAGCGTGTCGAAGCTCGCCGGGAAGCGATGGCAAATCGACGAGCCCCACACGCGCAATCCCAGGACGGGATCGATCAACGGCCACGCCTGCGCCTGTGCGATCGGATTCGTCTGGGTTCGCGGCACGCCCCCTTCGCTGCGCGGTTCCATGCGTTCGTCGTACCCCATCGGCGCGCCCGGTGGGAGCGGCAAGCGTGAGATTTGCTCGTTGCATGGCCACCCCACAGAAGTCGGTCGGAGGAACGAGAGCAGGACGCGGAACCGCCCGATTCCTCACGTCAAACCATCCGCCCTCAAAATGGGTGTTGCATCAGCCGTCCCGAGAAGGCGGGAGTGCAACGATGTCGAGTAGGTAACTCGCCGAAATTGTGGGTGAAAGGGGTAGATAGCCGACCCGAGATCCGTAGAGTGAGGCATTCGAGGCGCGCCGATCGGCGCGCAATGGAAGGGGACAAGATGCCGCCACAGGACAGAGACGAAGGTGATCGTCCGGAAGTTCTGACCAAGAAGGCGCGCGATCCAAGCGCCGAGGAAACCACACCGAGCTTCCTACCGAAGGCAGACTCGCGAGCCAAGCGCGAATATCTGGCACGCGTCGCGCTCAGGAACCTCGAACTCGTAGCTGCGTGCCTCCAGCGGTTTTCCGACGAATGACGGCAGAAGACGGAATGCAGTCCGCATGCGTCGATCCGTGGCGCTGGCGCGCAGCGTACACCGTCGACAGCGCCCGTGCTGCTCTGAAAGAGCTCGGGAAGCTGGTGGCTCGCGTCAAAGAGGAAGCGGCGCTCTCGGATGCCGAGCGAAGGTGGTGGCGCTTTCACCTCGAACGCACCGCGCGCTGGGCCACCTACGTGCTGCGATGCGTGCGTGACGGTGCGGAGCCGTCGCCGGAACTCGAGGCGCTCGAGGAGGAGCGCCGTTGCTTCGTTGCCCAGGTGGCTCAAGTCGTTGCCGCACTGAGCGAAAGGCGGGAGCCATGATGCCGCCCCCACCGCTTCGAGTCGCTGCGCGTGTCGCGCTGACTGTCGCAGTGGCCGAAGTTGCTGCCGCAGCGATCGTCGCTGTGGATGAGGCAGTCTCGATGGCGCAACAGCGCTGGTGCGGGGCTCTCCATGAGGCTGTGCAAGACGTGCAGTACGTCGCCGAGAACACGTGCCGTCACCTGCGTGCTCTGGACCGTGCTGCGCATGACTTCCGAGCGTCGACGAGGGCGACCATGGTCAGTGCGCTCGACAGGATCGCGTTGTGGTACGGGACGGTTAGTCCCCACCGCGACGAGATGGTCGTCGAGCCCGCCCGGCGGAGCCCTCACGAGGCCTTCACGAGCCAGCGCTGCTGCGAGCAAGCGCATGGTGCCACGATCCACGATCTCGAGATGGTCGAGCCCGCCCGGCAGAACCCTCGCGGAGTATACGCCGCGAGCGAGCGCTCTTGCGAGCAAGAGCGTGACGCCGAGATCTCCGATCGCGACGTCGCTGAACTCGAAGCACTACTGCGGGCGCGCGACTAGGCGCCGGAGGGCGAGGTAGCCATGGGACGCGAACGGCGACCACAGCATGACCACGAGCACCGCGCGGAGGACACGCCACGCGCATCCGACGACGAGGCGCACGACGAGGTCAACGCCCGAGGGCCCGATCCGATCTTCGCTGCGCGCGTCTGGGGCGCCTTCGACCTCGGCAGCAGCCCCCAGCGCGGGACGGCGGAGCGCAAGGGGCCGGAGGCGGGGCGGAATCGCGCGCTGTCACGGACCGATCTGCTGAGCCTGCATGGCATCGGGAATGGGGCTGACCGGGACGACGCCGTCGCCGACATCGCTGCGTACGCTCGAGGTGGCGCGACCAGCGACGACGAACGGGCCGCCGAAACCACGCCCGCGGCCGATCACGTCGAGAAGCGCCCGGCGCTGGCGATGCCAGGATCGGCCCAGGAGCATGCACAGTGGACCACCGCAGGCGAAACGGCGGCACGCGACCTGGACGAGATCGAGTTCGCCCTTACCCCCGCCTATCGGGCGGCGGTGGATGCACTCGATGCCGAGATGACGGCCGAGATCGCAGGCAAGATCCTCTCGGTAATGCGCGGCGTCGAGCGAGTCGCCGAGCACGTCGAGGCTCTGGCCCAGCAGCCTCCCGCGGTGTCGGCGCCCGGGGACAGGGGCGATGCGAGCTCGGCGACGCTAGAGCACGTGCGGCTCCAGCACATCCACGGGATGCTCTCAACGCGGCGCGGGGAGATCACGCAGCTCCTCGCCCGATCCATCGGACCCACGCGGTTCCGCGGTCAGCCGATCTTGGGTGGCGCGCAGCACGTGCCGCTCGGAACACGCCCGTCGGTCGCGCTCCAGGCCGAGGCGATGACGATGGTCGCGCTGGTCAGCACGGCGCAGAGCATTCTCCGCCTGGTGCCCGGTGCCGCGCCGGGCGCGTGTCCGGCGGTGCCCAAGTCGACTCAGACCGTCATCGCCCACGAGCTCGGGCCGTGGCGCGGCCGGCCCATCAACTTCGCGTTCCTTCGCCACGTGCTCACGGTGTACGGGATCTGGGCCCAGCTCGACGAGGCGCGCGAGATCCTCGGCATGTCCGTCGCCGATATGGAGGCCGCGGTCGACGAGCGCACCGGCGCGGATGCGTTCCTCGACGTCGGGACCTTCGATGAGAAGGAGGTGGCCGGCCTTCTGGATCTTGGCCCTCTCGGCAACGTCGCCGAGAATCACCCTGGGCTGCGGTCGCGCGTCACCACCGGGAAGGCCAAGCAGGTGGCCGCGCAGCTCATGACGGCGTCACCGGAAGGGCGGGCCCATCTCGTCCTGCAACTCCACGACCAGGGCCAGCTCGACGTCTTCGGGCGGAAGTTGCCATGGACGACGCTCGAGCACATCGCCCACTCCATCAAGGCGAGCCGCAACGGTCCCGAGGCGCGGCGGGCCCTGGATCTCCTCGCACCGTACTACGTCGGCCACGGCGGCGAGGGCCGGCTCTCCCCCAAGGAGGCATTGCTGGAGCGCGAGGCGGCCAACGAACGCGACGGAGACGTCCTCGGCGCGACGGCGTCCAAGGTGGTGCGCCACGGCGCCAACCTCGTCACCGCCGGCGGCTTCAACGAGGCCAGCGACGCGTACGCCGCCCACCGCGACGGCCTCATCTCGGACGAGGAGTACAACGAGCTGTGGTCCGGCGCCGTCGGCAAGTCGGCGCTGTCGCTCGGCGGCGGGGCTCTCGGGTACGGACTCGGCGCCGCGGCCGGTCGCCAGCTCGCGCTCCGGTTCGGCACGCCGATGGTTCTCGGCGAGGGTCTGCTCGGCGGCGCTGCCAGCGGCCTTGGTGGCCACTTCGCCGGCGACCTCACCGCGCAGGCCCAGGGCCAGAAGGACGGCTTCGATTCTGCCGGCGACTATGCGCTGTCCGCCGGCCTGGGCGGCGCCATCGGCGGGGCCACCGCCGGCCTCTCGATGGTGGCCAGCCGCTTCCTCCCGCGCGGCAGCGGTAGCGCGGCCCAGGAGATCGCGGCTCGCCACCCGCAGGCCGGACCGCTCCTCGAGCGTCTCCGTGCCACCCAGGGCGGCCGGGCCAAGGTCCGGCTCCTGGTGGAGGAGTTGCTCGGTGGCGACGACTGGGGCCTGTGGCCGCCGGGGTCGGGCGGCGCCGCCGTCGCGACCGCGGAGGCGGCCGCGGGCGCACGGTTGCGACCCTCCGATCGCGTCCTCATCGAGGTTGAGGTCGATCCGCGGCTTAACGCACCGTCGGGGGGCGCTGGCCCACCCGAGCGCCCGGTGACCATCCTTCATGCCGAGCGCGTTCCCGAAGACGATAACCTCTTCGATCCCCATCCATACTGGGATGAGGTCGAGCCGCCGCGTCCGCGCGGCAAGGCAAAGGAAGATCTCGTCGAACACGGCGACGATCTCAACGTCGTGGATGAAACCCCCGAGCATGCCAGCCGATTGCCCGACGAGTACTCTGACCTGCTCGACCACCCTGGAACAGGGGTGCTCGACGCGAGCCGGCTCGGCATCACGCGCGCGCAGCGCCACCACGTACTTCCGCAGGAAGAGATCGAGTTCTTCCAGCAGCGAGGCTTCCACGGCCGTGAGATCGATGCGTTCTGCGTCGAGCTTGCGCCGCTTGACCACGAGATGGCTCATGGTGGCAACCAAGCCCTTGCGCGCAAGCACTGGCCCGAGCGTGAATGGAACACGGCTATCATGCGGGCGCTGCGACGGGAAGAGGCCAAGCTCAACCGCAAGCTCACGCGAGACCAGATCATGACCTTGGTGAAGAAACAGATGGTCGACTTCGAGATCGACCTCCCCTTTGTCCACTACGAGGCGCCATGAGCGAGCCGAGAAAGCATCCACCAGGACGAGGCCACGCGTGGCGCGGCGACTGGAAGAAGCGACTCCACGACCTCCTCACGGCGAAAGGGTTTTCGTCGGCGACGGAGTACATCGACGGCCATCCCACGGCGAGCATGCTTGAGCTCGCGCGCGATCTCGGCGCCGGAGACGTCGCTCCCGTCCAGCTTCAATGGGCGTACGTCGAGGAAGCTGAGAACAGCGGCACCATGGCGAAGTGTGCTCGCAGCTTGCTGGCGCGAGAGATTCGACGGAGCCTGCCAGCAGGTTGGGATCGATCGGATGACTTCCATGGCGGTGCCTATGGGACGTGGGCGGCTGCGCTACCGGAGACGTTGGAGGAGTCCACTCTCGAAGTGTGGCGAGCCCTAGAAAACACGATGCCCCAGGACAGATGGCTTCCCTCGGGCCCCGACGATCCTCTCCTGGTCGACATCTTCGAGCGGCACTGGCCCATCGTGGGATGACGATATGCCGCAAGCGGATCTCGAGCTCGGAGCTTCGGGGGTCCGGTAGCAGTCGGCCGCGGATCCGCCGGCGCTGGCTGCAGCCGCGCGCGGGAGATTTACGGTTAGGGGAGCTGGCTGCGGGCGGCGAGCTCGGCGTGCTCGAGCTGCGCGGCGGCGGCGGCATCGCAGCGAGCTCGCGGCCAGGCTCACAGGACGAATAGGAGCACGACGGATGGAACGGACGGACGAAGAGTTTCTCGAGGACCTGATTCGCCGTGAAGAGGCCATCGAGGATGAGATCCGTAACCTGCTGCCAGGGTTCACGTGGACTGTTCCAAGCGATCAACCATCGACGTCGTCCACGTGCTTCATCGGCAAGCACGGTCATTGGCGCATCGAGGTCAAGGTCGACGGCAAACGCGTGCAAGCGATCGCGCGAAACACGTCTCCCGAGCAGACGCACGTAATCAGGGAGCTCTCGAGCGAGCTTGCTCGAACGGCCGCAGAGCACGCCACGCGTTCCATTCTCGAGCGGCCTTCCGCGCATGGAGCCAGTGATCCGGACCGCGTTGTCACGCTCTACGACCCGAGCACGGGTGAGTGCTACGACCTGCCCGAGCGTCCGGGGCCGTTCACCATCGGTGGACCGGGAGCAGATGTCTGTCTCCCGGGGCTCGATGGGATCGCGGCGATCGGCGAGGTACAAGAAGACGGCTCTCTCCTTGTGCGTTACACCTCGAGCATCGGGCGCAACGAGCTGTGCCCCTGCGGCAGCGGCCGCAAGTTCAAGCGCTGCTGCGCAAACTGATGCGGCCTGGCGCCGGTCGTCGGGGGAATCGGGCGGCGCTACGCTCGGTTCGTGAGCTCTCCTTGGGTCGGTCCATTGGCAGGCTGCCCCGCGTGTCGTCGCGATGTCCTGTGCGACGCGCACGCGGAGGCATGGATTCGTAGCCATCGAGGCACGGCCGCCGAGCTCGGCGTCCATTGGGCTGCCGCGGTTGCCTCCGGTCTGCCGCACGACCGCGCTACCTGGTCGCCGTGGCCGGCGTACGACGAACCCGGCGCCGACAAGTTGCGCCGGGTAGCGTGGCGCAAGGTGGTGCACCAGGGTCTCGGCGATCATCGTGTCACCACCGAGCTCGCGCGGGCCTGTGCTGAGGCGGCGCGCGCCTGGTACGAGCGTCGGCGTCAAGACCCTTCGGCGCTGCTCGCCGGTCCGATCGAACCTGTGCCCTTTCACCCAACGCACCATCCTATCGAGCGTCGACGTCGCAAGAGGCTGCGATAACTGCGGGGCGGTGCAGCGCCGGCGGCGCCGGCTGACGTCGAGCTCGGCCATGTCGTCGCTGTGCAGGGTCGCGACGCGGCGTGCCCCGCGCCGGCGGGCGGGCGCCGCCGCTGCCACCAGCCCCCCGTGACTCCGAGCCCGGTCCGGCGCCGACGCGGTCCGGTGCGGGTGCGGCGGACCCGTCGATCGCGCGCCGTGGGGGCGTCGCGGTCGCGTGCGCCGCAGATGTACGGCGCCGCCGGGCACCCGGGCGGCCGCGGTCGGCGGCGGCCGAGCTGGCGCTGGCGGCGATCACCCGTCGCCGCCGGCGTCGCCCTGGTCGAGCTCGAGCTGCGCGCCGGGCGCTGATCGGAACCCGGCGACCTCGGGCCTCGTGGGTCGCTTGCTGGACGCGTGCGTTACCAGACGATCGGGTGCGTGTCGACGCTAGTCGCTTAGTAAGCAAGTGAGAGTGTGCTCGCTCGCTCGCTCACTAACTTACGCATCGACTCATCCAAGTTAGAGAGTGAGTAGATTGGCGAGTTAGCCGATTAGTTACTGGCCACCCGCCGAGGCGCCTGGCAGCGGAGGGCGCCGGCGGCGAGCTCGGTGGGGGGCCGGCGGCGATCGGCGCGGTCGAGCTCGGTGGCCTCGAGCCGGCCTGGTCGACGCTCTCGTGCTGCCGCTGCGCCCGCCTCGGCGCCCGGCGCCCCGCGCGCTCCGGGCGGCAACGATGCTGTGTGGGTCGGCGCCGAGCTCGGCGGGCGCCCTCCTGCCGTTCTCCGCACCGGCCCCGCGGCGGGCGCGCGCCGCGATCTCACCGCGGGGGCCTCCGAGGTTCCGGGCGGACCGGGCGGTGGCGCGCGGTCGGCGAGCTCGGCCCGGCGATCGCGGCGATCGCGCGCCCGCCCTCATAGTCCCCGCGGTGAGATCGCGGCGCGCGCCCGCCGGCGCGGGTGGCGAGAGCGCATCCGCCCTTGGTCGAGCTGCGCGACGTCCGACCTCGAGGTGAGCTGTGCGCCGTCGAGCCTGCCCTGCCCTGTCCTAGCTGCGCTCGCGGGCATTTCGGTGCTTGGCCCAGTTGGCGAGGATGGCGCCGGCGATGTCGGAGACGTTGGTCTTGTCACCCGCGACGCGACGCGCGCAGCGTTCGTCCTCGAGTGCGCGCATCGTTGCGTCATCAACGCGAATGCTGATGCGAGGCTCGGGTGGCTTCCGATCAGCGCTGGGTCGCGGCGAGTCGTCTCGCGGCGCCGGTGCGATCGCGATCACGTGGGCTTCGTGCTGCGCCTCGACGGCGGCTTCGGAGACGACGAGCTGCGGCGCCGGTGCGGCCGGTGCTGCAGTGGTCCGCCTGAGGGGGCTATCGAAGTCGAGAGGTGGCTTCGAGACGGTGGCTGGGAGCTTCGGCATGAATGTCCTCAAGCAGCAACACGGTTGAGAGAAAGGGTGTCGAGCCGCGACCACACTTCGGCGGCTAGGGCTCGGATGTCATCCGAGCCGCGTCGGGGAGGTCGCACCGACTGCTCGATCGAGAAGATCGAGCGATGCTCGGCGGTGCACATGACGAAGTTCGTGTTGAAGCGCAGCATCGACTCGAACAGGCGCGTTCCCCAGTTCTCGCTCACGCGCTCGCGTGCGCTCGTCGAGACGCCGAGACGTTTGTCGTGGGCGACTTGAACGCAACCCAGCACGGTGGTCTGGGCGAGCTCGGCCTCCACGATCTCGGCGACGGCCTCCACCGTCTCCTCCATGCCTTCGATTGCGACCGGGTCGAAGCTAAAGGGCATCACTACGTGCGTGCTGGCGACGAGGGCATTCACCGTGCCGAGTTGTCGCTCGGGTGATGTGTCGATCAGCACGACGTCGAAGTCCGAGATCTCGCGAAGCTGCCGACGCACGATGGTCTCGCGTCCCGGCTTGGCGACGATCGCTAGTAGCGCATCGGTGAGTTGCTTGATCGCTGGGGCGATCCACACGTTCGTGGCGGTGGTCGCTCGAATTGCCTGGGCAAGCGTCGACCTCCCGATCATGACGTGGGCCATGGTCGCGTCGGTCGGCGCCTTGTCGAGCAATGTCTTAGTGCTGCTGCCTTGGCTGTCCATGTCGATGACAAGGACTCGCTTTCCCTCGAGACCGTAGGCGGCGGCGAGATTCGCCGTCACCGTGGACTTCCCTACCCCGCCCTTTCGATTGGCGATGGCGATGACGTACATGCGGGCACGTTGCCCGAGGCGAAGATCGTGGGCAACTTTTCTGCAGCAGAGCGGCGGAGCTGTCGAGCGGCGGGGCGGCGGAGCTGTCGAGCGGCGGGGCGGCGGAGCTGTCGAGCGGCG
>Ga0075420_100002036_pt1 | contig 17435 bp, 19 predicted proteins | sample SoiMetdeltSBSDD4_FD_75296 | JGI IMG/M metagenome (GOLD analysis project Ga0075420, IMG submission 75296) | Bulk soil microbial communities from a Populus tree surrounding site in Tennessee, USA - Soil MetaG P. deltoides SBSDD4 | ecosystem: Environmental > Terrestrial > Soil > Tree plantation... | reverse complement strand
GGGGCGGCATCCTAGTCCAAGTGATTGAAAATAGCAAGAAAAGGCTTGCGACAACCTATGGCATATCTGTATCATCAACCTCTACCTCTGGGCCTCGCGGATCTGATGCTCAAAGCCTCTCTCAAGCGCTACTTTTTGACGGGGTTACTCGTCATCGTTCCCATCTGGGGTACTGTCCTAATTTTGAAGACCCTCTTTATCAGTCTCGACGGGATTCTGGGTGATGTTGCGGCCCGTTTCATCACGCATGGCCGCTACGTTCCTGGGCTGGGTATCGTGGCTCTGATTCTGCTGATGTTTTTTACCGGTCTGTTTACCGCCAATGTCATCGGCCATCACATCGTCAGGTATTGGGAAGGACTTCTGAACCGGGTTCCGGTGGTCCGCGGAATTTATTCGACCCTGAAATCCATGATGGATATCCTCTCTTTCGCCGAACGCGACAGCTATCGTCGCGTGGTGCTCATTCAGTTTCCAAAGAACGGGCATTACTGTTTCGCCTTTGTGACGGGCGTCACGAAGGGTGGCATGCAGGACTTATCGGGTCCGCTCGTGCATGTCTACGTACCAACCTCGCCTAATCCGACATCGGGGTATTTCCTGTTGGTTCCTGAGGGAGACGTCATTGCGGTCAATATTTCAGTGGAAGAAGCTATGAAACTGATCGTATCCGGTGGACTCTATACGCCAAGCCCCGCCATGCAGCCATTGCTCAATCCGGAACGTGCACGTTCCCCGATCAAGCAGCCTCAGGCAGAGGTTCCTATCGCATGACCTCTTTGCACCACGGTCACCTCAGGACAAACCGATGACTCTTGCACATCAGAATTCCTCCAGCGTGCCCGGTCTTGGCGTGATCGTCATGGCGGCCGGTCTTGGTAAACGGATGCAATCTAAACTGGCAAAGGTGCTGCATCCTGTCGCCGGGAAGCCAATGGTCAATCATGTCGTTGAGCTGGCCGGGCGCCTTGCCGACCGTGGGGTCGCAGTAGTGGTGGGCTATCAAGGTGCGGACGTTCGCGCGGCGCTCGAGCGACAGTTTCCGGTCATGGCGGAAAAAGACCCAGCGATTGTGGTTGTGGAGCAACCTCGACAGTTAGGAACGGGGCATGCCGTGCTGCAATCCCGCCCGGTGTTTCAGCAGAAGGCCAGGGCGCTTCCGACTCGCTATCTCATTCTCAACGGTGATACGCCTTTGCTATCTGAGGGGACGGTGCGGGAATTGTTGCGCGTTCACGAAGAGCAGAACGCAGCCGTGACGGTGTTGACCGCTGTCCTGGACGACGCGTCGGGGTATGGGCGTGTGATCCGATCAGGAAGTGTGGCGGGCCAGTCAGGTTCGACCCGGCAGCCGGTGTTGAAAATCGTCGAAGATAAGGATGCGTCTTCCGACGAGCGGCAGGTTCGAGAAATGAATGTCGGGACGTACGTCGTGGAAGGCTCGTTCTTATTTCCGGCGCTGGAGAAGCTCGATCCACGCAATGCACAGGGCGAATACTATCTGACGGATATCGTTCAGATGGCGGTCGATCAAGGGTTCAGGGTCTCGGCCGTGCCGCTTCTTCGGGTAGAGGAAGGACTGGGGATCAATACCAGGGCACAATTGGCGGAGGCTGAACGTATCCTTCGGCAACGCATTCGGGAGCGCTGGCTTGATGCAGGAGTGACGATGCGCGATCCCGCGTCCACCTGGATCGATGCCGAAGTGACCATCGGCCGCGACACAGTGTTGTACCCGAACGTTACCCTCGAAGGAACGACCATCATCGGTGAGGACACCGTGATTCATGCCGGTTGCAGAATCACGCGCTGCGTCATCGGAAATCGTGTCGAAATTCTCGATCACTGTGTACTGAAGGATTCCCTGGTGGAAGATGAGACGGCCATAGGACCTTTCGTCCACCTGAGGCCGGGTGTCGTGCTTCGCCGAAAGTCGAAGGTCGGCAACTTCGTTGAAATGAAAAAGACCGAACTCGGGGAAGGGTCAAAAGCAAACCATCTAAGTTACCTCGGTGACGCGCGAGTGGGCAAAGGCGTCAACATCGGCGCCGGGACGATTACCTGCAATTATGACGGTTGGAAGAAGTATCAGACCATTATCGGTGACAACGTCTTTCTTGGAAGCGATACACAATTGATCGCGCCCGTGACGATCGGCGAGGGTGCGATAATAGCGGCCGGGGCGACCGTCACAGAGGATGTGCCGACAGACGCTCTGGCGATCACCCGTGTTCCACAAGTCAATCGCCCAGGATGGGCGGCGCGCAGGCGGGCGCTTAGACAGCAGGACTCGGAACCGGAGGTAGCGAAGAAGACAGTGTCTGGACGCAACACACCACACAAGAAACAGAGGTAGGGAGTCCATATGTGCGGGATCGTCGGGTATGTGGGCAACGAGGAAGCCGTTCCTATACTGTTGGATGGTCTGCAGAGGCTTGAATATCGCGGGTACGATTCCGCGGGCGTTGCGATTCAGCAGGGTCAGAAGATAGAAATCCGGCGCAGTGTCGGCAAGTTGGTCAATTTGCAAAAATCACTCTCGCAAAAAAACCTCAGCGGGACCTGCGGAATCGGCCACACGCGATGGGCCACGCACGGCAAACCATCCGAGCAGAATGCCCATCCGCATCGGTCCGAAGGGTGTGTCCTGGTCCACAACGGTATTATCGAAAACTATGTTCCGCTCAAGCAGCAATTGCAAAAGGACGGGTACAAGTTCGGCTCTGAAACCGATACCGAAGTCGTCGCGCATTTGATCGACAAACACCTCAAGACAAAGGGCATGCAGTTGGCAGATGCGGTCCGTGCCGCAGCGAAAGACATCCGCGGCAGTTATGCCATTACCGTCATTTCTGAGCGGGAACCCGGCACATTGGTCGCCGCCCGCTCAGGATGCCCGTTAGTGATCGGGCGGACGGAAGAGTCGTCTTTTGTAGGCTCGGACGTCATGGCCATGCTCGCCCACACACGCGATGTCACTTTTCTAGATGAAGGAGATGTCGCGGTCGTGACCGCGAAACAGATCACGATCACAGACTTGGAGGGGCGGCCGGTCGCGCGAAAAAAGACCACTGTCACATGGGATGCTTCGGCAGCGGAAAAGAGCGGCTATCCCCACTACATGTTGAAAGAGATCCATGAGCAGCCGCAGACGATTCTCGATACGATGCGTGGTCGGTATTCCTATGACTCAGGTGAGGCGGATCTTCCCGATATCGGCTTGACTCCCAAGCAATTCGCCCAGGTGGGACGAATTTGGATCGTGGCCTGCGGGACTAGTTGGCATGCCGGGCTGGTCGGGAAATATTTATTCGAAGAGATGGTCCGCACACCGGTCCAGGTCGATATCGGGTCCGAGTTTCGTTATCGCGATCCACTCATCGAGAAGGACGATCTTTTTATTACCATCTCTCAATCCGGCGAGACGGCCGATACGTTGGCGGCGGCGCGGGAAGCGCGAGAAAAGGGCGCTCATGTCGTCTCGATCGTCAACGTCGTGGGCAGCACACTGGCTCGTGAATCCGAAGGCGTGCTGTACACCCATTGTGGACCGGAAATCGGAGTGGCCTCGACCAAGGCTTTCACGGGTCAGCTGGCTGCGCTCTATCTGTTGGCGCTGCATTTGGGACGGGTGCGGGGCGCTCTTTCGGGGGCCGACGGAAAGGCCTGGCTGGATCGCCTGGTGACGTTGCCTACCCTCGTGAAACATGTCCTCGGCCGCGAGGCGGAAATCCTTGCGATTGCCAAACGATATTACAAAAAGAAAAATTTCCTCTATCTGGGTCGAGGCATTAACTACCCGGTGGCGCTGGAGGGGGCGCTGAAGCTCAAGGAAATTTCCTATATCCACGCCGAAGGGTACGCGGCTGGGGAGATGAAGCATGGCCCCATCGCATTGATCGATAAGGAAATGCCGGTCGTGGTGCTCGCTCCGCGCGATCGCCTCTACGAGAAGACGGTCAGTAACCTGATGGAGGTCAAGGCGCGGCGTGCTCCGGTGATCGCCCTGGTTGCTGAAGGGGAACGCGAATTGGGCAAGATTGCCGATGCGGTCTTTACCGTGCCCGATGTGCATCCACTGTTATCGCCCATTCTCTTTACCATTCCATTGCAGCTTCTGGCGTATCACATCGCGGTCCTCCGGGGAGCCGACGTGGATCAGCCGAGAAATTTAGCCAAGAGCGTCACAGTCGAGTAGGGCTTGCTGGAGTATAGCCGTTCATCTTTACGAAAGGACAACCGAGACCCATGGCAATTACCAGAGCGGAAGTGCTGCGAGTGGCACAGTTAGCACGGCTGGAACTTGCGGACAGTGAGCAAGAGGCATTCGGGAAACAGCTCGACCAGATTCTGCTGTATGTGCAAAAGCTCAAGACGTTCGATACGGAGGGTGTGGAAGCGACCTCCACCGTGTTGGAACAGGTCAATGTGTTTCGTCCGGATGAAGTGCGTCCGTCCCTGCCCGTGGATGAGGCTCTGGCCAATGCGCCGGTGACCCAGGAGAGCTATTTTCAGGTCCCGCGAATCATTCAGGAATCGTGAGCGCTTGAGACGATACTGACTGGACCGGAAAGTTGGGTCTGCTCCAGTCGATCTAGAGACCACAACACCGAGGCCTTGACGAGGAAATCACTCATGTTTCGACAGATGCTACGATCCAAGATACACCGTGCCACCGTGACCGAGACGTGTCTGGAGTATGAAGGGAGCTTGACGGTCGATGAAGAACTTCTGGAGGCGGCCGGCATTCTTCCCTATGAAGCCGTCGTCTGTTCCAATCTGAATAATGGGGAACGTTTTATGACCTATGCCATGAAAGGCAAGCGCGGCGGCGGCGAAGTCATCCTGAACGGCCCGACCGCTCGAAAAGGGGCGCTGGGAGATCAGATCATCATCTTCTGTTACGAGTATTACGGCGAGGAAGAGATCAAGCGACACACCCCCAAGATTATTCAGGTGGATTCCAAAAACCGGATCACCGGTAGGCCGGTCAAACGCTGATGTTACATAAGCTGACGCTGGCGGAGCTACAGCACAAATTTACAGCCGGAGAGGTCACCGCTTCGGATATCACGCGCGCCTATTTCCTGCGCATCAACCAGGTTGAACCTCGTGTGCGGGCGTTCGTGACGCAATGTAAGCAGGCGACGATGGATCAAGCCGAGGCTCTTGACCGCAAACTCAAGGGATGGCGCAAGACGCTTCCCATGATGGCGATGCCACTCGCGGTGAAGGACAACATTTGCACCCAGAACGTGAAGACCACGTGTGCCTCCCGCATGCTCGAACATTTCACGCCGCCTTATAACGCAACGGTGATCACGAAGTTGCAGGAACAAGGGTATTTGCTTGTAGGCAAGACCAATCTGGACGAGTTCGCGATGGGTTCGTCAACGGAGAACTCCGCGTTCGGTCCAACCCGCAACCCATGGAATGCTCACATGGTCCCCGGTGGGTCCAGCGGCGGTTCGGCTGCCGCGGTGGCCGCGGATGAATGTGTGGCCGCATTGGGGTCGGATACCGGAGGATCAATCCGGCAACCTGCATCCTTCTGTGGTGTGGTCGGACTCAAGCCGACGTATGGACGAGTGTCCCGTTACGGCCTCGTGGCCTTTGCGTCTTCCCTCGACCAAATCGGGCCGATCACGAAGAATGTGACGGACGCCGCACTTCTCCTGGGTGCGATTGCCGGTCACGACCCACGCGATTCAACCTCTGCAGACGTGCCCGTTCCGGACTACACCAACGCGTTCAAGAAACGGGATATAAAGAAGCTCAAGCTGGGTGTGCCCGAAGAATACTTCGCGTCGGGTCTGGATCCAGATGTGGGACGGGCCGTACGTGCAGCCATCGAGGAGTTGCGGAATTTAGGAGCCACGGTGAAAGAGATCACCTTGCCCACGACCGATGCTGCTGTTGCCACCTATTACGTGATCGCGACTGCAGAGGCGAGTTCGAATCTGGCCCGGTACGACGGAGTCAAATATGGTCTGAGGACCAAGGAAACCACCGATCTGCTCAACATGTACATGAAAACGCGGGAAGAAGGATTTGGCGCAGAGGTTAAACGCCGCATCATGTTAGGTACGTATGTATTGAGTGCAGGGTACTACGATGCCTACTACGGAAAGGCACAAAGCGTCCGGACCTTGATCCGGCGCGACTTTGACGCGGCCTTCCAGGACGTGGATTTCATTGTGACGCCCGTGACACCGACCCCGGCGTTCAAGCTCGGCGAGAAGGTACAGGACCCCCTGCAAATGTATCTCTCCGACATCTTCACAATTTCCGTCAATCTCGCCGGTCTGCCGGCGATTGCCGTGCCATGCGGGTTTTCACAAGCCGGCCTGCCGATCGGGATGCAACTGATCGGACGGGCATTCGAGGAATCAACAATCCTGCACGCTGCATATGCCTACGAGCAGGCGACGCAATGGTGTACGAAGCGGGCGATCATTCGATGACGAGGATATGCGCACGGTATGAGTCTCTGAAGTTGATGCCTGCATCTGTTGTCGGAGGGTTCCATGGTCGTTGAAATTGCGGCAATACTCGTGGCGGTGGCCTTCGCAGTTCTTGTCGGGTACCTTGTTCCGCTTTTGATCCAAGTACGCAGGACAGTAGCCGAATCGGAACAGTTGATGGCCCGAATGAACAGCGAACTCCCCTCTCTGATCGCGGAGCTCAGAGCGATGAGCCAGAATCTCAATGATCTGACGGAGCAAGCGAAAAGTGGAGTGGAACACGCGTCGGTGCTTCTGCACGCTGCGGGACAGTTGGGAGAATCGGTTCAGGTGGTTCATAATCTCGTCAAAGGATCCGGAGGCTCCTTACTCGCCAATATGGCTGGCATAATGGCGGGTTTGCGAGCGGCCAAGGACGTCATGAAAGAGCGTCTTCGAGAAGGAGGGAAACACAATGGGGGATGATCACGGACCGTCATCAGCAGCGGTACTCTTGGGATTCTTAAGTGGAGCGGCGCTCGGGGCGATGGCGGCGATATTGTTGACACCACGGGCCGGACGTGAATCGCGTGAGATGCTCCGCGGGTATGCAAAACGTGCAGAGGATAGGTTGCGCGATCTCGCCGGAGAGGCAGGTCATTCGTTCGAGGAAGCCGTTGAACAGGGTCGGGATTTCATCGAATCGAAGAAATCTGTCCTGCGGGAAGCGTTTGACGCCGGCCGGGAAGCCATCCGCCGCGAACGCGAACGTCCATCCAAGGGAGATCAGAGGGAATCGTGACGTACGAGGTCGTCATTGGAGTGGAAGTGCATGCTCAATTATGCACGCAGTCCAAGATGTTTTGTGCGTGCGGGACGTTGTTTGGGCTGAATGCGAATTCTCAGACCTGTCCAGTTTGCCTGGGGATGCCGGGTGCTTTACCGGTCTTGAACCAGAAGGCTGTAGAAATGGCTGTGCGTACGGGTCTCGCCTTGAATTGCACCGTCCGATCCAGGAATCAGTTCGCCCGAAAAAATTATTTCTATCCCGATTTGCCGAAGGGGTATCAGATCTCCCAGTACGAAGCCCCAATTTCTGAACAGGGATGGATTGAAATCCAGGTTGGGACTAACCGAAAGCGAATCCGTATCCACCGCGCGCATTTGGAAGAAGACGCCGGAAAGAATGTCCATGAGCCTGCGATGGGCAGCGGCGTGGATTTCAATCGGGCGGGGACACCTCTTCTCGAAATCGTCACAGAGCCGGATTTGCACTCCTCCGAAGAAGTGGTTGCCTATCTCAAGACGCTGCGTGAGGTGCTGATGTACCTTCGTGTCTGTGACGGGAACATGGAAGAAGGCAGCTTGAGGTGTGAACCGAACCTTTCCCTCAGACCGTTCGGCCAGAAAGCATTCGGGACGAAGGTCGAGTTGAAGAATATCAACTCTTTTAAGTTCGTGAGGGATGCGGTCGAGTTCGAGATTCAACGGCAGACAAAGGTGCTCAGAGAAGGTGGTCAGGTTCAGCAGGAAACGCGGCTCTGGAATATCGATCGAGGCGAGACTGCGGTGATGCGCAGTAAGGAAGATGCGCACGATTATCGGTATTTTCCGGATCCGGATCTGGTGCCGGTAGTGATAACTGATGAATGGATCGAACAGTTACGTCCGACGGTTCCGGAATTGCCCTCGGTGAGACGACATCGTTTCGTCACAGACTACCGGCTCACTGAATATGATGCCGGAGTGTTGACGGCTGATAAGGATACAGCTGACCTGTTTGAAGAGACCATAGCCAAGCAACAAGAGTCTATTGGAGTTTCAGGCGAAGTGTTGGGCAAGGAAACAGGCAACTGGATCATGGTCGAAGTGCTGGCGTTGCTCAAGAAAGGCATGCCGGATGATGATACAGCAGACAATGCGCTAGCCATTGCTGATAGTCCTCTCTCTCCGCCTAAACTGGCTGAGCTTCTCCTTATGAAGCGCAAGGGCGAGATCAGCGGACCGACGGCCAAATCAGTCCTGGAAGAAATGTTCAGGACGGGTCGGACCGCCGCTGAGATCGTCGCGGCTAAAGGGCTCACTCAAGTATCGGATGCAAGTGTCCTGGAGAAGATCCTTGACGAAGTCTTGGCAAGGAATCCGGTGCAAGTCGAACAGTACAAAGGCGGAAAGCAACAGGTCCTTGGTTTTTTGGTCGGACAGGTCATGAAGGAGTCCGGTGGAAAAGCCAATCCGGGAAAAGTCAATGAGCTGCTGAAGCGACGGTTGTCATCGTAACCGGAGAGACTGTCTGAGGGGGTACAGGAAGTATGAGCGCGATTCTGGACATTCGAGCACGACAAATTTTGGATTCGCGGGGCAATCCTACCGTTGAGGTGGAGGTGACCTTGGAAAGTGGTGCAAACGGACGGGCGGCTGTCCCCTCCGGTGCATCGACAGGGGAGAAAGAAGCCATTGAATTGCGGGACGGCGACAAAAAGCGATGGATGGGCAAAGGTGTATCGAAGGCTGTCGCGAACGTGAGTAAGGCAATTGCTCCCAAGTTGCTCGGTATGGATGCTTACAACCAGTCTGCGGTCGACCGTGCCATGATCGAATTGGATGGTACCAAGACCAAAGCCAAACTTGGAGCCAATGCCATTCTAGGTGTGTCGCTGGCTGTGGCCAAGGCCGCTGCGGCCGAGACTGGTCAACCCTTGTACCGATACCTTGGGGGGACCGGAGCCAGGACGCTCCCGGTCCCGTTGATGAACATCATCAATGGTGGCGCTCATGCCGACAATCGCCTGGATCTACAGGAGTTCATGATAATGCCGGTCGGGGCCTCCCGGTTCTCCGATGCTTTGCGGATGGCGACCGAGGTCTTTCATGTGCTCAAAGCCTTGCTCAAGAAAAAGGGGCTGAGCACGGCAGTGGGTGATGAAGGTGGATTTGCCCCTGATCTTCAGTCCAATGAAGAGGCCCTTGCGCTGATCGTGCAGGCCATTGAGGAAGCCGGATACCGCCCAGGTCGGGACATTGCGTTGGCGCTCGACTGTGCCGCGAGCGAACTATATGACAAGGGCCAGTATTTCCTCGAAGCGGAGAAGCAACCACAACGCTCGTCGGAAGAGATGGTGAACTATTACGGAAAGTTGCTCGACCGCTATCCAATTCTTTCAATTGAAGATGGCCTGAGCGAAGTGGATTGGAAAGGCTGGGAACTGCTCACCAGAAAATTAGGCGCACGGGTGCAGTTAGTGGGTGATGATATCTTTGTGACGAATGTCGAAATCTTTGGGAAAGGGATTCGGGAAGGTATCGGCAATTCAATTCTCATCAAGCTCAATCAAATCGGCTCTCTGACAGAAACCTTGGAGGCGATTGAACTGGCAAAGCGATCGGGCTATACGGCGATTGTGTCCCATCGGTCTGGAGAGACCGAGGATACGACGATTGCGGATGTGGCTGTCGCCCTGAACACCGGACTCATCAAGACGGGATCCTTATCGCGCACGGATCGCGTGGCCAAATATAATCAACTCTTGCGAATTGAAGAGGAACTAGGAGCCTCGGCCTTATATCCAGGACTGCGGGCAATTCCGATGAGAGCCTGAACACAGCTATGGTGAAACCAAACCGGGGGCGCGATTGGCTAGATTGGCAGCGGAAGCTGTTCATTGCGGCGAAGTGGACCGCGCTGGCCGCGCTGGTTCTCATGGCCGGGTCCCTGTTAGCGGGAGAGATGGGAGTGCCGCGATATCTCAGCATGCGGGCACATATGGAGCAACTTGGCCGGGAACTCACGGCCTTGCAACATCTCAATGCCGAACTCCGAACAGATATCGATCGTGTGCAGTACGATTCGATACGGATCGAAGAGCTTGCCCGTGAGCGATTGGGTTATGTGCGCAAAGGCGAAACTGTGTATCAACTGGCTCCCGTACGAGAGCTCGATACTTCCGACCGTTGAAGGTCCCGATGAAGTGGGGAACGGTTGCCATCATTGGACGGTCCAACGTCGGGAAGTCGACGCTCCTGAATAGACTCCTGAATGAAAAAGTTGCAATCGTCTCGGACAAGCCGCAAACGACGCGCACGCGAATCCTAGGTATCGCCCATGTCCGTGACGCCCAAATCGCCTTTCTAGATACCCCCGGATTGCATGAGCCACAACATTTGTTGAATCGCCGAATGGTCCGAACCACCCTCGAGACCTTCGAAGATGCCGATGTCATGTATGTGGTGGTGGATGCCACAACGCAACCGGGGCCGGGTGATCGCATCGTCGTGCATCATATTCAGAACGCCGTTACCAAACACAGCCGCCCTATCTTTCTTGCGGTCAATAAAGTGGATTTGGTGAACAAGTCGAAATTGCTGCCGGTCCTTCAGAATTACAGTCGACTATTTCCATGGACGGAGGTCGTTCCGGTGTCCGCTCGGTCCGGCGATAACGTCAAGCGCTTGCTCGATATCACCGTCGCTCTTCTTCCTGAGGGCTCTGGGCCCTACGAGGAGGATATGGTCACGGACCAGCCTATGCGTACCTTAGCTGCCGAGCTGATTCGGGAAAAAATCCTTGCGCAAACGTATGAGGAAATTCCGCACGCGGTCGCTGTTGAGATCGAACAATTTCAAGAAACCGGAAAGTTGGCCCGCATTAGTGCCGCCATCCTCGTAGAAAAGGAATCGCAGAAGGCCATTGTGATCGGAAAGCACGGAGAGCGGTTGAAGCAGGTCGGCTCCGCGGCACGAAAGGATATGGAGCGTCTATTCGGCATGAAAGTATTTTTGGAGATGTGGGTCAAGGTTCGAGAAGCTTGGCGCGAGGACGAGCGAGTCTTGATGGAGTTGGGATACTAGCGAGGGTGTGATGCAACCATTGGACCGATCACGCATCGGTGAAAAGGATCCTGCGAAGGAGGCATCCCGGGAACCAAGCGAACGGGGACACGCAAAGTCTGATATTCGCTTGGTATCTATTCAACGACTCCTCCGTCGAGGGGCGATTACCAACCTCGCAAAAATGCTTGCTCGCATGCATCCCGCCGATATCGCCACCGTGATCGATCATCTGTCATCTCCGAAGGAAAAACGGGAGATATTTGAGCTCGTTCGCGGAGAAGCCAAGCGCGGTCAGGTACTGAGCGAACTGGATGGCGACAGTATCACGCACGTTCTCTCCGATTTGCTTCCCTCCGATGTGGCCTGGCTCTTGAAGGACCTGGGCTCGGACGATATCGCCTACATTCTCAGCGTGCTGCCCACGGATCGTGCCAAGGAAGTTCTGTCCCTGATGCGGACGGAGGACTCCACCGAAATTGCCGACCTGCTGAGGTATCCAAAGGGAACCGCGGGCGCAATCATGACGACCGAATTTTTTTCCATGTCGGAGGATTCTACGGCGCAGGAGGCGATCCGTCGTCTGCAGCAAGCGACCGACGCTGAAATGGTGTTCTATATTTACGTGACCGACAAGGACGACCGGCTTGTCGGCGTGCTTTCGTTGCGACAACTATTGACTGTGCCTCCGGCGACACCGCTCAAAAATATCATGACGCGCGATCTCATCAGCGTTGCCGTGGATATGGATCAAGAAGAAGTGTCGCGGCAGGTGGCCAGTTATAACCTCTTGGCCATTCCGGTTGTCGAGAAGGACGGGAAACTCGTCGGCATTATCACGGTCGATGACGTTGTGGACGTCATCCGAGAGGAAGCCACCGAGGACATGCTCAAAATGGCGGGCGCAATTGAGGAGGAAGCGGTTTCGAAATCCTCGAGTATGGCGGCGGCTCGCGTCCGGTTGCCGTGGCTGTTCACCAATCTCATCGGTAGTTTGCTGTCCGGGATGATCTTGTGGGTATTTCGCTATACCATTCAGGAAGTCGTGGCCATTGTCAGCTTCATTCCCGTCATCGCGGCGATGGGAGGGAATGTGGGCTTACAATCGTCAACGCTGATTATCCGCGGTCTGGCGACCGGCATGGTGGAGATGACCGACGTCTGGAAGATTTTCTTCCGAGAAGTCAAAATTGCGTTTATGATGGGGATTGCCTGCAGTTTGCTCCTTACCGCGGTGGGGTGGTTATGGCATCAAGTGTTTCTCGGTATGGTCGTCGGCGTATCACTGATTACTGCCTTTTTGGTGTCGACCAGTATGGCCACGGTCATGCCCATTGCCTTGAAGCGCATCGGTGTAGACCCGGCGGTTGCGGCTGGCCCTTTCGTGACGACAGCCAATGATATCACCGGGATTGCCATCTATCTCACGCTCGCCACGATATTTTTAGAGCATTTGCGATAAGACCATGGACTCTGATGCCAATGAAACATCATGCTTCAGGTCAGGACTGACATGCCTTTGGTAAAGACCAGTGCCATTGTCCTCAAAAGTCGACGGTGGGGAGATGCTGACCGAATCGTGACGTGTTACACACTTCGATTCGGCAAGATTCGCGCGGTCGCTCGAGGTGCGAGAAGGATGAAGAGTCGACTGGGAGGCTCGATCGAACCGTTTGTGCTGTGTCAGATGGACCTTTTTGAAAAGCCCGGCGATTCTCTTTATCGGCTTTCTCAGGTGGCCATGCAGGAGTCCTTTTTGGCATTCCGGGAGGATCTGACACTGATGACGGCTGCCGCGCGGATGGTCAATCTCGTCGCTGCGGTTGTTGCAGAAAGCGATCCGGATCCTCGCATGTTTGAGGCTCTCGAACAGGGACTGCGCTCGCTTGTGGCGAGCCGTGATCCGGGTCTGACGGTGTTGCTGTTTCAAATCCGTGTACTCGGAGTGACGGGTTTCAAACCTCAGACGCATCACTGTGCATCGTGCGGTGGAAACTGTCCCGAGGCGCCGCAGTTTTCTCCTTTGGCGGGTGGGTTGGTCTGTCATGTCTGTGCTCGCCGGCAAGCCATGGAGTGCGTTCCATTATCTCGGGGAAGCGTGGCCTTCCTGCAGCAAGCGCTTCAGTTGACTTCAACTCTGGTGTCGCGTTTGAATGCGGGAGGACAGGTACGCTCGGAAGTGGAGACCGCCATCGAAAGTTATGTCATCGCTGTGACAGGAAGGCATCTGCCTTCAAATTGTTTCGGGACCTTGCCCATTTAACGGTGGTTCTCTTCCAATTTCCGAATACATCACCGAAGTCTTGGCACGATATTGACTAATGAGTACGAGCGTTCTCGAACCGGCGGATATGGAATGGGTTGATAAGGGGATTCTTGGAATCACCTGGAATGATGGACACAAGAGCGTATATCCCGTGCGATTCCTTCGACAGCAATGTCCCTGCGCGGCTTGCACGGATGAATGGACCGGGAAGTTGCGCTTGCAACCAGATGATGTTCCGCTCTTGATCATGTTACAGGATGCTGAACCGGTGGGTCGATATGCTCTCCAGTTTAAGTGGAGTGACGGGCATGATACAGGCATCTATTCGTATGCATTGTTGCGACGATTATGTCAATGCGATCTCTGCCAGCCGGTAAAACCGGAGGCCAATAAGTCACGGCGACTTATGTGACGAGTCACGCGTTCCCTAATCTGAGATGCCGATGATACGGTCCAAGATGGTTACTCTTGCGTGGGGCATGCGGCACACATTGATTGCTCTTCCGTTAGGTGTGGTACTCGTGGCCTGTTCCAGCATGCCCTCCCTAGAAGAACAAAAGCGTTTCGTTAAGCAGAATGATATTCGCCTACATGACCTTACGCCGCGGGCGTTCGTGGAGGTTTGGGGAAAACCTACCTATGCCCATCATCAGTTTTCTCAGTTTTTTGTCATGAAAGACGGGAGCCTCATTCCTCAATCGAGGTTGTCCCTTGGTGACTCACCTCAAGGATGGGAAACAGGACTAGAAGCTGGTGATGCTCTCTTTGCGGGATATCCGGATCGAGGGTGGTTGCTGGTCTTCTTTGAAGAGCGGCTTGTGTACAGGGAATCGATGTCATCCGCAAAGATCCATGCCCTGGGCAAAACGTGGAAATACGAAGAGCAATTCAAGACTCGACTCGAAACACCGTTAGACTCCAGCCGATAATTTATTCTGTTATGCCTTCTGAAGAAGCGGATCACCCCCTTCATATTGTTATGGTGTCATCGGAAGCGGTGCCTTTTTCAAAGACCGGCGGTCTTGCAGACGTCGTTGGGGCTCTTGCACCCGAGCTTGCGAAGCTCGGGCACGACGTCTATTTGATTATCCCCCGGCATCGATTGACTGAAGCAAGAACCTTTTCCTTTGAGGAATTTGCTCGCTTGACGGTTCCGACTGTTATGGGAGAAATCGAAACTGTGGTGGAACTCGTCAAGAATGGTTCAGGTCGTGGTACTCGTGGAAAACTTACAATTTTGACTCTTCGGTTTGATCGATACTTTGATCGGGCTGGACTGTATCAGGAAGCTGGTCGGGACTACCAGGACAACCTGGAGCGGTTTAGTTTCTTCTGTCGTGCAGCGATGGAAATATTGCTGATTTTGGTTAGGCAGAACAGCTGGATATCGGCCGTCCTCCATCTTCATGATTGGCAGGCGGCGCTTTGCGCGGTGTACTTAAAGACATTGTATGCCTCTTATACAGAATTGCGTCGTGTCCGCAGCGTCTTGACCCTTCACAATCTCGGTTACCAGGGGATTTTCCCTGCTGGCGAATTTCCAAAGACCGGATTACCGAATGCGTTATTCGCGACACCTTCATTGGAATACTATGGATCGGTGAATCTATTGAAAGGGGGAATCGTTTTTGCCGACCTTCTCACCACGGTCAGTCCGACCTACAGTCAAGAGATCCAGACCGCAGAGTACGGATTGGGGCTGGAAGGGGTTCTAGCAGAAAAAAAAGAAATACTTCATGGAATTCTTAATGGTATTGACATCGACACATGGAATCCTGCCACGGACCGTTACCTCTCTAGTCATTATTCGGCAACAGAGCTTGCCGGGAAAGGGATATGTAAGATTCATCTTCAGAGAGAGTTTCAACTCAGACAGGGCGGCACACTGCTTATTGGAATCATCGCTCGCTTGACGACCCAGAAGGGAATTGACCTTGTCCTTGATATTATTCCTGACCTGATGGAAATGGAAGTTCAGCTCGTCATTTTGGGGGCAGGAGACGAGGATTATGTGAACCGCTTCGACCCCATAGTTCGGCAATATTCAGGTCGCATCGGATTTCGTGAGGGCTTCGACGAGGGGTTGGCGCACCGCATAGAAGCGGGAGCAGACCTACTGCTTATGCCGTCTAGGTACGAGCCATGTGGCCTTAGTCAAATGTATAGTTTGCGCTATGGCACCGTTCCGGTTGTTCGAAAAACAGGAGGGCTAGCTGATACTGTCGTGCCCTGCACACCACGTAACATTCAGAAGCAGCGCGCAACAGGGTTTGTTTTTACTGATGCGGTGCCTGCATCGCTTTTGAATGCCGTGATGTTGGCCTCTATGTTTTATGAGAGACGATCTAACTGGCAGGTGATAATGCAAGCAGGAATGAATACTGATAACTCATGGAAACGTTCAGCTACTGCGTATGCAGACCTGTTTACTCATCTTGCGCGCCATCAAGACTTCGAAATGTCAGAAAAAGTGAAGGACAGATAACTGTCAGCCTAGTGCAGTAAGGCTTGCAGTTCCATGTCCAGTTTAGTCAAATGAGCGCGAGCCTGTAGAGTATAGTAGGAGTACGTGGGGTGGGGATGGTCGTGGATCACTCGGTGAAATAATTCTCTCGCGAGATCAGTATAACCCCCACTAACCGCTGTCTTACCAGAATGGAGGGTACACGATGCGCTCATCGCGTTCACGTCGACAGCGAACCGGTCCGTGGGTTGAGAAACCAGTCTCGCAAATTGTCTAGCGAGAGGGATTTCCCACTTGTCTTTGGTGGTCACATTCTTACTCAATTCGCGCAGTTTTTCTGCATCAAATTGGGTAGTGTCTAGATCCATTGAGTTCATGCAATGAGTATACGTCGTCCATGAGTTCATGAAATGGCTGTTATCTAGATGGGTTTTGTCTACCCCTACTCCTACGAGGCAACCTGACAGCAGAATGATCATTCCGCTGAGCATCATCGCTACTGAAGCGGAGTGCGTGCTTGTTGTCATTGTGCCAGGCCTCCTCACCGAAGGTAGAGAAAGCAAGGCATGGGCCGGGGAAAGGGCCCACATAAGTGAGCTTCAATGTGGGATTCTGCTTAGCAATGGAGCTGGCTATGTCTCTAAAATTCAGCAGTGTTGGTTTTTTGATACACTTAGCGAGGCACCAGCAAAGTGATGGATTAGGATCGAAACACCTGGACTAAAATGCCGGTGCGGGTCGTTGCATTTGTTTTCCGCATGATGTGTTTGATGTGTTCTTTGACCGTTTGTTCCGTTATCAGTAAAGCGTTCGCAATTTCTTTATTGGTCCATCCCTTCGCGAGGTTTTCAACAACCGATTGTTCGCGATTCGTGAGCTGAAATTTTTCTTTTGCTTGTTCCGTGTTGAGATGCTGACGCCGACCTAGCTCTTCCATAGTTACTACAAGTCTGGCATGTTGAACTCCACCCTTGTCCGGGAGTCCGAACCCTCGCAAGAGAATAGGATGATTGGCATTACCAGCAATTCGCTTAACCTCAAATTGCTCCCAATCCTTAGCTTCAGTACGGACTTGAAGTGCTTTTGTTATTTCTAAGCACAATTCCGTCAGTATCGCCGGTAAAACCCCCTGAGCAGCCCGAGGAGGCCCACCGTTATTTTCCGCCATGTTTATTTGTTTGGACAGCTCCGCAGCCTGTTTATTCATGTGTAGTAATTGCATCGATGACGAAAGAACTACAATTCCAGCGCCAGTGCGCTGCTCGGCAAGACTATCTGCAGGGTCTGAGTGGATGACGGCTTTCTCTGCCATGATTTATGCTCCCTGGGTAATGCTTTGTCTTGATAGACAATCGGACTGTTTCTGATATCGTTAATTGGACTTGCGGCTCATTGGTAATCGTACATAACACTTTCGAGGTAGTCAAATTATACC
>Ga0075420_100002033_pt1 | contig 17438 bp, 18 predicted proteins | sample SoiMetdeltSBSDD4_FD_75296 | JGI IMG/M metagenome (GOLD analysis project Ga0075420, IMG submission 75296) | Bulk soil microbial communities from a Populus tree surrounding site in Tennessee, USA - Soil MetaG P. deltoides SBSDD4 | ecosystem: Environmental > Terrestrial > Soil > Tree plantation... | reverse complement strand
GAAGATTCGGCAGCTCGGCGTCTTACCCGGACTTGCCGACGCCTGCGCAGCCACAGGGTGACACCGATGATCGAGAACGCCGCGACGACACTAACCGGCAGCACGATCGCCAGCGCCAGCGCGGTGATGCCCGCGCACGGCACCACGGGCAGCCGGTGTCGCGCCGGCACGAGAAGGCCAACGGCTTCGACCCTGCAGCGCGATCCCGCGGGAATGATCAGGATCGCCACCGCCAACGTCAGCACCGCGAAACTCACGGCCGACCCCGGCTGCGTAGCAACGACGTTAAATCCTCTCTGCCACAGCCGAATCCGGTGTCGACGTGCCATGCGGTGGCCACTCGCACGCGGTCGTCGTCCCCGCGTTGAAGCACACCGATCTCGCTCAGCCTGCGCACGCCGGTTCGGTTGCGGCTCACGTGCAGTATCACCTGCACGGCCGCCGCGAGTTGGCTGTGCAACGCTGCGCGGTCGAGTCCGCCCAACGCGGCAAGCGCCTCGAGGCGAGCGGGCACCTCGGCCGGGTTGTTGGCGTGCACCGTCCCAGCGCCGCCGTCGTGGCCGGTATTGAGCGCAGCAAGCAGGTCCACCACTTCGGCGCCCCGCACCTCGCCGACAACGATTCGGTCCGGCCGCATCCGCAGGGCCTGCCGCACCAGATCCCGAACAGCGATTTCGCCGACGCCTTCCACGTTGGCGCTCCGCGCGACCAGCTTGACCAGATGCGGGTGAGCGGGCGCGAGCTCCGCGGCGTCCTCCACGCAAACGATGCGTTCGTCGGCGGCAACAGCGCCGAGGACCGCCGACAGGAGCGTTGTCTTGCCCGCGCCTGTGCCCCCGGAGATCAGGAATGCCAGCCGGGCGCCGATGATGTCGTCCAACAGTGCCGCCGCTTCCGGCGCGACGGTGCCGGAACGCGTCAGCGCCGGGAGGTCCTGAGTGGCCGGCCGCAGCACCCGCAGCGACAAGCAGGTTCCGCCCGCGGCAATCGGCGGCAGCACCGCATGCAGCCGGACGCTGAACTGACCGGTGCCGAGCCCCATCAGCTGGCCGTCGACCCAGGGCTGCGCCTCGTCGAGTCGGCGGCCGGCCGACAGCGCCAGACGCTGCGCCAGGCGTCGCACCGCGGCTTCGTCAGCGAACTGAATTGGGCTGCGGCGCAATCCATTTCCATCGTCGATCCAAACGGCGTCGGGCGCGGTGACGAGCACATCGGTGGTGCCGTCAGCGCATAGCAGCGGCTCGAGAATGCCTGCGCCGGTCAATTCGGTCTGCAGGACCCGCAAACTGCTCAGCACCTCGCTGTCGCCGAGCACGCCACCGGATTCGGCACGGATCGCGGCGGCCACCACATTGGGTCGCAATGGCCCCGGCTCGGCGGCCAACCGTTCCCGCACCCGGTCGATCAACGACGCGCTCATGCGGCGACCGCCTGCCGCCGGTGCAGCACTGCGAGCACGCGTCGCGCAGCGGCCGCCAGCGCTGATCGCCGTCGCAATCGCAGGCCGCCACGCTCGAGCGCATCGGCCAAACGCGGCTCCGCCCGCATCGCGGCCAGCAGCGGCAGTCCGACGATCTCGGCCACCTCGGTCGGTCTCAGGCCGCCGGGCGACGGCCCGCGCACGACAACGCCGGCGTTGGGATTGCCCAGCGACACCCAGGGCGAGATCGCCGCGGCAGCGGCGCACGAGCGCACGTCGGCGGGCGCGACGATGACGACGAGATCGGCAGCGTCGAGCACCGCCTCCACCGCGCCGGTCGATCGCCGGGGCAGATCGCAGATCACCGTCGCGCCGCCGCGGCTGCCGGCCTCGATCACGGCACTGAGCGGCGCGGCATCGACGTCACTGCCGGTTCGACTGCCCGACAACACGCTGACCCCATGTCGTTGCGGGAGCGCGTCCCGCAACGCTGAGTAACTGAGCCGACCGCCATGGACGGCGAGATCGGGCCAGCGCAGTCCGGCCTCGCCCTCGCACCCCAGAACCAGGTCGATGCCGCCACCCCACGGGTCGGCGTCGACGAGCAGCGCTTCAGACAACCCCGTCGCCGATTGCGCCAACGCGGTTGAAAAGACCGAGGCACCGGCCCCGCCGCGGCCTGCGATTACCGCGACGACCGGGCCTCGTCGATCGCCGTCGCGGGACACCTCGGCGGCATCGGACAGTTCGGCCATCAACTCGCTGTCCCGGGCGGGCAGTGCGATGACCTGCTGTGCGCCGACCGCGATGGCTGCCTCGAAGTCGGCGGCGTGTGGTTCGGAACCCACGACCAGAACGACCCGGCTGCGCCGCGGCAGCGCTCGGTGCGCGCATCGTCGGGCGGCGGCCACGTCGAGTACGACGGCCACTGCGGCCGTCCATACGCTTCGGCCGGACGGGTCGGACGCATGGACGACCGGCAGCCCGGCGGCCGCCGCCACACGGTCGACGTCGTTTCGAAGCGCAGCGTCGCCGACCAGCGCCAAGATCCCGTTGGTTGCGGTCATGGCCTCAGCCTGCAGGCGGCCGACGACACCTCGCCATCACTGCGATGGCATCTGTGGATGAATGCGAAGCTGGGGACAAAGCTGACAAACCGTTAAGTATGTCTGCACTGAAAATCACGTTCCGCAACCACCGCGGACGAAAGAGTTGTCCGAAATGCGAATACGTCACCCCAAAAAAGGGACGACCCCCGCCAGGGGGGGAGGAGGCGGAGGTCGTCGTGTATCAGCCCCGGGGGGTCGGGCTGATGCACACCCGGCATAAGCCGAGTAATGCTCACTATACACACGGGACTGCGGATGGGCGCAAGTGCTCGTTGCCAGGGAAAGCACTCGGGAGCAGGAAAGATTGCAGTCACCGGCACCTGTCGTGAACTGCCAATTTGTACACTCTGTCGCCATTTGTCACACCCCGGCACCTATGCTTGGCGCTGTGACCGCATCCGAACCCGCGGCCAGCGGGTCCATGGCGCCGCAAACATCGACTCCATCCGGCAAACCCGTTCGGACCGCGGCTTTCTTCGATCTTGATAAGACTGTCATCGCCAAGTCGAGCACATTGGCCTTCAGCAAACCTTTCTTCGATCAAGGGCTAATCAATAGGCGTGCGGTTCTCAAGTCGACCTACGCGCAGTTTCTGTTCCTGATGTCGGGTGCCGATCACGACCAAATGGACCGGATGCGGTCGTACATCACGAACATGTGCACCGGGTGGGACGTCGAGCAGGTGAAGTCGATTGTCGGTGAGACGCTGCACGACATCGTCGACCCACTGGTCTTCGCGGAAGCCGCTGACTTGATCGCCGACCACAAGATCTGCGGGCGCGATGTGGTGGTGGTTTCGGCCTCTGGCGAGGAGATCGTCGCGCCGATCGCGCGTGCCCTGGGAGCCACCCACGCGATGGCCACCAGGATGGTCGTCGAGGACGGCCGCTACACCGGCGAGATCGCCTTCTACTGCTACGGCGACGGAAAAGTCGAGGCGATTCGTCAGCTCGCCGCACGCGAGGGCTACGCGCTCGAACATTGCTATGCCTACTCCGACTCCATCACCGACTTGCCGATGCTCGCGGCCGTCGGCCATCCCACCGTGGTGAACCCGGATCGCGCATTGCGCAAAGAAGCGGCGGCGCGGAACTGGCCGGTGGTCACCTTCTCCAAGCCGGTGTCGCTACGGGACCGCATTCCAGCCCCATCGGGCGCCGCGGTCGCAACCACCGCGGCGGTCGGAGTGAGCGCGCTGGCCGCGGGCGCGTTGACCTATTCGCTGCTGCGCCGGTTCGCTTTCTGAAGCGCTACTTCGTGTAGTAGCTAGCGCCCGCGTAACGATCAGGATTCGCACAGAATTTCGCCCTTGATGTGACGGGAGTCACGGAGTACAAAGGAAGCACGGAAGCCTGGTTAGGCCAAGGCCGAGCCGGAAGAGAAGGCTCGATCTCCCGAAGTCAGGCTACCCAGCACGGATCCCGGCACCCACGCGGAGCACATGCCGCGGAATAGGCAAAAGTGTTGCGGGCCTGCGTAATTGCGAAGAGCGAACGGCCACGACGGCCCTTTGGGTGGGGTTGCAGTCGAAGCGCATCGCAAGGACGCCGAGGTCACCCACGCAACCCACACAGCACGCTTGGTAACCGGAGTCCGTGCTAGCGGGCGGCGAGCCGAATCAGTTCGGAGCGTCGCCCGCTTCGCCGTTGCTGGGGCACTTTAGGACGACATCGCCTGCGCGATCGACAACGCCTCGCGCGCACCGCCGTGTAATGCCCGGGCGCTCAACACAAGCCACGCTGTGAGGCCGTCCGGCGTACCCGACGAAAACCCGCGCGCGGCAGCCAGGTAGTCGCCCGAGTGCCGCATCCAATACACCTCCGGCACGCCGAGGCCGTGTGGGTCCAGACCGCTCGCGATGGTCACCAAACGGGAGACCGCGCGAGCCACCACACCGTCGGCGGTACCGAACGGCTCCAGCGTCAGCAGCTCGCCGTGCACGACCGCGGCGAGCACCGGCGCAGCCACGTTCGTCCCGCCGGTGACGATGTCGGCCAGCAGTGCCAGCCGGCGGCCGACCTCCGCGTCACCTCGTGGCCGGCCCAGCCGGTCGTCGTCGGCCAGGTCTGCTGCCGCCAATGCGTGCAATCGAGCGATGGCCTGAAGCGGGGCCCGCTGCCAGACACCCACCAACGACGTGGCCCCACCTTCCAAGGCCTCGGCCACCCGCAGCGCCCCCGCCAGCACCGGGTCTGGTTCGCCGTCATCCGTCAGTTGCAAGGACCCGCCGTCGAGAACCGACGACGCGCGCGCGGCCCGCAGAGAGGCCTCGGCCGCGGTCTGTGGCCATCCGCGCAGATTGGTGCGGTGGCGGTGCGCACGGCCCAGCGCCTCGCGGGCTTCCTCACCGGCCGCGGCCACACCCGGCAACTCAGCCAGCGGCGCCAGCGGATCGGTCACGGCAGCACAGGCTACTGCGTGCTCTCGTAGAACACGACCAGCCGGTCAATCCGCCACAGTTGGCCGAGCACGACAAGGGTGGCGCCGAACACGGTCGGCCACACCTCGAGCCTGACGAGCCCATAGCCCAGAAGGACAAAGCCGGCGACGCCGATCGGGGCGTGGGCCCACGCGCAAGCTGGGGACATGCGAAGCACCCGCAGATGATCGGATGGCACGCGATCACGCTGCTGCAGCCACAGCTTCTCGCCGTAGATGCCCTTGGCCGCCCAGCTCGTCGGAGTTTCCACCGGCGCGAAGACGTGCGGGTTCAGCCAGAGCCAGGCGATCACCGCGGCGACCGGCAGCAGGCACCACCAGCCCAGCCATACCCGGCTCCAGATCGCCAGGATCATCAGCGGGATCGCTGCGAACCGGGTCCACACGCTCCACGGATTGGCGTGCCGCTTCCACGCGTCATCACTCATCCGGAACGCCCCTGCCACCTTCGACATGACGCCCATGCGGACATTGTCCAACCGCTGGACCCATCGGCAATGACGTTCGTCGCGCCGCACATGCCGCCCGCAGAATGCGGTTGTGTCATGCCAACCTCGATGCAACGTTCGGTGACTACGCTCACAGACATGTCCGACACGCACGCCGAAGTTCAGTCCGTCTACCCTCCATCGCCTGAATTCGCCGCGGAGGCCAACGCAGGTGAGGAGCTGTACCGCGAGGCCGAAGAGGATCGGCTGGCGTTTTGGGCGCAGCAGGCCAACCGGTTGTCCTGGGACACACCGTTCGACGAGGTACTGGACTGGTCGGATGCCCCGTTCGCGAAATGGTTCGTCGGCGGCAAGCTCAACGTCGCCTACAACTGCGTCGACCGGCATGTCGAGGCGGGCAACGGCGATCGGGTGGCGATCCGCTGGGAGGGCGAACCCGGTGACAGCCGCGAGCTGACGTACGCGGATCTGCTGGCCGAGGTGAGCAAGGCCGCCAATACGCTCACCGATCTTGGACTGGTGACGGGCGATCGGGTGGCGATCTACATGCCGATGCTGCCGGAGGCAATCGCGGCGATGCTGGCGTGCGCACGGCTCGGCGTGCTGCATTCTGTGGTGTTCGCCGGTTTCTCCTCGGCCGCCTTGGCCGCTCGCATCGAGGATGCCGAGGCCAAGCTGGTGATCACGTCCGATGGCCAGTACCGCCGCGGACAGGCGGTGTCGCTGAAGGAATCGGTCGACGAAGCCGTGAAAGGACAGAAGTCGGTCGAGCACGTTCTGGTGGTGCGCCGCACCGAAATTGACACACCGTGGACCGACGGTCGAGACCTGTGGTGGCATGAGACGGTCGAGGTGGCGTCGCCCGAGCACACACCCGAGGCGTTCGACTCCGAACATCCGTTGTTCCTGTTGTACACGTCGGGAACCACCGGCAAGCCCAAGGGCATCATGCACACCTCTGGTGGGTACCTGACGCAGGCGTCCTATACCCACCACAATGTGTTCGACGTCAAGCCGGAGACCGACGTGTTTTGGTGCACAGCCGATATCGGCTGGGTGACCGGACACACCTACATCGTCTACGGGCCGCTGTCCAACGGCGTCACTCAGGTGGTCTACGAGGGCACACCGAACTCGCCGAACGAGCATCGGCACTTCGAGATCATCGAAAAGTACGGCGTCACCATCTATTACACCGCGCCGACGTTGATCCGGATGTTCATGAAGTGGGGCCGCGAGTTCCCCGATGCCCATGACCTGTCCAGCCTGCGGCTGCTGGGAAGCGTGGGTGAGCCGATCAACCCGGAGGCGTGGCGCTGGTACCGGGATGTGTTCGGCGGCAACCGAACTCCGGTCGTCGACACGTGGTGGCAGACCGAAACCGGCGCGATCATGATCTCACCGCTGCCAGGTGTCACCGAGGCCAAGCCGGGGTCGGCGATGAAGCCGCTGCCGGGCATCTCGGCGAAGGTCGTCGACGAAGAGGGCAACGAACTCGTGCCCGGCGCCGACGAGGACGAGCACGTGACCGGCTACTTGGTGCTGGATCAACCGTGGCCGTCGATGCTGCGCGGCATCTGGGGCGACCCGGAGCGTTACAAGGAGACGTACTGGGCGCGATACGCCGACCAGGGTTGGTATTTCGCCGGCGACGGGGCACGCGTCGACTCCGACGGATCGGTTTGGCTGCTGGGCCGTATCGACGACGTGATGAACGTGTCGGGCCACCGGATCTCGACGACGGAAGTGGAATCCGCGTTGGTCGGGCACTCCGGGGTGGCCGAGGCCGCGGTGGTGGGCGCCAGCGACGAGACCACCGGTCAGGGCATCTGCGCGTTCGTCATTCTCGAGGCGCACGCCAAGGACAACGACAACATGGTCGACGTGCTACGCGAGCAGGTCGCCAAGGAGATCGGAAAGATCGCGCGGCCACGCGAGATTCACGTCGTGCCCGAACTTCCGAAGACGCGCAGCGGCAAGATCATGCGGCGGCTGCTGCGTGACGTCGCCGAAGGCCGCGAACTCGGCGACACGTCAACCTTGGTGGACCCCAGCGTGTTTGAGGCAATCCGGGCCAGCAAGTAGTCAGGCCGCAGCGGCACCGACCGGGACGAAGCCTGAACCCGGCCGGTTCTTGGCGGTGATGTCCCCAAGCACGGCGTTGATCGACATGGTCACCGCCGGAGTGTGCAGTGGGATGTATTTGATGACGCACGTGGGCAATTCCTCGGAGAACGCCCCGTGGATCATGCCGACCAGTCGGTTATTGACGGTGACGGGTGCGCCGGAATCGCCGGGCTGTCCGCAGACCTGGTTGACAATGGTGCCGGGTTGCTCGCCCGGCCCCCATGTGACGCCGCACGAATAACCCGTCGTCCGACCGAGTTTGCAGGCAACGTCGCCGACGACGGGATCGGGACCGATGCCGTCGATCTCAAACCCCTTGACGTTGTTGACCGGTTGCACCTTCTGCGGGTCGAATTGGATCACCGCGTAGTCGAGTGCTTCATTACCGGCGACCATCGTGCCGAGCACACCGGCAGCCTCGGCACCTTCGGCGGCTACCCGTTCGCCCGGCCCGCCGCAGTGCGCGGAGGTGAAGCCGATGAGATTGCCGCGGTTGTCGTTGCCGATCGCGGTGAGCGTGCAGAAGGTGTCGCCCTCGACGACGATGCCCGAACCGCCGCCCAAAGGAACCGGCCCGTCGGCGTACGCGGGAGCTGGTAGCAGCGCGCACAGCGCCAGGATCACCGCGGAAATCGTCAGGCAGCGGACGCTGGTCCTCAACTTCTCAACCCCCATCGACGTGCCGCCTGACCATCCAACCGGGCCAGTCTATCGTCGGCCCGGATCGTATCCGTGGACGCCACGTGGCAACATGAACGCGACTGACACCGCAGGCGGGGAGGAAGTGTTCCGTGAGTGATCGCAGGGATGGCGTACCGACGACGGTGACCTCGATACCGCTGGTCGACCCGCATGCGCCCAAGGCCGATCCGTCCATTGGTGACCTCGTCAAAGACGCGACGACCCAGGTGTCGACGCTGGTGCGCGCCGAGGTCGAATTGGCCAAGGCCGAGATCACCCGCGACGTCAAGAAGGGCCTCACCGGCAGCGTGTATTTCATCCTCGCGCTGGTGGTGCTGTTTTACTCCACGTTCTTTCTGTTCTTCTTCCTCGCCGAGCTGCTCGATACCTGGCTGTGGCGGTGGGTGGCCTTCCTGATCGTGTTCGCCCTGATGCTCGTCGTCACGGGAGTGTTCGCACTGCTCGGCTATCTCAAGGTGCGCCGTATCCGCGGACCGCAGCAGACCATCGAGTCGGTGAAGGAAACCCGCGAGGCGCTCACGCCCGGGCATGACAAGGAGAAGGCGCTTACCTCCCGGAACGGTGAGGGGCCCGGCGCGCAGACCGACCCGTCAGGCTGGTAATGGCCCCACCCGACCCGTCGGTGGTGCGCATCGACGGCCCCTGGCGCCATCTTGAGGTGCACGCCAACGGGATTCGCTTTCATGTCGTGGAGGCGGAGTCGGCAGAAGCATCCACAACCCCGGTCACCGAACGCCCGCTGGTGATCCTGCTGCACGGCTTCGGCTCGTTCTGGTGGTCCTGGCGCCACCAGTTGCGTGGCTTATCCGGTGCCAGGGTGGTCGCGGTCGACCTGCGCGGCTATGGCGGCAGCGACAAACCTCCCCGCGGCTACGACGGTTGGACGCTTGCGGGTGACACCGCTGGTCTGGTGCGCGCGCTCGGGCACAACGCCGCGACGCTGGTGGGCCACGCCGACGGTGGCCTGGTGTGTTGGGCGACCTCTGTGCTGCATCCCCGAATGGTGCAGGCGATCGCCGTGGTCAGCTCGCCGCATCCCGTCGCACTGCGGGCCTCTGCCCTGACGCGGCGTGACCAGGGCCGGGCGCTGCTGCCGTGGATGCTGCGCTATCAGGTGCCGATGTGGCCAGAGCGGTCGCTGACCCGCAACGACGCCGAGGAGCTGGAGCGGCTGGTGCGCAGCCGAGCCAGCGCCAAATGGCTTGCCTCAGAAGACTTTTCCGAGACAATTCGGCATATGCGGCAGGCCATCCAGATTCCGTCGGCCGCGCATTCGGCACTGGAATATCAGCGCTGGGCGGTGCGCAGCCAGCTGCGCGGCGAGGGCAGGCGGTTCATGCGCTCGATGAAGCGGCCGCTGGCGGTGCCGGTGCTACACCTGCGCGGTGACGCCGACCCGTACGTGCTGGCCGATGCGGTGTACCGCACACAGCACTACGCCCCGCACGGTCGTTACGTATCCATTGCCGGCGCAGGGCATTTCGGCCACGAGGAAGCCCCCGAGGTGGTCAACGAGCATCTGTCGCGGTTCCTGGCGCAGGTGTACCGCTAGCCGACGCAGGCGCCCGTCGCGACGTGTTCCGTGTTGCCGATCTTGGCGAGCTGGCGGGATACTTCGTTCGCGGTCAGCACGAAACCGGTGTCGGCGTCGTCGACGGCGGCACCGAACACCACGCCGAGCACCTTGCCCGTCCGGTCGATCATCGGACCACCCGAATTACCTTGCCGCACAGTGCCTCTGATCGTGTACACCTCGCGGGTCACTGTGGCGGTGCGATAGATGTCGGGACCGTTGAGCTCGATGGTCTCGCGCACCCTCGCGGGCGTGGCGACAAAATCGCCGCCACCGGGATAGCCCATCACGATGGCGTCGGTACCGGTCGGCGCGGCGCCCTGGGCGAACGAAAGGGGCTGCGACGGCAGGTTCGGCACGTCGAGAATCGAGATGTCGGCTTCCGGGTCATACGACACCACGAACGCATCGTAGGTGTCACCGTTGACCTCGACCGTGACGCTGTCGGAGCCCGCGACCACGTGCGCGTTGGACATCACCCGGTTCGGTGCGACAACGAAACCGGTGCCTTCCAAGACCTTTTGGCACCCGGGTGCGACACCGCGGATCTTGACGACGCTGGGCCGGGTGGCGGCCACGACGGCGTCGTTGGCCAGCTGGGCATTCGGCGCGTCGACCGCGATGATCGGGGTACGGCCGTATTCCGAGAGCACGTCGGGCAGGCCGGACGTGTCGAGCAGACCCGACAGGCGCGTCGGGACAGATTTCAGCCAGCTCGGTGCGACCTCGTCCACCTGAGCCAGCACCTTCGAGCCGCGCACGGCGGCGGCCAGATTGGGCTGGTCCGACGACGTCAGCGGGGTGGCCAACATCCACGCCGCCACCAGCACCGCGACCAGCTGCAGGCCAACGCCGATCACGGAGTCGATCACGCGCAGACCGGGGTTGCGCAGAGCGCCCCGTACCGCGCGGCCCAGCACCACGCCGGCGATCTCACCGATCACCACCAGCGCGAGGATCAGGAACAGGGTGACGAACAGCTTGGTGCGGGGGCCGCTGATGTGCGTGACGATGTGCGGGGCCAACAGCACACCCGCGACCGCGCCGAGGACCACTCCGACGAAGGACAGCAGGGAGCCGAGCGCCCCGGAGCGCCATCCGGAAATGGCAGCAACGAACGCGATCGCGAGGACGGCAAGGTCAAGCCACTGTGACGATGTCATTGTTGAGCATCACCGTAGCTGTCCTCGTGCCCGACGAGCGCCATTGCGTCGTCGAGTTCCCGGACGTCATCGGTGTCCCACGGCTTGGCCCAGCCCGCCACATCGAGCATCGCCGAGATCACCTGACCGGTGAACCCCCACACCAGCATCTCGTTGAGCAGGAACGCCGGGCCGGCGAAGCGGCGCGTGTTTTCCTTGCGGTACACCATGATTCGGTTCTCGGGGTTGATGAACGCGCGCACCGGGACCCGAGCGACGATCGCGGTCTCCGACTCGTCGACGACGGCGACCGGTCCGGGATCCTGTGAATACGCCAGCACAGGTACGACATGGAACCCGGACGGCGGGATGAACATCCGCTCCAGTGTGCACAGCGGCTGCAGCCGGCCCGTCTCGATGCCGGTCTCCTCGTTGGCTTCGCGCAGCGCGGTGTGCACCGGTCCGTCGTCGCCCGGGTCGGCCGCCCCACCCGGGAATGCGGCCTGGCCGGCGTGATGGCGCAGCGTGGAAGCCCGCACGGTGACCAGCAGGTCGGCGTCGTCGGGCAGACCGCCGTTGGGCGAGTCCGGCGGGCCGGAGAACAGCACGAGCACCGCGGCGTCGCGCTTTTCTCCAGTGATCGCGGCCTTGGTGTTGGCCGCCGTCACCAGCGCCAGCACTTCGGGGGGCACGCGCCTGCGGTAGGCCCGCTTTACGTGGTGGCAGTTGTCGGTTAGCGGCTTGAGCCACGGCGGAGCGGCGTCAGGGGTCAGCCCGCCCGCTTCACGGCCCCAGCTCACCCCGGCACTCCTATCTTTGGATCCACTGCCGCGGCGATCTCGTCGGCGCTGGCGAAGGACCTCGGCAGGACTTCGGCAACGCTACCGTCCGCGCGCAGCACCACCGTCGCGGGCATGACGTTTGGCACCCGCAACGCGGCGGCGACCAGCCTGCGCCCGTCCTGCAGCGTCGGCAGGCGCACGCCGAGTTCGGCCAGCCGCAGCAATGCTGCTTGTTCGTTCTCGTCCTGGTGCACGGTCAGCACGGTGACGTCGGATCCGGCCCGGCGTTGATACTCGGCCATCGCGGGCAGTTCCTCGGCGCATGGAGCGCACCAGTAGGCCCACAGATTGAGGACCGTCGGTCGGCCTGCGACGGCCTTTGCGACGTCCACGCGTGTGCCATCACCGACGCATTCAAGGGTGATCCCGTGCGCCCACGACCGAAGGTCAGGGGACAACTGCTCGGGTCCCGGCAGGGTCCCTGCGGGCGGACACGGGGCAAGGTCGGCCCGGGCCCGCGGGCCCGCCAGCGCCTCGGCGGTGTCGGCGTCACGGCGATCGCGGGCCTGGCCCGGCCCGACAGACCCGGTCGGCGACCCGTCGTCCCGCAGTTGCGTCCACAACGCGGCCCCGAGCGCGACGACGACGACCATCACCGCGACGGTCCATCGGGTCGACGTGCTCATGTGGGCAGGCTGGGTCAGAGGCCGGCCAGCGCCAGCAGGTGCTCGGTCTCGGGCCCCTTCACCAGCGGGGCGGCGACGACCGGATCGGTCGGCCCGGTGCCGAACGACGGGCAGTCCTTGGCCAAGACGCAGACGCCGCAGGCGGGTTTCCGCGCGTGGCACACCCGGCGGCCGTGAAAGATCACCCGGTGGGACAGCAGCGTCCACTCGCTGCGCTCGATGAGTTCACCGACCGCGTGCTCGACCTTTACCGGGTCCTCCTCTGCGGTCCACCGCCACCGTCGCACCAGCCGGCCGAAATGGGTGTCGACAGTGATGCCGGGGATGTCGAACGCGTTGCCGAGGATGACGTTGGCGGTCTTGCGGCCGACACCTGGCAATGTCACCAACTCGTCCATGGTGTTGGGCACCTCGCCGTCGAACCGCTCCACGAGTTCCTGGCCGAGGCGGATCAGCGAGTTGGTCTTGTTGCGGTAGAAACCGGTGGGCCGGATCAGCTCTTCGAGTTCGGTGCGGTCGGCTTGCGCGTAATCGACCGCCGTGCGGTAGCGCTTGAACAGGGCAGGCGTGGTGAGGTTGACGCGCTTGTCGGTGCTCTGTGCCGACAGAATGGTGGCGACCGTCAGCTCCAGCGGATTGCTGAAGTCCAACTCGCAGTAAACATGCGGAAATGCTTGTGCCAGTGCGCGATTCATCCTGCGGGCGCGGCGGACCAGCCCGACGCGGGTTTCGTTGTCCCACTTCCGCGGGGAGGCGCGCCGAGCCGGCTTGGCGGCTGTTGTGTTATCGGCTGAAGTCTCACCCACGGTCACGGATGCCAGCCTACTGACGGGCTCTGACTTTCCTGGAGCGGACCGGTGACAATTCGTAATCCCGCTGAGACCTTGGCCGTGTTTACTTCACCCTTGTGTCTTGGTTGCTCGCTGCGTTTATTCCGGCGTTGCTGATGTTGGCAACATTCGGGCTGCAGCGGCTCGAATCGAGCCTCGAGGACGACACCGTCTCGGCTTCCGATGTAGCCGAATTCCTCGACCAAGCCGAACCCGATGACGTGAACACGCTGGCGCGAGAAGGCATGGGCCCCGCATTGGATGGCCTGCATCAGCGGTTGAGCGAACGGGATTGGCCGCTGGATGCCGGAACAGCTGTCCGTGCGATGGCAAGTTTGCCAAATCGCCTGGTCATGCATCACCGGCCGAATCCTGAATTTCAGCCGACTCGACATGCCAATCGTGTGTAGCGTGGGCTAGTCGCGAAATGGCCTACCTCTAGACTGATCTCGCTAACCAGTAAGAGGTCGGCTTGCGCATGTCATATCACCCAACAGCTTAAGAGGGGCAACGTGGACGAGATCCTGGCGAGGGCCGGAATCTTCCAGGGGGTCGAACCCAGCGCCGTAGCCGCGCTGACGAAGCAATTGCAGCCCGTCGACTTCCCACGCGGGCACACCGTGTTCGCAGAGGGAGAGCCTGGCGACCGGCTGTTCATCATCATTTCGGGCAAGGTCAAGATCGGCCGCCGCTCGCCGGACGGCCGCGAGAATCTGCTCACCATCATGGGCCCGTCGGACATGTTCGGTGAGCTCTCGATCTTCGACCCCGGCCCGCGGACGTCGAGCGCCACGACCATCACCGAGGTGCGGGCGGTTTCGATGGATCGCGATGCGCTGCGCGCGTGGATCGCCGACCGCCCTGAAATCGCTGAGCAATTGCTGCGAGTTCTGGCCCGCCGACTCCGTCGCACCAACAACAATCTGGCCGACCTGATCTTCACCGACGTGCCCGGCCGGGTGGCCAAGCAGCTCCTGCAACTGGCGCAGCGGTTCGGCACGCAGGAGGGCGGCGCGCTGCGCGTGACGCACGACCTGACGCAGGAGGAGATCGCGCAGTTGGTCGGCGCATCGCGCGAGACGGTCAACAAGGCGCTCGCCGATTTCGCCCACCGCGGTTGGATTCGCTTGGAGGGCAAGAGCGTGTTGATCTCCGACTCCGAACGGCTGGCTCGCCGAGCCCGATAAATCGCGCTCGACGAGCCTTCACCTTGCCCGCTAGCGATTTGTGGAGTCAGCTCCGTAGGTAGTCGAGCTGAGCTTGAACGCTCCACTCCGCGGCGTCCCATAGCTTTTCGTCGACATCGGTGTAGACGTGTTCGACGATCTGTCGCGCGCTGGCGTCGTCACCGAGCGCATGCAGCGCACCGCGCACCTGATCGAGCCGCTCTTCGCGATGCGCGAGATACATGGCGCTGACGGCTTCCAGGTCGTCAAGATCGGGGCCGTGGCCGGGCAGCACGGTCCGGTGGCCGAGACCGTGCAGCCGGCGCAGCGACTCCATGTACTCGCTGAGGCTGCCGTCTTCGTTGTCGATGACGGTGGTGCCGCGGCCCAGCACGGTGTCGGCGGTCAGCACCGCGTCGTCGAGCAGAAACGACACCGAGTCGGCCGTGTGGCCCGGTGTGGCCATCACCGTGATGCGCAGGCCTGCGGCGTCGATGACCTCGCCGTCGGTCAGCGGACCACCGAGCCCGCGCAGGAACCCGCTGCCCACCGAGCGGACGACGGCGCCGGTGCGCTCGACGATCTTATCGATGCCGCCGGTGTGGTCCTCATGTTTGTGGCTGATCAGCACGAGCGGGATCGTCCCGAGCTCTGCGACCTTCGCGATGTGCTCGTCGTCCTCGGGCCCCGGGTCGACGACTACCATCTCGTCGCTGCCCGGCCCACGCAGCACCCAGGTGTTGGTGCCGTCGAGCGTCATCAGCCCCGGGTTATTGCACAGCAGCACCGACGCGGTGTCGGTGACTGGGCGCAACAGGCCATAAGCCGGGTGTTCGAGCGTCACTTCGCTTCCGCTCAATCGTCGCTCACGCGACTTCGACGATGAGCTCGACCTCCACGGGCGCGTCCAAGGGCAGCTCGGACACCCCGACCGCGGAACGGGCGTGCGCGCCCGCGTCGCCGAACACCTCGCCGAACAAATGCGAGGCCCCGTTGATCACGCCGGGCTGGCCGTTGAATCCGGGCGCTGATGCGACGAACCCGACGACCTTCACCACCCGGGTGACGGCGTCGACACCGACCAGCGAATGCACCGCGGCCAGCGCGTTGAGTGCACATGTGCGCGCCAGCGCCTTGCCCTCCTCCGGGCTCACTTCGGCGCCGACCTTGCCGGTCCGCGGCAGCTTGCCCGCCTGCATCGGCAGCTGGCCAGCCGTGTAGACCAGGTTGCCGGTGCGCACCGCAGGCACGTACGCCGCCATCGGCGGGACGACGTCGGGCAGCTCGATACCCAGCTCGGCGAGCCGCGCCGAGGCACTCATTTCGGGCGCTTCAGATACGCGACGTGCTGCTCGCCCGTCGGGCCAGGCAGCACCGACACCAGTTCCCAGCCGTCCTCACCCCACTGGTCGAGGATCTGTTTGGTCGCGTGCGTCAGCAGCGGGACCGTGGCGTATTCCCATCGTGTCGGTTCGCTCATGTGGCTGAGCTTATCGGGCAGCGATTTCTGGGCGCGGACGTGAGGAGCACAGAAATTGCCCCAGCTAGCATGCAGGGGTGGCTACCTCAGCGAACAGCGGTAGACCGGTCGGCTGGCCTTCGCGCCTGACTAAGGCGCGTCTGCACTTCGTCACCGGCAAGGGCGGAACCGGCAAGTCGACCATCGCGGCCTCTCTGTCGCTGGCGCTGGCCGCCGGTGGCCGCAAGGTGTTGTTGGTGGAAGTCGAAGGGCGCCAAGGCATTGCGCAGCTCTTCGATGTGCCGCCGCTGCCCTATGCGGAGGTCAAGATCGCCACCGCCGACGGTGGCGGTCAGGTCAACGCGCTGGCCATCGACACCGAGGCGGCGTTCCTGGAATACCTCGACATGTTCTACAACCTCGGCCTGGCCGGCCGCGCGATGCGCCGGATCGGCGCGGTCGAGTTCGCGACGACGATCGCACCGGGCCTGCGTGACGTGCTGCTCACCGGCAAGATCCGCGAGATCGTGACCCGCGCCGAGAAGGGCAAGACACCGGTCTACGACGCAATCGTGGTGGATGCCCCGCCGACGGGCCGCATCGCGCGGTTCCTCGACGTCACCAAGGCGGTGTCGGATCTGGCGAAAGGTGGCCCGGTGCACTCGCAGGCCGAAAGCGTGGTCAAGGTCCTGCATTCGGATCTCACCGCCATTCACCTCGTCACGCTGCTGGAGGCGCTGCCGATCCAGGAGACGCTCGAAGCCATCGAGGAACTCCAGGAATTGGGCCTGCCGATCGGCAGCGTGATCGTCAACCGCAACATCCCGGCCTATCTGCCCGCCGATGACCTCGCCAAGGCCGCGGAAGGCGACATCGACGCCGACACCGTCCGCACGGAGCTGGAGAGCGTCGGAATCACCTTGTCCGACAGCGACTTTGCCGGGCTGCTGACCGAGACGATCCAGCACGCGACGCGTATCAAGGCGCGTGCGGAGAGCGCGGAGCAGCTCGATGAGCTCGACGTGGCGCGGCTGGAGCTGCCGCAGATAGCGGACGGCGTTGACCTCGGCAGCCTCTACGAGCTCGCCGAATCGCTTGCCCACCAGGGGGTCAGATGAGTACGACGCCGCCCGCCCTTGACATGGGCGCGGTCCTCACCGACACGTCCAATCGCGTCGTGGTGTGTTGCGGCGCCGGGGGTGTCGGCAAGACCACCACCGCGGCGGCAATGGCGTTGCGCGCGGCCGAATATGGCCGCACCGTGGTCGTGCTGACCATCGATCCCGCCAAACGGCTGGCCCAGGCGCTCGGCATCAATGATCTCGGCAACACTCCGCAACGGGTTCCCCTCGCCCCGGAGGTGCCGGGCGAACTGCACGCGATGATGCTCGACATGCGCCGCACCTTCGACGAAATGGTGATCCAGTACTCGGGACGCGAACGGGGCGAAGCGATTCTGGACAACCAGTTCTATCAGACCGTGGCCACGTCGCTCGCGGGCACGCAGGAATACATGGCGATGGAGAAGCTGGGTCAGCTTCTCGCCCAAGACAA
>Ga0075420_100002032_pt1 | contig 17439 bp, 14 predicted proteins | sample SoiMetdeltSBSDD4_FD_75296 | JGI IMG/M metagenome (GOLD analysis project Ga0075420, IMG submission 75296) | Bulk soil microbial communities from a Populus tree surrounding site in Tennessee, USA - Soil MetaG P. deltoides SBSDD4 | ecosystem: Environmental > Terrestrial > Soil > Tree plantation... | reverse complement strand
AGGGCCATGCGGACCACGCTGACGTAGTCGCGGGTCCGGGCCAGGGGCCGGGCGAAGCGCTGGCCGTGCCAGCCCTCGGCCACCTGGGGGCCGGACAGCCCGAGGCCGAGGCGGAACCGCCCTCCCGAGAGCTGGTCGAGGGTGGCGGCGGTCATGGCCGCCATGGCCGGGCTGCGGGCCGGGATCTGGAACACCGCCGAGCCCAGGTGGACGGCGCCGGTCTGGGCGGCCAGCCAGGCCAGCACGGTGGCCGCGTCCGAGCCGTAGGCCTCGGCCACCCAGGCCGAGTCGTAGCCGAGCCGCTCGGCCTCCTGGACCAGCTCCAGCTGCTCGGCCGCGGTCGTGCCGGCGCCGAAGTAGCCGAGCATCACCCCGAGTCGCATGCCCGGAGCCTATCCGGCGCTGACCTCGCGGGCGAAGGTCTCGAAGGCGTTGACGTAGCGGGCCACGTCCTCGTCGGTGTGCTGCACCGACAGGGTCCACTGCTCGTCGATGCCCGGGGTCATGAACACGCCCTCGGTCATCTCGTACAGCCACGACAGGTAGGAGAGGTGCTCGTCGACCCCGTCGCCGTCGAAGCCGGCGTAGCCGCGGTAGTCGCGCAGCCGCTCGGGGGCGTACATGACCGCGCCCTTGCCGCCGACCCCGGTGGTGTAGCAGGGCAGGTCGTAGGCGTCGATGACCCGCTGGCAGCCGGCCAGCTGGGCGTCGTTGAGCCGGTTCAGCTCCTTGTAGGCGTCCTCGGTGAGCACCTCGGTGAGGGCGACCAGCCCGGCCCGGGCGCACAGCGGGTTGCCGTTGAAGGTGCCGAGCTGGGGCACGCCGTCCTTGGCGATCTCGGCCATCAGCTCGCCGCGGCCGCCGAAGCCGCCCAGGGGGGTGCCGCCGCCGACCGCCTTGGCGAAGCACTTGAGGTCGGGGGCGACCCCGTAGACCTCCTCGGCGCCGCCGTAGGCGATGGTGGCCCCGGTCTTGACCTCGTCGAAGATGAGGATCACGCCGTGGCGGGAGCAGATCTCGCGGACCGCGTCCAGGTAGCCGGGCTCGGGGTCGATGATGCCGACGTTCATCATCACCGGCTCCATGATCATGCCCGCGACCTCGCCGGCGTTGGCGGTCAGCAGCCGGTCCAGCGCCTCGGCGTCGTTGTAGGGGACGATCAGGGTCAGCTCGGTCACGGCCCTGGGGGTGCCGCTGCCGAACTCGACGCTGGCCGGGGTCTCCCGGGGGCCCATCTTGTCCCGGCTGGGGCGGATCGAGACCAGCACCGACTCGTGGTGGCCGTGGTAGGAGCCCTCGATCTTGACGATCTTGTCGCGGCCGGTGACCCCGCGGGCCAGCCGGATGGCGTCCATGGTGGCCTCGGTGCCGGAGTTGGTGAAGCGCATCTGGTCGATCCTGAACCGCCTGCACAGCTCCTCGGCCAGCAGGGTGGTCTCGGCCACCGGCTGGGCGAAGTGGGTGCCGATCGCCGCCCGCTCCGACAGGGCGTCGACGATCTTGGGATGGGCGTGGCCGACGGCCATCACCCCGAAGCCGTTGTGGTAGTCGGAGTACTCGTTGCCGTCGACGTCCCAGACCCGGCTGCCCTTGGCCCGCTCGAAGAAGATCGGGTAGGGCGGGGCGTCCTGGAAGCTGGAGGCGACCCCGAGCGGCAGCGAGGCGAGCGAGCGCTCGCGCCATTCCCGCGACTTGGGGGTGCGCTCGTGGACGAGCTGGGTCCGGGCCTTGGTCAGGCTCTCGATCCGCTCCTGGTCGGGCCGTCCGCCCATACTGATCACGCTCCTGGCACGCTGCGGGTTGTCTTCGCCTTCCGTCGAGACCGGGGCTAGAATACTTCGACCTGCGTCTCTTGGCAAAGGAATCGGGAGGTAGTTCGTATGCCTCGGACGGCGAGGGTCGACGCGGTCGACCGGCGCATCGTGGCCGCCCTGCAACGCGACGGGCGCCGCCCGTTCACCAGCATCGGCCGGGAGCTCGGCCTCTCCGAGGCGGCCGTGCGCCAGCGGGTGGCCCGGCTCCAGGCGGCCGGGATCATGCAGGTGGTGGCCGTGGCCGACCCGATGACCCTCGGCTACCAGGCGATCGCCATGGTCGGGATCTCGGTCGACGGCCGGGCCCGCCGGCAGGTCGCCGAGGCCGTGGGGCGCCTGCCCGAGGTCTCCTACCTGGTCCTCACCGCCGGCTCCTTCGACATGCTGGCCGAGGTGGTGTGCGAGGACAACGACCACCTGCTGCGGCTGCTGTCGGACGACCTGGCCGGCATCGAGGGCGTCCGCGACACCGAGACCTTCATGTACCTGCGGCTGCTCAAGGAGGCCTACACCTGGTCGGTGGCCCCGACCGAGGACGCTCCGGCCGAGGTGGTGTGACGGGCCGTCCGGTGGGAAGCTGAGCGGCATGCTGGCATCGCTCACCGGCCTCGGCCTGTCGGCGGCGGCGGGCCTGAACGCCTATATCCCGCTGCTGCTGGTCGGCGTCCTGGCCCGCTTCACCGACGTCATCACCCTGCCCGAGCCCTATCGCTGGATCCAGAGCGGCTGGGCCCTGGCCGTGGTCGCGGTCCTGCTGGCGGCCGAGCTCGTGCTCGACAAGGTGCCGGTCGTCGACCACGTCAACGACACCATCCAGACCCTGGTCCGACCCACCGTCGGCGGGGTCATCTTCGCCGCCGTCACCGCCGCCGAGCGGGCCGACGCCTCCACCTGGATGCAGCAGCACCCCTGGGTCGGGGTCCTGCTCGGCGTGGTCGTGGCCGGCGTCGTCCACGCCACCAAGGCCACCGCCCGCCCCCTGGTCAACGTCGGCACCGTGGGCACCGGCACCCCGGTGGTCAGCGCCGCCGAGGACGCCGCCTCCCTGGCCATGAGCCTGGTCGCGGTGTTCCTGCCCATCCTGGTCCTGGTCGTCCTGGTGTTCGTCGGCTGGGCCGGCTTCGCCCTGGTCCGCCGGGCCAGACGCCGCCGCCGCTCCCCCGCCCTCTAGCCCCCGAGCTGGCCCCGGGCGAGGTCGAGCCGCTGGTCGAGAAGCACTACGGCGACTCCTTCGAGGACACCGACCTGGAGACCGTGCTGTCGGGCCTGGGCGTGGGCCGGCTGGTGGTCGTCGGCGCCAGACCGACGAGTGCGTCCGCTCGACGCTCCACGGCGCGTTCGTCAGGGGCGACGACGCGACCCTGGTCGGCGACGCCCACACCAACCTGTACTGGAGCAACCAGGCGGCGCCGGGCCGCATGGCCGGGACGGTCGAGACCAAGGAGGTCGACTTCGGCGGCCCGTCCTGACCCGGGGCGCTAGGGCAGGCGGCCCCTGGCGATCTCCTCCAGGGCCGCCCGGTCGATCTGGTCCCGGGGGACGACCGCGACCCGGCACGGGGTCACGGCCCGCAGGGTGGCCGTGCGCCGACCGTCCTGCAGCAGCGCCATCTCGCCCAGGATGGCCCCCGGGCCGACCTGGGTCACCGGCTCGCCGTCGACCTCCACCTGGAGCACGCCGTCGAACAGCAGGAACAGCTCCTGGCCCTGCTCGCCCTGGCGGACCAGGGTGCGGCCGGCCTGGAGGCGCCGGAAGCGCGGCTTGGCGTCGATCACGGCCACCGACAGCTGGCGTTCCAGGGCCGACTCGACCGCGGTCACGATCGGGGCCGACTCCTCGTCGCCCCAGGGCGTGTGGGTGCCGAACGCCTCCCGCCACCAGGCGTCGTAGTCGATGAAGCCGCTCTTGGCGACCAGCCGGCCGGCGTGGTCGTAGACCCAGTGCCGCGGGAACGAGCTGGCCCCGGTCAGCCGCTGCTCGACCTTGCCGTCGGCGTGGATGGTCAGGGCCAGGGTGGTCCAGGGGATCGACGGCGTGATCTGCACATAGGGCGGGTGGCGGACCCGCCGGGGCGTGGGCATGCCGACCACCCCGCCGGCCGTCTGGGCGAACCGGACCCAGCCGTCGCCGACCTCGGGCTCGGGCCGCAGCTCGGGCATGGGCGCCGAGGCGAAGGCGATGCTGGCCGGGCCGTACCCCACCCTGGTCCGGCCGCTGCGCCCGCCGCCGCCCTGGCCGGCGTCCACGACCCGCCCGTCCTGGACCTCGATCCAGGCCTCGAGCCGGTTGACGAAGCGGACCGACGTGGTCGCCAGCAGCTCGTCCAGGTCGCCGAGCACGTCGGGCGGCGGCGGGTCGAAGTGGGCGACCCGCAGCAGCCCGAAGGTCAGGCGGTTGAAGCCCTCGGTCGCCCCCTTGGGGATCCACGACACCGAGGTGACCGAGGACTCGATCCGCATGCCAGCCCCTCCCCCGTCCGGCCCGGCGACGGGCCCGCCGTCGATCGGCCCCCCGATGCTAGCCGGCCGCCGCCCGGTCAGGCCATCGGGCCGTACAGCTCGCGGGCCCGGGCGGCCAGGTCCTCGGGGAGGGCGACCAGCAGGGCGGTGGCCTCGGCGCCGACCTGGCCCGAGGGCAGCTGCAGCCGCGACCAGGCGCGGACGCGGCGGCCCCGGGTGTCGGTGAGGCCGGCGACCAGGGGCAGGGGGGCGTCGTAGGGGACCTGGGCGCGGTAGCGGACGTCCATGGTGGCGGTGGCGGCCCAGATGCCGGCCAGCAGGATCGAGGCGTAGCCCATGACCTCGTCCAGGGCGGTGGCGGACAGGCCGCCGTGGAGGACGCCCGGGTAGCTCTGGAACTCGGGACGGGGGTGGAGGGTGGCCAGGACCTGGTCGCCCTCGCGGCGGATGTCGTCCAGGTGCATGCCGATCGGGTTGGCGTCGCCGCAGGCGAAGCAGTGGCGCGCCCCGGCCGGGAGCACGTCGTCGCGGGTCGTGGGGCCGCCGCCGTCGGGGCCGGGCATGGGCGTCGCCTCCTCGATGGTGGGTCGGCCAGGTAGGCTACGCCTGCCGCCAACCGCGCTCAGGAGGATCTGGTTTGCCCGCCGTCACCGACGACGCCCTGCGCCGGCTGCCCAAGGCCGAGCTGCACCTGCACCTGGACGGGTCGCTGCGGCCGGCCACGGTCGAGGAGCTGGCCCGGGAGCTCGGCCTGGTCCCGGCCGACGCGCCCCCTGGAGCGGCCATGGCCCGGGTCCGGGTGACCCGGCGGGCCGGGCTGCTGGAGGCCCTCCAGGGCTTCGAGCTGCTCGTGCCCCTGCTCCAGACCAAGGAGCACCTGGCCAGGGTGACCCGCGAGCTGGTCGAGGACCTGGCCGCCGACGGGGTGGTCTACGCCGAGCTGCGCTTCTGCCCGCGGCTCAACACCACCACCCAGGGCCTGACCATCGACGAGGTCCTGGCCACCGTGGGCGAGGCCGCCGCCCAGGCCGAGGCGGCCACCGGCACCCGGGTGGCCCTGCTGGCCTGCCTGATGGGCGGCGTCGACCCGGAATGGAACCGGCCGGTGCTGGACGCGGCCATCCGGCGGATCGACTCGGGAGTCGTCGGGGTCGACCTGGCCGGGCCGGTCGAGGGCCGCACCCCCGGCTGGGTCGACGCCCACGCGGCCATGTTCGCCCACGCCCGCGCCTCGGGGCTGTGCGTCACCATCCACGCCGGCGAGGCCGAGCCCCCGGCGGCCATCCGCACCGCCCTTGACCGCTACCGGGCCGACCGGATCGGGCACGCCACCAGCCTGGCCGAGGACCCCGACCTGCTGGCCGAGGTGGTCGAGCGCCGGGTGGTGCTGGAGTGCTGCCCGCGCTCCAACTACTGGACCCGGACCGAGGCCGAGCTGCCCACCCTGGCCGACCACCCGGTGGGGCGGCTGCTGGCGGCCGGGGCCCGGGTGTGCCTGAACACCGACGACCGCACCCTGTTCGGCAACGACCTGTCCTCGGAGTACCGGGTCGTGGCCGAGGCCCAGGGGCTGGACGACCGGCAGGTCGCGGCCCTGGCCGCCAACGGGTTCGCGGGCGCCTTCCACCCCGGCCGGGCCGCGGCCGCCCTGGACCGGGCCGTCGACCGGCTCGACGGGCCGGGCCCGTGACGGCCACCCTCGGGTTCACGCCGGCGGCCCCGGCGTTCGTGGCCGACCCCTACCCGGCCTACGCGCGGCTGCGCCGGGCCGGCCGGGTCCTGTACGACCCCGACAGCGACCACTGGCTGGTCCCCCACCACGGCGACGTCAACGCCCTGCTGCGCGACCGCCGCTTCGGCCGCACCTACCTGCACGTGGCCACCCACGCCGAGATGGGCCGGCCCGAGGAGCCGGACCACCTGGGGCCGTTCTGGCACCTGATCCGCAACGGCATGCTGGACCGGGAGCCGCCCGACCACACCCGGCTGCGCCGGCTGGTGGCCAAGGCGTTCACCCCGCGCATGGTCGAGCGGCTGCGCGGCCGCGTCCAGGACCGGGTCGACCGGCTGGTCGACGACCTGGCCGACGCCGGCGGGGGCGACCTGGTCGCCGGGCTGGCCGAGCCGCTGTCGGTGGCGGTGATCAGCGACCTGCTGGGCATCCCCGAGGCCGACCGGCCGCTGCTGCGGCCCTGGTCGGCCCAGATCTGCGGCATGTACGAGGTCAACCCGACCGAGGAGACGGGCCGGGTCGCGTCCCGGGCGGCCACCGAGTTCTCCGGGTACCTGCGCGGCCTGTCCCGGGAGCGCCGCGCCCGCCCGGCCGACGACCTGGTCACCGCCCTCACCCAGGTGGTCGACGGCGGCGACCAGCTCACCGAGGACGAGCTCATCGGGACCGTGGTGCTGCTGCTGAACGCCGGCCACGAGGCCACCGTCAACTTCACCGGCATCGGCTGGTGGCAGCTGTTCCGCCACCCCGACCAGCTGGCCCGGCTGCGCCGCGAACCCGGCCTGCTGCCCCGGGCCATCGACGAGCTGCTGCGCTACGACACCCCCCTGCAGATGTTCGAGCGCTGGGTGCTGGAGGACGTGGAGGTCCACGGGGTCGCGGTGCCCAAGGGGGCCGAGCTGGGGCTGCTGTTCGGCTCGGCCAACCGCGACCCGGCGGTGTTCCCCGACCCCGACCGCCTCGACCTGGGCCGCCCGGAGGCGGCCCAGCACCTCAGCTTCGGGGCCGGCGTCCACTACTGCCTGGGGGCGCCGCTGGGCCGCCTGGAGCTGGAGCTGTCGTTCGGGACGCTGCTGCGCCGCCTGCCCGGGATGGAGCCGGCCGCCGAGCCCGCCTGGAAGCCGACCTACATCCTGCGCGGCCTGGAGGCCCTGCATGTCACTGCCTGACCCTGAGACCGGCGGGTTCACGATGTACGGGCCCGAGCTGACCTTCCTGGGGGTGCCGCGGGCCGACCTGCGGGCCCCGGCGTCGCTGGCCGGGGCCGACGTGGTCGTGGTCGGCGCCCCCTTCGACGGCGGCACCAGCCACCGGCCCGGGGCCCGGTTCGGCCCCTCGGCCATCCGCGGCACCGACTACCTGGGCCACGACGGCTCCCGGCCGTCGCTCGCCCTGGGCGTGGACGCCCTCCGGGATCTGCGGGTGGTCGACGTCGGCGACGTGGTGATGCTCCCCGGCGAGATCCAGCCGGCCCTGGAGCGGCTCGAGCGGGCGGTCCACACCGTGGCCGCGGCCGGGGCCATCCCGGTGGTCCTGGGCGGCGACCACACCATCGCCCTCCCCGACGTGACCGGGGTGGCCCGCCACCATGGCCTGGGCCGGGTGTCGGTGGTCCACTTCGACGCCCACGCCGACACCAGCGACACCCAGTTCGGCTCCCTGCTCGGGCACGGCACCCCGATGCGGCGGCTGATCGAGTCGGGCGCGGCCCGCGGCGACCGGTTCCTCCAGCTCGGCCTGCGCGGCTACTGGCCGCCCCCGGACGTGCTGGCCTGGATGGCCGAGCGGGGCATGCGCAGCTTCGAGATGACCGAGATCGTCCGCCGCGGCCTGGACGCCTGCCTGTCGGAGGCGTTCGCGATCGCCACCGACGACTGCGACGGCGTGTTCCTGTCGGTCGACATCGACGTGGTCGACCCGGGCATGGCCCCCGGCACCGGCACCCCGGAGCCGGGCGGGCTGACCGCCAGGGAGCTGCTGGACGCCGTCCGCCGCTGCGCGGTCGAGCTGCCGGTGGTCGGCATGGACGTGGTCGAGCTGGCCCCGGCCTACGACGGTCCCGGGCAGGTGACCACGTTCCTGGCCAACCGGGTGGTGCTGGAGGCCCTGTCGGGCATCGCCCGGCGCCGCGCCGCCCAGGCCGAGGGGTGAAACGCTTCCGGCCGGTCCCGTGTTGTGAGCGGTGATGGACATCCAACCCGAGCTGCCGGACCGCCTCGCCCGCGACCTGGACGGGTCCTTCGAGGACCTCGTCCTCGTCCACCAGCGGCTGGTCTTCGGCCTCGCCCTGCGGGTGGTCGGCGACCGCGCCGACGCCGAGGAGGTGGCCCAGGACACCTTCGAGCGGGCCTACCACGCCCTGGCCGGCTACCCGGCCGAGCGGGTGGCGGCCATGCGGCTGCGGCCGTGGCTGGCCCGGATCGCCCTCAACCTGGCCCGCAACCGGCTGCGGCGGCGGCCGCCGCCGGCGCGGTCGCTGGAGGACGGCGACGGCCAGCCCCCGGCCGTGCCCGCACCGGCCGCGGCCGAGCCGGCCGCGGTGGCCGAGCGCGGCCAGGAGCGGGAGCTGCTGGCCGGCCTGCTGGCCGGCCTGCCCCGGGCCTACCGGGAGGCGGTGGTGCTGCGCCACGTCGAGGGCCTGCCGTACGCGGAGGTGGCCGAGGTCCTGGGCCGGCCGGTGGGCACGGTCAAGACCCACGTGCACCGCGGGGTGCGGCAGCTGCGGGTGGAGCTGGAGCGACGAGAGGAGCCGGTGCCACGATGAACCGACCCGACACCCACGACGACCTGGACGGCGGCTGGCGGGAGCTGGCCGATGGCCTGCACGGGCTGCGGGCCGAGCCGCCGGCGACCCTGCGGCCGGCGGTGCTGGAGCGGGTCGGCCTGGCCGACGCCTACCTGACCGTGGACGGACCGGCCGGGCCGCTGCTGGTCGCCTACAACGGCCGCGGCATCTCGGCCACCGCCCCGGGCGCCGACGAGGCGGCGTTCGCCGAGCGGTTCCAGGCCCGGTTCCGGCGGCCCCTGCGGCCGGCCGACCGGCCCCCGGCCCGCCTGGTCGCCCAGCTGCAGCGGCTGCTGGAGCCGGGCCGGCGGGGCACCGCGCCCCGCTACGACCTGCGCGGGACCTCCGAGTTCGAGCGGGCGGTGCTGGCCAAGGCCCAGGAGATCCCGCGCGGCCAGGTGCGCCCCTATGCCTGGGTGGCCGGCGAGCTCGGCCAGCCGGCCGCGGTCCGGGCGGTCGGGGCGGCCCTGGGCCGCAACCCGATCCCGGTGCTGATCCCCTGCCACCGGGTGGTCGGCAGCGACGGCCGTCTGACCGGCTACGCCTGGGGCGTGCCCTACAAGCGGACCCTGCTCGCCGCCGAGGGCGCCGACCCCGACGAGCTGGAGCGGCTGGGCCGCCGCGGCACCCGGTTCTACGGCAGCGACACCACCCGCATCTACTGCTACCCCACCTGCGCCCACGCCCGCCGGGTCACCGGCCCCCACCTGCAGCGGTTCGCCGGCGTGGCCGAGGCGGCCGCGGCCGGCTACCGGCCCTGCCGGGTCTGCCGGCCCCCGGCGGCCCTGGCCGGCTGACGGCGCCGGCGCAGGTCCCGCAGGGCCTGCTCGGCCGCCTGCACCGGCAGCAGCTCGTCGAGGACCTCGGCGACCCGTTCGTTGCGGTGCTCGAACTCCAGGCCGGCGCTGGCCGCCGGCAGGTCGTGGGCGCGGCGTTCGGCGGCGTCGAGGGCGGCGGCGGTGGCCGCCCGGGCGTCGGCCAGGGCCGGGTGGTCCCAGGCGGGCAGCTCGGCCCGGGCCGCGTCCAGGCCGGCCAGGAACCCGGCCACGCCGGCCTCCAGCGGCGCCCCCGGCCGCCGGGCCGAGGGCACGGTGGCCAGCAGCGCCCTGCTGCCCTCGTCCAGGGCCCTGGCGAAGCCGAGGAACCCCGCCCAGGCCGCCTCCACGGCCGGGTCGGGCCGGGGCCGCCTCCACATGCCCGCCACCTCCCCTCGAGCGCCGGCCAAGGATCGACGTCGCCTGGAGTCATGGTGCGCGTCCAGCAGGCCCTCCGCATGCGCGTCGGGCATACTTGGCCGGCGCTCGAGGATTACGCCCGGAGCGGTCCGGGGAAGCCAGCCGGCGCCCCGAGCGCCCCGCCGACCCGACGATACCCACACGGAGCATGCGATGGCGCGCCTGGCCCTGTCCCCCGTCCCTCCCGAGCGGGCCGAGGCCGACCTGCTGGTGCTGCCGGTGGCGGCCGGCGAGGCCGGCCCCGTCGCCCCGCCGGTGACCGCGGCCGTGCTGGGGCGCCTGGGCGCCGACCTGGCCGGGCTCGCCGGCCCGGCCGGACGGTTCAGCGGGAAGCTGGACGACGCGCTGGTGGTGCCCGGCTACGGCGCCCTGGCCGCCCCGGCGGTGCTGCTGGTCGGGGTCGGGCCCGACGCCGAGCGGACCGCCGAGACCCTGCGCCGGGCCGCCGCCGTGGCCGTGGCCGCCGCCGGCAGGGCGGCCACCCTGGCCGTGGCCCTGCACCGGGCCGGCCTGCCGGCGGCCGACGGGGCCGCCCTGGCCGCCGTGGCCGAGGGCACCGCCCTGGCCGCCTACCGGTTCCAGCGCCACAAGTCGGCCCCCGACCCCGCCCTGGCCGAGGCCACCCTGCTGGTCGACGGCGACCGGTCCCTGGCCGCGGCCGAGCCGGTCCTGCGCCGGGCCGAGGTCGCCGCCCGGGCCACCCTGGCCGCCCGCGACCTGGTCAACGAGCCGGCCAGCCGCATCAACCCGGCCACCCTGGCCGCCGAGGCGGTCCGGCTGGCCAGGGCGGCCGGCCTGGAGCACCAGGTCCTGGCCGGGCCGGCCCTGCGCCGGGGGCGCTTCGGCGCGATCCTGGCCGTGGGCGGCGGGTCGGCCACCGGCCCCCGCCTGGTCGAGCTGCGCTACCGGCCCCGGGGGGCGCGGCGGCACGTGGCCCTGGTCGGCAAGGGGGTCACCTTCGACAGCGGCGGGCTCGACCTCAAGCGCGGCGCCGGCATGGACGGGATGAAGGACGACATGGCCGGGGCGGCGGCCATCCTGGCCGCCGTCACGGCCGCGGCCGAGCTGGCGCTGCCCACGGCCGTGACCGCGATCCTGCCCCTGGTCGAGAACATGCCCGGCGCCTCGGCGATGCGGCCCGGCGACGTCGTCACCGCCCGCAACGGCGTCACCGTCGAGGTCACCAACACCGACGCCGAGGGCCGCCTGATCCTGGCCGACGGGCTCGCCCTGGCCGCCGAGGCCGGCCCGGACGCGATCCTGGACCTGGCCACCCTGACCGGCTCGGTGGTCTACGGCCTGGGCCTCGGCTGCACCGGGGTGTTCGGCAACACCCCGGCCCTCACCGCCGAGGTCCTGGCCGCCGCCGGCCGGGCCGGGGAGCTGGCCTGCGAGCTGCCCCTGATCGAGGACTACCGCCGCTTCCTCGACTCCGAGGTCGCCGACCTGCTCAACGCCACCAACGAGCCCGGCGACAGCGTCCAGGCGGCGCTGTTCCTGCGCGAGTTCGTCGCCGGCACCCCCTGGGTCCACCTCGACATCGCCGGCCCGGCCACCGCCAAGGAGGCCCGCTACTACCAGCCCAAGGGCGCCAGCGGCTGGGGGGTCCGGACCCTGCTGGCGTTCCTGGAAGGGCCGGCCTGAGCGCCGGCGGCACCCCGACCACGCTACCGGACGGCGTAGGCGGCCGCCTCGGCCCTGGCCGCGCCGGGCCGGTTGCCCTTGGCCCGGTAGAGGTCAAGGGCGGCCCGGGCGCCGGCGGCGGCGTCGCCGGGGCGGCCGGCGGCGACGGCCACGGCGGCCTGGTCGAGCAGGGCGTCGCCGCGCATGGTGAGCATGTCGGTGGGCTCGGCCAGCTCGACCGCCTCGGCGGCCAGCCGCCCGGCCTCGGCCTCCCGGCCCTGGAGGGCCAGCGACCGGGCGGCGGCGCCGCGCCAGCGGACCTGGGCGAACAGGTCGTCGTCGGCGGCGATGGCCCGGCTGGCCATGGCCGCCCCCAGGGCCTCCTCGGGCCGGTCGAGCCGGTGCAGGACGTGGGCCAGATCGGCGAGCAGGTTGGAGCGCATGCCCGACTCGCCCTGGCGCTCCAGCACCCGGATCGCCTGGCGCAGCTGCCGCTCGGCCTCGGCCGGCTCCCCCGACAGCGACAGGGCGCTGGCGACGAACTCCCGGGCCAGGGCGGCGACCCGGTTCTCGCCCATGTCGCCGGCCAGGGCCAGGGTCAGCTCCACGGTGGCCATGGCCGCCTCGGGCTGGGCGGCCATGGCCTGCAGCCCGGCCATCGACTGCAGCGCGGTCAGCTCCGACCGGCGGTTCCCGCCGGCCTGCCCCAGCAGCTCCTGGCAGCGGCGGATCCCCTCGGTGGCCGGGACCGGCCCCCAGAAGGCGCTCTGGGCGAGCAGCCCGCGGGCCCAGGACTCGGCCGGGTCGTCGCCGGCCAGGCGGGCGTGGGTCACGGCCTGCCCGGCGGCCGCCTCGGCCTCGGCGATCCGGCAGCGCAGGAACCCGAGGGCGGCCAGCAGCCCCCAGGCCTTGGCCAGGCCCCGCTGGTCCTCGAACTCGGCGAAGGTGGCGATCGCCTGCCTGGTCTGCTCCTGGAGGGCGGCGGCGTCCAGGTCGCTGGCCACCCCCACCTGCATCCGCAGCCGGCCCACGCGGGCATGGGCGGCCAGGCGCTCGTCGCCGTGGCCGGCGGCGCCCGCCGCCACCTGGTCGAGGATGGCCTCGGCGCGGGGGAACCCGCCGGTCGCCACCAGCACGTCGGCCAGCTCGACCAGCAGCTCCTGGCCGCCCGGGTCGCCGGCCGGGAGCAGGTCCACGGCCCGCTCCAGCAGCTTGGACGCGGCCGGCAGGTCGCCGCGGCCCAGGGCCCGGCGCCCGGCCGCGCCCAGCCGCCGGGCGGCCGCGGTGGCCAGGCGCCGGTTGCGCGCGTCGACGATGCCCAGCTCGACCCGGTAGCGCCAGGCCTGCTCCAGGTGGTAGCCGACGATCTCCTCGAGCTCGCGCAGGCGCGGCCCGGCGATCCGCTCGACCCAGACCGCGAACAGCTCGTGCAGCTCGGCCCGGGCCTGCTTGGGGACGGCGTCGTAGGCGGCGTCGCGCAGCAGCAGGTGGCGGAACTGGAACCCCTGGTCGCCGGCCAGGCGCGACGGCGCCGGGCGCAGCAGCTCGCGGCGGACCAGCGCCTGCAGCCGGGCCGGGACCTGGTGGCGCTCGGCCGGCGGCGACAGCTCGACCACCGCGCTCTGCTCGAACACCTGGCCGGCGACCGCGGCCCGTTCCAGCACCACCCGCTCGGGGTCCTCCAGCCGGTCCAGGCGGGCGGTGAGCAGCGCCTGGATGCTGGGCGGGATGCCCAGGTCGGCCAGGTCGGCCGCGACCCAGCGGCCGTGCTGGCGGCGCAGCCGGCCCTCCTCGACCAGGGCGGCCAGCAGCTCCTCCAGGAACAGCGGGTTGCCCTCGGCCGCCTTGGCGATCGGCCGGGTGGCCGACTCGGGCAGGGCCACCGGCCCGGCCAGGACGGCCAGCAGCCGGGTCGCCTCGGCGTCGTCCAGCGGCTCCAGCAGCATGGTGGTGGCGTTCAGCATGCCCCCGGCCCAGCCTGGCCGCTGCTCCAGGAACTCGGGCCGGGCCATGGTCACCAGCAGGATGGGGGCGCCGCGGGCGTAGTCGGCCACGTGCTCGACCAGGTCGAGCAGGCCCGGCTCGGCCCAGTGGAGATCGTCGAGCACCACGACCAGCGGTCCCCGCTCGGCCAGCACCTCCAGCAGCCGCCGGAACGCCCAGGCCGACTCCTCGGCCGGGCCGGGGGCGGCCTCCAGCCCGATCAGCTGCGCGATCCGGGTCGCGATGTGCTCGCGCTCGCGGCCCTCGGGGTCGCGGGGCGGGTCGCCCGGCGCCCGGGGGTCGTCGGCCAGCAGCCGGCGCAGCCTGGCCGTGGCCTCGGCCGGCGGGTCGGTGTCGGCGATGCCGGCGGCCTGGCGGACGACCTCGGCCACCGGCCAGTAGGTGATGCCCTCGCCGTAGGACAGGCAGCGGCCGCGCAGCACCGTCGCGCCGGACAGGCCGGCCACGGCCTCGGCGACCAGCCGGGTCTTGCCCACCCCGGCCGGGCCGAGCACGGTCAGCAGGTGGCAGCTGGCGGTGACGATGGCCCGCTCGTACATCCAGGCGACCAGGCGCAGCTCGGGCTCGCGGCCGACGATCGGGGCGTCCTGGCGGCGGGCGTGGCCGGGGGCGCCCGGGTCGACCTGGACCAGCCGGTAGGCGACCACCGGGGCGCCCTTGCCCTTGAGGCGCAGCGGGGTGACCCGTTCGACCTCGACCGCGTCCCTGACCAGCCGGTAGGTCGACTGGCCGAGCAGGACCTCGCCGGGGGCGGCGACCTGCTCGAGCCGGGCGGCCACGTTGACGGCGTCGCCCAGGACCAGGGCATCGCCGATGGCCGGGTCGCCGGTGACCACCTCGCCGGTGTTGACGCCGGTCCTGATTGGGCCGATCGTCACCCCCCAGCCGCGTTCCAGCTCGTCGTCGAGCGGGCCGAGGCCGCCGCGGAGCCCGGCCGCGGCCCGGACCGCCCGCAGGGCGTCGTCCTCGTTGACCACCGGGATGCCGAACACGGCCACCACGGCGTCGCCGACGAACTTCTGCACCCGGCCGCCGTGGCGCTCGAGCACCGCCCGCAGGTGGTCGAACCAGTGGGCCATGACCACGGCCAGCGACTCCGGGTCGAGCCGCTGGCCGAGCGCGCCCGACCCGGCCAGGTCGGTGAACACCACCGTGACCGTCTTGCGGGCCGGGCGGCTGGCCGCCCCGGCGGCCGGCAGCTGGGACCCGCAGTTCAGGCAGAAGCTGGCCCTGGCCGGGTTCGGCTCCCCGCAGGCCGGGCAGACGGTCACGCCGGGTCGTCCCCGGCCGGCCCCGGCCATCCGCGGCTGCGGGCGAGCTCGGCCAGGGCGGCCCGGTCGATCCGGTCGCCGGGCACGGCCGCGACCCGGCAGGGGGTGACGGCCCGCAGGGTGGCCGTGCGCCGGCCCCCCTCGAGCAGGGCCACCTCGCCGACCACGGCGCCCGGGCCCAGCTCGACCGCGGTGCGGCCGTCGATCTCCACCGCCAGCAGCCCGTCGAAGAGCAGGTACAGCTCGTGGCCGGGGTCGCCCTGCTCGACCAGGGTGGCGCCCTTGCGCAGGCGCAGCCACTGCGGGGCCGAGTCGAGCACGATCCGCGACAGCTCCCGTTCCAGGGCGGTCTCGACGGCGGTGGACCGCACCGGGGCGTCGCGGCCGCCCCAGGGGGTGAACGGGTCCCAGGCGTCGGCCTGCCAGCCGGTGAAGTCGACCACCCCGGAGGTGGCGATCAGCCGCCCCGTCCGGTCGTAGACCCAGTGCCGGGGGAACGGGCTCGCCCCGACCAGGGCCCCCTCGCTGGCCCCGTCGGCGTGGATGGTCAGGGACAGGGTGGTCCAGGCGGCCGGCGCGGCCAGCCGGGTCGGGTCGGTGGTCGCCGTCGAGTACGGCATGCCCAGCGACAGCAGCCCGCCGGCGGTCTGCCCGAACCGCACCCAGCCGTCCCCGACCACCGGGTCGGGGTGCAGGTCGGGCAGGGGCACCGCCGTGAAGCCGACAGACGCGGGGGGCGCTGCCCCCCGCGGATCCCCCGAACCCGACCCCGGGCTCGAGGTGGAGCGTGCCGGGTGCCCGGGGGCGCCGACGTGGCCCCGGCCGGACTGGCCGTGGCCGACGATGCGGCCGTGGTCGACCTCGATGAAGGCCTGGAGCTGGTTGGCCAGCCGGACCCGGCCGGCGGTCAGCAGCCCGGGGAGGTCGTCGAGGTGGCCGGGCGGCGGGTCGTCGTACTGGGCCGCGCCCACGTGGAAGTGGAGCCGCTGGCCCCCTTCGACGCAGTCCAGGGGGACCCAGGAGACGGCGGTGACGGAGGACTCGATGCGCACGGCAGCGAATGATGCTACCCGTCGGCGCGTCCTCAGGCGAGGAGGTGCTCGAGGAACTCGCGCACGCCCTCCGGCCCGTCGACGGCCAGGTCGGCGGCGGCCAGCAGCTCGGCCGGGGCCTCGGCCGAGCGGACCGCCACCCGCAGGCCGTCGCCGAGGTCGGCCGCGACCGCGAACGCGGGCAGGTCGCCGCGGTCGTCGCCGACCACGACCAGGCGGCGGGCGCCCGACTCGGCCGCCAGCCGGCGGACGGCGTCGCCCTTGTCGCTGCGCACCCGGGGACGCAGCTCCCACACCATCCGGCCGGGCACGACCTCCAGGCCGTGGCCGGCCGCGACGCGGGCCGTGGCCTGGTCGATGGGGCCGCCCCAGCGGTCGGGGTCGGCGACCCGGCGGGTGTGGACGGCGACCGCGTAGCGCTTGTCCTCCAGGTGGGCGCCGCTGGCGGTGACCGCCGGGTCGCCGGCCAGGTCCTGGGCGGCGGCGGCCACGGCCGGCCGGGCCGCCTCCAGGCGCGGGTCGACCTGGACCCGCCCCTCGACGATCTCCTCCAGCCCGTACAGGCCCAGGTAGCGCACCCCGGGGGCGGCGGCGTGGCTGGCCAGGTAGGTGGCCGGCCGGCCGGAGACCAGGGCCAGGGCGGCGTAGCGGTCGGCCAGCGGCCCCAGCAGCTCGACGATCCCGGGCAGCGGGCGGGCCGCCTCCGGGTCCTCGACGATCGGGGCGATGGTCCCGTCGAAGTCCAGGCAGACCGCCACCTCGGCGGCGCGGGCGGCCAGCCGGGCGGCGGCGGCCAGGGGCCCGGCGGTCACCGGCGGCCTCCGGCCGGGGCGGGCCGGCGATGCGGGCGTTTGCCGCCGGTGGCCAGCTTGGCCCTGGTCTCCCTGACGGCCAGGGCGGGCAGCCGCCCGGCGTGGCCGCCGACGAAGGCCGCCACCTCGGCCGGGCACGGCCCCAGCCAGCTGCGCAGCACCCACGAGCTGGCCTTGGGCAGGGCCGCCTCCCGGTCGGCGGCCAGGGCCAGCAGCAGCCCGGCCACCCGCGGCCACAGGGCGGCCGCGCCGTCGGTCCGGGTCAGCCGGGTGCAGGCGACCAGGGCGAGCCGCCGGGTCCAGGGGTGGGGGTCGGCGGCCAGCGCCTCCAGCAGCCCGAACCGGCGGCCCGGGTCGAGGGCGACCAGCGGCCCGAGCACGTTCATGCCCAGCTGGTCGGTGGTCTCCCAGTTGTCGAGCAGGGCCGTCCAGGCCCGCACCCGGGCCGGGTCGGTGGCGGCCAGGGCGGCCCGGTCGCCGGCGAGCAGGAAGCAGGCGACCAGCTGCTCCTCGCGGACGCCGGCGTGCCACAGCCGGTCGGCCAGCTCGGCGACCTGCGCCGGGCTCGGCTGGCGGTGCCCGCGCCGCCAGCCGGCGGCGGTGCGGCGCAGGTCGCCCACCCGGGCGCCGTAGAACGGCCGGCTGGTCCTGA
>Ga0075420_100002029_pt1 | contig 17454 bp, 14 predicted proteins | sample SoiMetdeltSBSDD4_FD_75296 | JGI IMG/M metagenome (GOLD analysis project Ga0075420, IMG submission 75296) | Bulk soil microbial communities from a Populus tree surrounding site in Tennessee, USA - Soil MetaG P. deltoides SBSDD4 | ecosystem: Environmental > Terrestrial > Soil > Tree plantation... | reverse complement strand
CGAGCTCCGCCGCGCCGCGACCGAGCTACCGAGATAGTACGGCTTCAGGGTCATCCTGAGCCGTAAGGCGAAGGATCCTCAGGCTCCCGACCGAGGGCTCTCTCCCGGGACGACGAAGATCCTTCGCTCCGCTCAGGACGACAATCGAGCTTTGCTCAGGATGTCAACTCGGCTTACGGCACGAACGCCACGCGCGGCACGGCGATCTTGCCGATCGCGCCCTGGTCGGTTCCGAACCAGATCTGGCGAGTCGCCTTATCGAACGTCATGTGGCGGATCGTGTTCGGGCCCGGCTTTCCGACCGGAATTTCGGCCACGAACTTCTTGGTCTTCGGGTCGAACGCGACGAGCGTCGCCGGGACGGGCGGCTGATCGCCGTTCTGGTTGTGACCGTTCTGCGCCACCCAAATGTTGTCCTTGTCGTCGGTGGTCATCGCGTACGGAAGCGACCGGGCGCCGAGCGGAAGCGCGTACTCGACGACCTTGCCGGACTTCGGGTCGAGGTGGCCGAGGAAGCCGCGACGATAGTCGCCGAAGTAGATCTGGTCGTCGGACGTGACCGCGATGCGGCGTGGACGTGCCGAGTCACTCGGGATCGGGAAGGTCTTGAGCTCCATCGAGGACAACTCGACCGTCCCGATCTTGTTCGTGCCGAACAGATCGAACCACGGCTGTCCCTTCGAGTCGATGACGATCCCGTACGGCCGGGTCTGGGGACCCGTCTTCCAGAGGCGGAACTGACCGTTCTTCGGATCGAAGCGGCCGACCGTGCCAGCGCCCTGGGCCGTGAACCACGCCACGCCGCTCTTCGGATCGAAGATCATCGTGTGCGGGTCGCGCACGGTCGAGTCGGGGATCATGTACGTCGTGAGCTTCCCGGTCGCCGGGTCGAGCTTCACGAGGCGGTTGTTCCGGTTCCCGGTGAACCAGACCATGCCCTTCTCGACGACGAGGTTGTGCGGGTTCGTACCCGAGTCGATCTCGAAGCGCTTGAACGCCCCCGACTTGCTGTCGAGGTAGGCGATGTAGTTGCCGTTCTGGCCAACGAACCAAACTCGACCCTGAGCATCGGCGTACGGGTCGCGCGGCCGGGTTGGCGCGCCGAACGGCACTTCCCACTCCTTGGGGTCGAACTGGGCGACGGTCGCCGGGGCCTGTGAGGCGAGGCCAGCGGGGGTCAGCAGGACAGCGAAAGCAAGAACTCGGGAGCGCATGGAGAAAGCCTCCGGGATCAAGGTGCCTTGAGAGTCACCGAATATACGCGGGGCTGGGCGTACGACGTTGGCGGTGCTCGCTTCCCTGAACAGCCCCTGACGGGCCGTGTAACGCGAAGCCCAGAACCAAAGGAATACACCGGGGATGTTGAATGGGATTCAGCGTGCTCAACTACCCAGTCATCCGAGTCACGAGAGTCACCCGAACCCCACTCCCATGGACATCTCGATGCGTGCCTTGCTGATCGCCACGACCGTTGGCACCGTGCTTCAGGCGGCGATGGTCATCTCCGGCCACACGAACAAGACGATCGCGAAGCTGTTCGCCGTGGGGGGTATGTCGCTGTCGCTCGTGGCCGGAGTGGTCTACGCGTTCCTCGCTACGGGAAGCACAACGGGCTCCGCAGTGGTTGGTGGAATCCTCGCGGGAGGACTCTGCGCCCTGATCGGGATCGCGATCTCCTACTTCCTGAAGGACGTGCCGGCGAGCCTCCTCGCGCTCGGGACGCTCAGCTCGGCGGTCACCGGGGCGATCGGCGGATGGCTCGGCTCCCTGTTCGCCTAACGACGGGCACCTTTACTCAGTGGTGACTGGCAAGCTTGAAGAGCGGCGTCGGACCGTTGGACCAGGCTGGCGGTGCGCCGACGAAGCATGACGCGGAGAACGCGGAGCCGCGCCTGACGGCGCGGCCGCCGAGGCCGCGGTACAACCGGAGGATTGGTGCCGCCGCGGTTGGCTTCGCGACGGCCGACGCATCGCTTGTGAGGGGAACGGCCTACGATACGGACGCCACTGTCCTGAAAGGCCGTTCCCCTCAACATCGAAACCTTCGACCTGCTGGGAGCCGACCGAGGCGTGAGCGACCATCCGGTTGTGCCGCGTGCCGTTCCCGCGTCGCGCGCCGCCACGCGCGCGATCCGCGTCCTCCGCGTCCGTTTGTTCGGTGCACCGCCAGGCTATTGCCGCGCGGTGTCGGCGCACCACCGTCGTGGTGTCGCTCAGTCAGAATAGCGCTGCGTCGAGCGACGCGAGCCTAACGAACGGTCATCGTCTCGAGCCCGCGCGCAAGATCCGGGCATCGGGATACGCCGCCCGAATCTCTCGTTCCGTGGGGCTCCAGCCTGACAATGGACCGGAATCCGGGCCAGACCGCCCGGACCAGTCATGTCATCATCTCCCGAACATCGCGTCGTATTTCCCGGTTGCCAGCTCGGCGTCCAGACGCTGGGCGATCGTTCGGAGAAGCGCGATGTCGGTGACGCCGCGGTCGAGCGAGACAGAGACATATGGCGGGCTCGATCCGTGCGCGACGTTGACGTTCTGACCGTTCACCTTGACCGGGTGGTCGTACGCGAACGAGTCCACCGGAACACGCACGCCGTTCATCTCGCGCACGAGAAACTCGATGATCGCGTCCCGCAGCTCTTCGCGTGCGGGCTCGAGACGGTAGGCGCGGTAGTCCCCGTCGATCGAGAGTTTTCCGTGATATGGGATCGGAACGAAGTCCTTCCGCTCGACCAGGCGATCCACGCCCTGCGCGTTGCGCTCCCAGCGGAAATGATGCGCCAGCCATGCCGGGTCGAGCACGTCGAGCGTCGCGTAGCGCATGCGCGCCGGGTCAACCGGCAGCACGTAGCGCTCGTTCGCCACGACATCCGTGACTACGACCACGGGCTTCGTTTCCGAATGCTCGTCGTACGAGAACCGCACGATGCTGCGCTCGTCGGGCGAGACGCCGAGCGGGGCGACGCTGGGAATCTCACTCAGGTTGTCCGGGACGTCGAAGTGGCGCACAGCCAGTCGGCGCGTGTCGACGACTGTCCGGGCGACGAGGTAGAGCCCGGGCGTCGCGAACGTGCGGCGATCGAGCCAGCCGCGTGGCGTCAGGCGCCTGACGCCCGCGTGAAAGACGCCCGGATCGGAGGTGAGTGGACGTGCCTCGAACGTGCTCGGACAGGTCGGGACGAAGTCGGTCTGCAGCTGTCCGGCACGGTCGCTCAACAAATAACACGCGCCGCCGGTCGGTCTGTCGACAAAGTGCACGAGGAGTGCGGGTCGTGCACCTGAACCCGCGGCGGCAATCACCGCAATACGCCTGGACGATCTCGAGGCTCACCTCGAGCTCGCGCTCGGTGAGCTGCAGCTCCTGCACCTGCTCGAGCTCGCGGGTGGCGCGCAGATTCGCGAACGCCGACTTGTCGAACAGGACCTGCGATGCGCCGAGCGTGTTCGAGTAGCTGTTCCTGCGACTCAGCAACTCGTCGAAGAGCGAGCCAATTTCCTCGTTACCCGTTTCAGTGCGCACGCTGCGACCAAGGTCCGAGAACGGACCGCGGAGCGTGCGCGAGTAGCTGGACTGCGACGTGATCTGCGGAAGCAATACGGAACGTGCGGCGGCACGCTGCGCACTCGCGCCGCGAACACGCGAGCGAGCGACGCCAATGTCCTCGTTCCGCTCCATGCCTCGGCGCACCGCATCGTTGAGGGGACAGTGGGACGGAATCACGGGCCGCGGGAGCCTGCGCGCCTGACGCGGCGTTGGCGACGACACTTGCCACGAGCGCGAAGGCGATCGGCGATGCCGCACGTCGAAGAGATCTATTGGTCAGTGGTAGCATTGGAGTCAGAGAGATGAGCGGTGGTTATCGCTGCACCTGGGCGATCACGCGATCCGCACCAGGCCGTGCCGATGTCAACGACATCGTCAGCGTCCCGAACGCGACCTTCGCGGTCATCTTCACCATCACGCGAGACGCATCATCGGTGAGCCAGATGCGAGCTTCGCCCTTCTCGGAGAAGATCCCCTTCGTCCTGATCATCGGCTGGAGGACGATGGTCTCGAACGTCCCGGCCGGAACCGTGATGCGCTCGCGGCCGATGACGCGCACGACGACGGGATTGCGGTCGGGCTTGAAGTACTGCGCGTACTCGTACGTCTGGCCGACGACGAGCTCCTGCGTGCGCACGAAGAAGAAGAACGAGCCGTCATCGAGCGGTCGAGCTGCGGAGGCCCGCTCAGGCTTGTCGTTCTCCTGGTACGTCAGGCGGTCCGGGTACATCTCGAACGTCCGAGCCCGCGTCCGACCGCGCTCCTCGAGCCGCTGCGTGAACCGCAGCGACTGAAAGCAATCGACGTCGATCCAGCTCTCGAGCACGTCGTCCACGCGGTACATCGGGATGCCGCCCTTCACGCGGAAGCGCGTGTGGTACGCTTCGCGTCCACGGACAGTGTCCCTGCGAACGACCTCCACGATGCCTTCGCCCGCCTTGAGTATGCCGAACTTCACCGAGTACATGAGCTGCTCACCGACGGCGAACGGCGGCGAGTATGGAGTCACGCACGAAGGGTCGGGCGTGTTGCGCCCGGCCGACGTGTCGGCGCGAGCAGTCGCTGATGCGGGAGTCGCCGTCACCGCGACAACCAGCGCCACGGGTAATGCGAGATGGATCAATCCATGTAAGGCAGTCATTGCACGATGCTCGAATAGGAATCAGCGAGGGCCCGAAGGCTCCGCATCGATGGGAAGGAGAGCGTGAATGAGCGTGTCGATCGTCGTCGTCATCACCTGCTCGCGGTCCTGTCCGGTGACACCGCCGTAGATGTCCGGGTACGCGAACCAGAGCGCGTGCGCGGCGAGCGTGGCGACGATGATGCGAGCCGCGGCGCGCGTGTCGGCGGGACGGAACTCGCCCCGCGCCACGCCGCGGTCGATGATGCGCTCGAGTGTATGTGCCACCCGCTCGAGTGTTTCGGTGGCGTGGAACACCGCGAGCTCCGGAAAGCGGGGCAGCTCGCTCATGACCAGACGAACGACCATCGCGAGCTCGGGCTCCTCCATCGTTGACCAGTACCGGCGCGCGAGCGCGCGGACGGCATCGGAAGCCGAGGGCTCATCGGCCGGAACGGCGGCGTCGTGGCGCGTGCTGAGACCGCCGATCAGCGTGGAGCGCACGACCTCGCGAAAGACTTCGTCCTTCGACGCGTAGTGGCGGAGAAGGGTGGTGAGTGACACACGCGCCGCTCGCGCCACGTCCACGAGACTCGCCTCGGCGTATCCCATTCGACCGAAGACCAGGAGCGCGGCGGCGGTGATGCGGTCAGCACACTCGTCCGGCGACAGCGGCTGGTTGTACGGCGATTCGAAAGCGGAGGCGTTCACGACGTTGGTGATGAGCGGTGGCGTTATGGATTCGTGCGAGCGTGGATGGTGGTGTGCGACGCACCTCGACTCGCGACGTGGTGAAAGCAACGCCGGGACCAGCTCGCGGCGGCGCCCGGGCTGGCGACGCATCCACTGGCAGCATCGGGAGTTAGACTGGGCAAGCGGGCTCGCGCACTGGTGCGGGTTCCACTTGTGTGATTGCGGCATGTCGCGAGATTGGGAGATACCGCAGTCTCGGACTCGAACGCACTCGGATTGTGAACGCTGCCCTGGATGTCCTGCGCCGCGTCACGCGCGACATGGCGGTGACGCCGGAGCTTCCGGTTCTGCTCGACTCGATCGCCTCGACGCTCGCGGAGCACACGGGGGCCGCGTTTGTGCGCGTGTTCCTCTACCAGACCGACGAGGAGTGCGCGATCTGTCGCGCCGGGCGTGGGACGGGGCCTGGCGCTCCGGGCGAACGACGACTGCATCTGCATGCAGACGCGGGCGCAATGCGCGGCGTGCTCGGTGACCACCATGCGCTGTCGCTCGAGGAGCCGTCGCCGCCGACGAAGGTCGCACGCGAGCGAAAGCCGTTTCTGACGAACGCGCTGCTGCGTGACGCGCGCCCTCACGTCGCGCCGGAGCTCCTCGCGTTCTATGAAAACGCCGGCGTGGTGGCGGCCGGCGCGCGACCGCTCGAGTTCCGCGGTGAGCTGATGGGCGTGATCGGGATGCTCAACCGCCGCCCCTTCGACCCGCGGGAGTTCGCGTTGTTAGGCATCTTCGCCGATCAGGCGGCGATGGCGATCAAGAGCGCGCACCTGTACACGCAGCTCGAGCGTTACAGGCAGCGGCTGCAGGTGGAGAACGCCTATCTCCAGGAAGAGATTCGGACGGAGCGCGGCTTCGAGGAGATCGTCGGCCAGAGCGCCGTGTTGCGTGCGGTGCTACGCAAGGTGAAGCAGGTCGCGCCGGTCGAGACGACGGTGCTTCTCACGGGTGAGACCGGAACGGGGAAGGAGCTCATCGCGCGCGCGATCCACGGACTGAGTCCGCGGAAGGACCGGCCGCTGATCAAGATCAACTGCGGCGCGATCCCACAGGGCGTCGTCGAGTCGGAGCTGTTCGGGCATGAGAAAGGCGCGTTCACGGGCGCGCTGCAGCGTCGCATCGGCCGCTTCGAGCTCGCGGACAAGGGGACGTTATTCCTGGATGAAGTGGGCGAGCTGGCGCTCGACACGCAGGTAAAGCTCTTGCGCGTGCTCCAGGAACAGGAGTTCGAGCGTGTGGGCGGCGTGCGCCCGATCACCGTGAACGTCCGGCTCATCACGGCGACCAACCGCGACCTCGAGCTCGGGGTGGCGGACGGGCGCTTTCGAGCCGACCTCTACTATCGCCTGAACGTCTTTCCGATCCGCATCCCCGCGCTTCGCGAGCGCCCCGACGACATCCCGCAACTCGTCAGGCACTTCCTGGCGCACTTCCAGCGCAAGCTCGCGAAGCCGCTGCGCGGTGTCACAGCGGCGGGGATGCAACGCCTCATGGAGTACGACTGGCCGGGGAACATCCGCGAGCTGCAGAACGTGCTCGAGCGTGCGTGCGTGCTCGCCCGTGGACCGGTCGTCGACGTAAGCCCCGAGCTCGGCGTCGATGAATCGCCGGTTGATGTTGGTCCTCCGGCCGACGATCGCATCATGACGCTCGACGAGCACGAGCAGCACGAGATCCGGCGCGCGCTGGCCGAGACGGGCGGCAAGGTGCACGGGCCGGGCGGTGCGGCCGAGCTGCTCGGCATCAACGCGAGCACGCTACGATCGCGCATGGAGAAGCACGGCATGAGTCGGCAGGCTACCTGACGATGGACGCCGATACTCACCGGACGTCGGATACGCCTCGAGTGACGACGATGACGCCGTCTGCGCCACCGCCTGACGAGGAACAGCGCTCCGACGCCAGCCTGGAGATGCTGCGCGGCATCACACGGGAGATGGCGACGGCGGACGATCTCGAGACGGTGCTCGATTCGATCGTCTCGGCGCTCCAGGAGCAGCACCATACGGTGCTCACCCGGATCTTCCTGCTCATGAACGACCACGAGTGCGCGATCTGTCGAAAGCGCATTGACGCGGGTGAGCAGAAGGCGAGCGACGAGCGTGTTCTCCATCTCGTAGCCGCCGCAGGCGTTGCGCCTGACCCGCCGGACCTGTTTCACCGCATCCCGCTCGATTCGGGCCTGCCGGTGGCGGTGATGGCGCGGACTCGGCGCTCGTATTTCATCGACGATTGGCGCAAGAGCGAAGAGTTCCGCAAGGTGTCGGGGGTGGCGTCGCTGTGGACCGCGATGGGCGTGGTAGGTGTCGCGGGTTATCCGCTGGAAGCGAACGGCGAGCTGATCGGCGGCATCGGATACCTCGCTCGCCGCACGCTGACGCGCGAGGAGTTCGAGGTGTTAGGCATCTTCGCCGACCAGGCGGCGATGACGATCAAGACCGCGTACCTCTTCCAGGAGCTCGCGCGTCACAAGGACCGGCTGCAGGTCGAGAACGCGTATCTGCAGGACGAGCTCCGCCTCGATCGCGGGTTCGAGGACATCGTCGGCCAGAGCCCGGCGCTCAGCGCCGTCCTTCGGAAAGTGCGTCAGGTCGCACCGGTCGAGACGACCGTGCTGCTGACCGGAGAGACCGGTACGGGCAAGGAGCTCGTCGCGCGCGCGATTCACGAGGGCAGCCCGCGTAAGGCACGGCCGATGATCAAGATCAACTGCGGCGCGATTCCGCAGGGCGTGGTGGAGTCGGAGCTGTTCGGGCACGAACGCGGCGCGTTCACCGGGGCGCTGCAGAAGCGGATCGGGCGCTTCGAGCTCGCGGACAAGGGCACGCTGTTCATGGACGAAGTCGGTGAGCTGCCGCTCGACACGCAGGTGAAGCTCCTGCGGGTGCTGCAGGAGCAGGAATTCGAGCGCGTCGGCAGCACGCAGCCGATGAAGGTCGACGTGCGTCTGATTGCGGCGACGAACCGCGACCTCGAGACGGAGATCGCTGCAGGGCGCTTTCGCCCGGATCTGTTCTACCGGCTGAACGTCTTTCCGATTCGCGTCCCGCCGCTGCGCGAGCGCGCCGGCGACATCCCCGGCCTCGTCGATTACTTCCTCGCGCAGTTCCAGCGAAAGCTCGGCAAGCCGCTTCGTGGTGTGGACGCGCGCAGCATGGAGCAGCTGCAGCGGTACTCGTGGCCGGGAAACATTCGCGAGCTCCAGAACGTGCTCGAGCGCGCGTGCGTGCTGGCGAACGATCCGATCGTCTCCATCGGCGAGACGCTGCGCGCGAGCGCAGCAACGCCCGCATCCGGGTCGGGGGCCAACCCGCGTCCGGTTCTGACACTCGAGGAAAGCGAGCGCGCACACATTCGTCGCGCGTTGACAGCTGCCGGTGGACGCGTTCACGGGCCTAACGGGGCGGCCGAGCTGCTCGGGATCAACCCGAGCACGTTGCGCTCACGCATGCAAAAGCTCGGTATCGCGGCCAGGAGCTGAACGGCGTGACCTCGCGCGACGGCCGGTTTCGCGACGTGTTCAACCAGGTGGAGCGTCTCATCGAGCGCCGCTATGGGCTCCCGGTGGTGCTCACCGATGTGCCGGATCCGTTCACCGGTGATCTCGACGGGTCGACGATCCTGGTCGACTACGATCTCGATGCCGAGGAGGCGCTGTTCATCCTCGTGCATCTGTTCGGGCACACGGTGCAGTGGAACGCGAGTCCGAGCGATCGGGAGCTGGGGCTCCTCGAGATCAAGGATCCGTCGGACGAGCTGCTGGCAGCGCTCGGGCGTTATGAAGAGGATGCGGCGCGTTATTCACTCCAGCTCTTTCACGAGGCCGGCGTGCACGACCTCGATCAGTGGCTGGCAGACTTCGCCGCGTGCGACATCGCATACCTGCTGCACTTCTACCGTACTGGTGAGAAGCGCGCGTTCCGCAGCTTCTGGCGCGATAACGCTCCGCTGCTCCAGCCGCTCGCGATCCCATCGTTTCAACCCACGCGTTGGGTCACACGGAGCGGGACCGTCATCTAGCCGTCTATCGGGCGGTTGCTGAAAAGCATTGACCGCTGGGGCCGCAGAGGGGCGCAGAGGAAACCTCGGTCGGACGGCTGCGTGGAGCGAGAAGCGAAACGACTGCGACGCAGAATGCGCAGCAACGGCGAAGCGCAGAACACGCGGACAGACGCTGCTACCGGCGAGTCCACCATCGCTCCGGCAAACAGGATCCGGGGGTTTGAGGGAACGGCTTGCCTCGAGAGTGGTGTGCGTTGGCCGTTCCCATCACAATCACGGACTGTCGTCCGATGATCCTGTAGATCCAGCACGCCGCCACTCGAGCTTCCCTCTCTGCGTTCCTCCGTGTCCTCTGCGGTCAATGCTTTTCAGCAACCGTCGAGGTAGAGCGTCCAGTTGTGGCATCTCGCGACGTTGCGGGATTTCGCGCTCCGCGCGCGACTTTCGCCCGCGACGATCCAACCGGCCGACCCACGTGATAGCCAACTAGCTCAATCGCTTACGCCACCGCGACGAGTGCGTGCGCGGTGTGGTCCCGGCGTTGCCTTCCCTCCGCGGTGCACGACAGGAGCGCCGCACATGGCGCAACCACAAGGGGAAGCCCATTCCGAGACCAGACCATGCATAAAGCACCGCGCATCATCATCGGCGGCGTCGTTCTCTCCACGATCGGCGCGTTCGCCGTCTACCGCACCACCTCGGCCGCCGACAACACCAACGCCATTCTCGCGTCCGGCACCGTCGAAGCGACGCAGGCCGAGCTCGGGTTCCAACTCGCCGGACGTCTCGAGACGCTCTCGGTTCGCGAAGGCGACAAGGTGTCTGCCGGCGCCGAGCTCGCCGTTCTCGAGCGCGACGATCTCCTCGCGCAACGCGAAGTCGCGAAAGCGCAGGTCGCCGCCGCACAGGCCGTGCTGTCCGAGCTCGTCGCCGGCTCGCGGCGGGAGGAGATCGCCCACGCGCGCGCCACGCTCGCCGTCGCGACCGAGCGCCGTGACGCCGCGCGCCGCGACGTCGATCGTCTCAAGCCGCTCGCGGATCAGTCCCTCATCAGCAAGCAGGCGTTCGACAACCAGACCACGGCGCTCGCCATCGCCAACGGCGAAGTGACGAAGGCGAAGGAAGAGCTCCAGATCCTCGAGACCGGTTCGCGCCCGGAGCGCATTGCCGCACAGCGTGCCGCGCTCGCCCAGGCTGCTGCCACCGTTCAGCGCATTGAAGCGCAGTTGGCCCAGACCTCACTCGAGGCGCCGTTCTCCGGCACCGTCACCGTCAGGCACCGCGAGCCCGGCGAAGCGCTGTCGCCCGGAACGCCCGTGCTCACTGTCCGCAACTTCGACGACCGCTGGGTCCGCATCTACGTCCCGGGCGACGACGTCGGCAAGCTCGCGCTCGGCCAGGCGGCGAAGATCACCGGCGACGCCGATCCGGAGAAGACGTATACCGGAACGATCTCGTACATCGCCAGCGTGGCCGAGTTCACGCCGCGCAACGTGCAGTCGACGAAGGACCGCGTGAAGCTCGTGTACGAAGTGCGCATCCGCATCACCGGCGACGCGATGGTCGATCTCAAGCCGGGCCTTCCGGCCGACGTGCGGTTCGACGCGCCGTCCTCCATGAGCCGCTGAGGACTTACGCCATGCATCGCACCGATCGGACGGGATACGCGGGCAGCAGGGACGCCGCGGTGTCCGTCGCAGGACTCACGCGAACATTCGGCGATCTGACGGCGCTCGACGACCTGTCGTTCGACGTCGGAGCGGGCGAGCTGTTCGGCATCGTCGGCCCTGACGGGTCCGGCAAGACGACCACGCTCCGCATCCTCGCCGGCGTGCTCCGTCCGACGGCCGGCGACGCGACGGTGGCAGGCACCAGCGTCGCGACGGACCCGGAGGGCGTGAAGCACCGGATCGCGTACATGTCGCAGCGGTTCGGCCTCTACGGGGACCTGACCGTGCGGGAGAACATCGAGTTCTACGCCGACCTGTACGGCGTCCCACGCAAGGCGCGCGCGAAGCGGCTCGAGCGGCTGTACGCGTTCTCGCAGCTCGGTCAGTTCGAGAAGCGGCTCGCGGCGGCACTCTCTGGCGGCATGAAGCAGAAGCTCTCGTTATGCTGCGCGTTGATCCACGAGCCCGAAGTGCTCCTGCTCGACGAGCCGACGTTCGGCGTCGACCCGATCTCGCGGCGCGAGCTCTGGCTCATCGTGCACGAGATGGTCGCCAATGGCATGACGGCCGTCGTCTCGACGGCCTATCTCGATGAGGCCGAGCGGTGCGATCGGGTCGCATTGCTCAACAAGGGAAAGCTCGCGGCGCTCGACGCGCCGGCCGAGCTGCAGGGCAGGTTGCGCGGCCGCACGATCGCGATCGACTCCGATGCACCTCGCCAGGCGATGGACCTCCTCCGAGGTCGCCCGGGCGTGCGCAGCGCGGCGATGTTCGGCCAATCGCTCCACCTCACGCTCGAGCAGAGCGGCTTCGAGCGCGAGATCCATACCCTACTCCAGGGCAGCGGCATCGCCGTGCGCAGCATGCACGCGCTCGAGCCGTCGCTCGAGGATGTGTTCATAGACCTGTCGACCAACGCCGACCATGTCAACTAAACCAGCGGGGATGGCCGTCGAGGTGAACGGCCTCACGCGGCGCTACGGCGCCTTCACCGCGGTGGACGCCGTGACGTTCACCGTCGGCCGCGGCGAAGTCTTCGGCTTCCTCGGGCCTAACGGCGCGGGAAAGACCACCACGATCAAGATGCTGACGGGGCTGGTGCGGCCGAGCGGCGGCACCGGACACGTCGTCGGCCTCGATGTCGCGAAGGACGGCGATCGCATCAAGTACGCGATCGGCTACATGTCACAGCTGTTCTCGTTGTATCACGACCTGACCGTCGATGAGAACATCGAGTTCGCTGCCGGCCTCCGCGACGTGGAGGGCGACCGCTTCAAGCGGCGTCGGGAGTGGGTGCTCTCGATGTCCGGTCTCACTGCGCATGTGAAACGATCGACCGGCGACCTGCCGCTCGGCTGGAAGCAGCGGCTTGCGTTAGGCTGCGCGGTGCTGCACGAGCCACCGGTGCTGTTCCTGGACGAGCCGACGTCGGGCGTCGACCCGCTCGCTCGGCGCGCGTTCTGGGAAGTGATTCGTGAGCTGTCGGCCGCCGGGACGACGGTGTTCGTCAGCACGCACTATCTCGAAGAGGCCGAGTACTGCGATCGCCTCGCCCTGATGAATCGCGGCAAGCTGATCGCGCTGGGAACGCCGGCCGAAATGCGCGCGAGCATGCCCGAGGAGGTGCTGCGCGTCGAGACGGAAAACGCGCCGCGCGCCGTGGCGACGCTGGCCGGTGCGGAGGGCATCATCGACGCGAGTCTGTTCGGCCGCGCACTTCGCGTGGTCGTGACGGAAGCGTCGCAAGCGGCAACCGTCATTCGTGAACGGATAGAAGCGGCGGGGCTCCGATGCCGGTCGATCGACGTCGTGCCCGCTTCCCTGGAAGATGTGTTCGTTTCCCGCGTCAGGCATGCGGGCGGAGCAATGGTCTCATGACACACGTAACCCTGGAATTCCCGGTCGTGGCGCGCCCCGCGGTGACGCAAACCGCGGAGATGCAGGCGCACGTACGGCGCACGTTCAGCCCGAGCCGGCTGTGGGCGATCGCGAGGAAGGAAGCGATCCAGCTGCGCCGCGATGCCCGCAGCCTCGGACTCGCGTTCGTGCTGCCGCTCGTGATGCTGATTCTGTTCGGTTACGCGATCACGACGGACGTCCAGCGCATCACGACGGCGATCGTGGACCGCGATCACACGCCGGAGAGTCGCGCGCTGACGGCCGCGTTCGCCGGCTCGAGCTACTTCACCGTGAAGCACATGCCGTCGACGGCGGACGGGCTGGACGAGCTGATCGATCTCGCGGACATCCGCGTCGCGATCGTGATTCCGGAGCGGTTCTCCGTGGATCTCCTGGCAGGTCGGCCGGCTCCGGTGGAGCTGCTGCTCGACGGCAGTGACGCGAAGACGGCGAACGTCGCGCGAGGCTATGCCGACGCGATCGCGCGCACGTTCTCGAACAACGCCCGCGTGACGAGTGGCGTCGGGCCGGCGCCGGTGCAGGCGGAGGGGCGCGTCTGGTACAACGAGACGCTCGACAGCGCCTCGATGATCGTCCCCGGACTCATCGCCGTGATCATGTCCATCATCTCGGCCATGCTCACGTCGCTCACCGTGTCGCGCGAGTGGGAGCGCGGGACGATGGAGCAGCTAGCGGCGACACCGGTGAGTCGAGCGGAGGTCATTCTCGGCAAGCTGGTGCCGTACCTCGCGATCGGGCTGATCGACGTGGCGATCGCGGTCATCGTCGGCGTGTTCGTGTTCGGCGTGCCGTTCCGCGGGAACCTGCTGACGTTTGCGTTAGGCACGACCGTGTTCCTCGTCGGCGTGCTCGGGCTCGGGACGCTGTTGTCCACGAAGCTCAAGTCGCAGCTGCTCGCGAGCCAGGCGGCGATCTTCGCGACGTACCTGCCGGCGCTGCTGTTCTCCGGTTTCATGTACACGCTCAGCAACATGCCGGAGATCCTGCAGTGGATCTCTCGCGTGATTCCGGCGCGCTATTACGTGTCGTTCACGCGCGGCGTGTTCCTCAAGGGCAACGGGCTCGACATCCTGTGGCCCGCGATCTTCGGTCTCGGTGTCTACGCGGTGATCACGGTCGCTCTCAGCATCAAGAACTTCAAAAAGGAGCTCACATGACGCGGGCCAACGACGTTCCCGCTCCGGCCCCGCGTTGGTTCTCCTGGGGCCGGTTACGACAGATGGTGCGGAAGGAGATGAGGCAGGTGGTGCGCGACCCGAAGTCGCGCCCGATCATCTTCGTTTCGCCGGTGGTGCAGATGATCCTGCTCGGCTACGCGGCGACGACGGACGTGAAGGACATCTCGACGATGGTCGTCGATCACGACCAGACGGCGGAGTCGCGGGCGCTGATCGACGCGTACCGCTCGACTGGCTACTTCATCATCACCGAAACCACGGACCGATCCCAGGATGTGGTCGCGGGGCTCGCGAAGGGTGAAGCGCAGATGGGGCTCACGATTCCGCCGGGATTCGCGGCCGACATGCAGAGCGGCCGGGGGGCCACGGTCCAGGCGCTGTTCGATGGGTCGGACGCGAGTCAGGCCACCGTTGCGCAATCGTACTCGAGTCAGATCGCCGGCCAGTTCGGCGCGAAGATGAGCGGAAAGCGGATGGTGGGTGGTGTGGAGCTGCGCTCGCGTGCGTGGTTCAACGAGAGTCTCGAGAGCAAGTTCTTCAACGTGCCGGCCATCATGGGCATTCAGATCATGATGATCTGTCTGATCCTGACGGCGCTGGGCGTGGTGCGGGAGCGCGAGATCGGAACGCTCGATCAACTCCTCGTGAGCCCGATTCAGCCGGCGGAGCTGATGTTAGGCAAGACGATTCCCGTGCTGCTCATCGGGTTGTTCCACCTGCTCGTGTACACGGGGCTCACGGTCTTCCAGTTCGGTGTGCCGATGAAGGGATCCTTCCTCGCGCTGTTCCTTGCCGCGTTCGTGTACATTCTCGCGGCGCTCGCGCTCGGTCTGCTCATCTCGACGGTGTCGAAGACGCAGCAGGAAGCGTTCATGCTGCTCATTCTCGTGGTGCTGCCGGCAGTGATGCTGTCGGGCTTCGTCTCGCCGATCGAGAGCATGCCGAAGTTCTTCCAGTGGCTCACGGTCGTGAACCCGATCCGGTACTTCCTCGAGATCGTGCGCGGAGTGTTTCTGAAAGGGATCGGCGTCGAACGGTTGTGGCCGCAGTATCTGATTCTGACGTCGATGGCGGTCGGGACGCTGTTCATCGCGACGAAGCGATTCCGTAGAGCGATTGCATAGTCGTGAGTCGGGAAATCTCTGATGCTGTTCAGTTGGCGCGAGGGTTTCCGATAACCGTAGAATTGCGGTCCGCGTTGCCGGCATCAACCCCAAGGGTTATGCGGATCTGACGGATGAAGCGGATCGGGCGGATCGGTCCCAGACCGGGACAGCTCCGCGCGCAGAGGGATGAATGAAGGAGGGGAACACCTCCGGGACGCCACTATCCCGGAAGGTCGTTCCCCTCAAATCATTTCCGCTGGCGCGAGGGCGCTTCCCGTCCACGGAGTGATCCGTTTCATCCGCCCGATCCGCGCAATCCGTATATGCCATGAGCGTTGAGGGCAGCCAGGGGAACAGCAAACTGGTGTGCCGCGATCTCTCGCTGAAAACCGAGCATCATCCGATGTCGCCTAACGCGGCAACAGCCGATTGGAATCGTGGAATCTCGCGATGTCGCGATATGGCGCGACGCGGTCGTCTGATCTCGCGGCACAAACCGACCAGGCGGATCGCTAAAACATTGCTACAGCGCAACTTGCCGGGCGATGCCGGTCCGGCTGATTGTGGTCCCGGCGTTGCTTTTCACTCCGGCGTCACCACCGCGCGACAACGATACGCGCACTCAAACCGACGCCACTCGAGCTACATCATGTCTACTCCCAATCTGCCAGTTCACCCCGGGCCCGCTTCGGCGGTCGCCCCCAGTCCGCGGGTACACACCATCGCCGCGCGTGCCACCATCGCCTCGGCTCTCGCCGTCGCCGGCGTTCTCGTTTCCTATGGAACGCTCGGCGCACAGACGCCGTCGTCCGGCAAGCTCACACTCGGCGGAGCCGCGAAGCTCGCGGCCGAGCGAAGTGCGACCACCGCCGTAGCGCGCGAGCGGTCGTCGCAGGCCGACGCTCGCGTCGCCCAGCGACGCTCCGAGTTCCTTCCGACGATCTCCACCACCGCGCAGCTTGGCACGCGCAGCTTCAACACCGCGTCGATGGGAATCGAGTTCCCGAGCTCGCCGGGCGGTCCGCCCGCATACGATCCGGACGGCGAAGTGCAGGGTCCTGTTCGCTCCCTCGACGTGCGCGCGCAGATCACGCAGCGGATCGTGGACGTGCCGGCCGTGCTGCGCTGGCGTGCGGCGGGTGCGGACGCTGATGCTGTCGCCTATCGCGCCGAAGCCGCCGCCGACGATGCCGCGAAGCGTGGCGCGACCGCGTACCTCAGTGTGCTGCGCGCCGAAGCGCGTATCACGGCTCGTCAGGCGGACTCACTGCTTGCGGCCGAGCTGCTGGATATCGCCAGACAGCAGCTCAGGGCCGGCGTCGGGATCGCGCTCGACGTGACACGCGCGGAGTCACAGCTGGCGGACGCGCGTGCGCGACTCATTGCGACGCGCGGAGAGCGCGACCGCAGCATGCTGCAGCTCCGTCACGAGCTTGCGCTGGCGGACGCGACGCCGCTCGTCATCGCGGATTCGCTCGAGGCACCGGCGCAGACCGAGCCGGTCGCGCGCGAGGACGAGATCATCCGAAAGGCGCTGGACAATCGAGGGGACTTCAAGGCCGCCCTCACGCAGAGCGACGCCGCGCGTACGAGCGCGCGTGCGGCGGCCGCGGCGCGGCTCCCGGCGATCTCGCTCTATGCCGATCACGGCTCGAACGGCAGGAACACCGATCGCCTGTTAGGCACGTACTCGTACGGTGTCCAGATCTCGATGCCGATCTTCGATGGGCTGCGCATGGAGTCGCGCACGTCGGAGGAGCGCTCACGCCTTCGTGAGGCGGAAGTGCAGGCGCAGGACACGCGCCGGCGCGTGGAGACCGAAGTGCGGACGGCGCTGATCAGCGTCGCGTCGGCACGAGAGGAAGTTGCGGCAGCCGAGGCGCGCCTGGTGCTCGCGGAGCAGGAAGTCGCCCAGGCGCGCGAGCGGTTCCGTCAGGGCGTGAGCGGCAACGCCGATGTCATCACGGCGTCGATGACGCTCAACTCGGCGCGCGATCTCGTGATCGACGCGTTGACGTCGTACCACATGGCGCGCGTGTCGCTGGCGAGCGCGCAGGGGACGACGACGAGGCTCCGGTGATCTTGCGGGCAGGGTAATTGGGGTAATTGGGTAATTGGGGTCAGAGTCCAAGGGCATCGATCCATTGCGCAATGGATCGATGCC
>Ga0075420_100002027_pt1 | contig 17458 bp, 18 predicted proteins | sample SoiMetdeltSBSDD4_FD_75296 | JGI IMG/M metagenome (GOLD analysis project Ga0075420, IMG submission 75296) | Bulk soil microbial communities from a Populus tree surrounding site in Tennessee, USA - Soil MetaG P. deltoides SBSDD4 | ecosystem: Environmental > Terrestrial > Soil > Tree plantation... | reverse complement strand
AGCCCGAACGCCACGTTCTCCAGCACGGTACGCCAGTGCAGGGTGGAGTCCTCCTGGAACACCATGGCGGTGTCCCGCCGCGGGCCGGTGACCTCGGTGCCGTCCACCAGGACCTTTCCCCGGCTCGGGCGGAGCAGGCCACCGACCACGTCGAGCAGGGTGCTCTTGCCACAGCCGCTGGGCCCGATCACGGAGACGAAGCACCCGGCCGGGACCGACTGGGTCACGTCGGCCACCGCCTCGGTGTGCGTACCGGCACCGGCGAAGGTCACCCCGACGTGGTCGAGGACGACGGCGGAGCCGGGCCGGCCGGTCACGAGCTGACGAAGTCCGGCACGATGATCTCGTCCAATGGCGCCTCCGACTTGAGCTGCTTCAGCTCCAACCCGGCCTTGACGTTGGCCTCCAGGCCAGCCCGGTTGATCTTCAGGCTCCAGGTGCCGCTGGGCCACGAGGTGAGCGCCGCCTTGGCCGCTTCCGGCGCCAGGTTGACCGCGGTGGCGTACGCCTGGCTCGCCTTGTCCGGGTCGGACGAGATCAGGTCGATCGCCTTGCCTACCGCGCCGACCCACCGCTTCAAGGCGTCGCGGTTGGCGTCCAGGAACTCCTTGCGGACCGCGAAGCAGGTGTCCACCCAGGACGGCATGTACTCCCGGCTACGCCAGACCGTGCGCGCCTCGCCGCCCAGCGTGAGCTTGTCCAGCAACGGGGACGCGCACCAGGCGACGTCGACCACGCCCTTGGAGGCTGCGGTCCATGCGTCCGGCGCCTCCCCGGCGGGGACGACCTGCACGTCCTTGCCCACGGTGAGCCCGGCTTTAGTGACCGCCGTACGCGCGAAGTAGTCCGAGTTGGACCCGGGCGAGCTCACCGCGATCTTCGCGCCCCGCAGGTCGTTGATGGTCTTGATCTTGGAGTTGGCGGGGGTGATGAAGTCGATCGACGCGGCGTTGAACTCGCACGCGATGATCCGCAGCTCCTTGCGGCCCTTCTCGTACGCGGTGAGCACACCGAGCGAGGACGGCATGCCGAACCCGATCGCCCCCTCCATGCCACGGATGGTCTGCGTGCCGCCGGGGAAGCTGATGTGCTCGATGTCCAGCTTCTCGTCCCGGTAGTAGCCGAGCTGGGCGGCGATGTGCAGCGGTGCCGCGTGCACCAGCGCGGTGGCGTGGCTGACCGCGGCCTGGGCCTTGAACGTCTCAGCCTGCTGGGTCGTCGCGCCGGAGCCGTCCGAGTTATCGGCACAGGCGCTCGCGCCACCGACGGCCAGCCCGGCGACCCCGACGCCAAAGGCCCGCAGGACCGCGCGCCGGTCCAGTATCGGTCGATCTGTATGCATCCTGCCTCCAGAGTGGATAGGCGCAGCATGCAGCCCGTGTCGCACCTGCGCACCAACCATCGCCGGTGGACCGGTAACGGCCGCACCGCGGCCGGATTGGCTGGAACGCACGCGGCGAGACGGGCCGTGCGGCTCCTATATGGATTGTGCGCGTGAGTATGTCTTGCCATGCGACGGTGCCACGCAGAGCGTCCCTGCCATACTGCCGCCCGCGCCATAGCACGTCAAGGTCGTCTAGTCACAGTCCGACCACCCACGGCGCCGCCCGAAAGTTCCACTTTGGACATGTGTTGAGCTGCTCAGATACCGCAATGGAGCCCCTGGCAGTGACACGACGACCCTCCCCATCGTCACTTACCGTGCCGACACCGTGACACCGACACCGCTCAGCGCGGCCATAGCTAACCCCGTTGGCGAGGACGCCGGCGTACGGCGGCAGCGCCATGACCTCGTCGATCTCGTACACACCGCCGGTCCTGCTCGCCCGGGTCATGGTCAGCAGGTGCCGGAGGGACTGGCCAGCACTCGGGGACCCGGCGAGGTCGAGCCTCCCCGACGGGCAGGTCAAGATCAGGCAGCAAACCATCGCGTACGGCGATGCCGGCGAGCGTGGCGACCACCGACTTCGTCGCCGAGAAGACGTCGGCGACCTGTGGCCCGCGGTAGCGCGCGTCATGCACGACCTGCCCGTCGACGAGCACCAGGAAATGGGAGATGTGCGCGAGCTCCGGGCGGCTACGCAGCTCGCCATCGATCCCAAGGCACATCTCGTGCAGCGTCCGCCCAGCATCCGACCTGGCGTACGAGTGCCGACCCATTGGCGTGGCCCTTCCACTCAGCGTCGGTCGCAGGTAGCCGCAGTAGGGTCCTCAGTCAGGCCAGCCGCGCGAGAGCCTCGTCGGTCTCGGCGGCGAGCGTGGCGACCAGCTCCGCCGCGGGCAGCGTCCGGGCCAGGCCACCGGCCTGGCCGGCGAGCATCGGCGCCTCGGGCGTGAGGTAACGGGGTAGCGGGTAGTCCGGCGGCTCCAGGCCGGACGCTTCAAGCCGGTCCACCAGGGCGGTGCGCACCGCACGGGCGTGGCGACCGGTGAGCACCCGGGTCACCACAGTGTCCTGCCCCAGCGCCTCGCGGTGCGCCGGACTCGTACCCGCCTCCGGGCAGCGCAGGAACGCGCTGCCCAGCTGGACAGCCTGCGCGCCCAGCGCGAGCGCCGCGGCGATGCCGCGGCCGTCCATGATGCCCCCGGAGGCGACCACCGGCACCGACACGGCATCCACGACCTGAGGCACCAGCGCGAGCGTGCCGACCAGCGACCGGTCGACCGGGTCGAGGAAGGTCGCCCGGTGCCCGCCCGCCTCGTAGCCCTGCGCCACGACCGCGTCCACGCCGGCGCGTTCCAGCGCGACCGCCTCAGCGACCGTGGTCGCCGTGCCGATCGTCACCGCCTCCACTCCTGCCAGCGGCGGGATGCCGAACGTGAAGCTGAACACCGGCACCTGCTCGGCCACCACCACCGCCAGCTGCTCGGCGAAGCGGGCGCTCGGCAGCGGGTCCGGCAGCCTAGTCCCGGTCGCCGCAGCCCACGCCGGCACCCCCTGTGCGGATGGCGGCGGCAGCGGCGCGAAGAGGTTGACCGCGAACGGTGCCTGGGTCCGCGAGCGCACCTCGGCAACGGCCGCGCGCAGCTCCTCCGGCGCCAGCATCGCCCCTGCGACCGAGCCCAGCCCACCCACCGCCGAAACGGCGGCTGCCAGGCGCGGCGTCGAGGGCCCGCCGGCCATCGGCGCCGCGATGATCGGCCATCGCAGCCCCAGCCTGCGCGCCAACGGCGTGTCGTACCAGGGCATCCGCGAACCCCCTTTGCCCGAACGTCACAGCAGCAGCCCCAACAACACCGACCATAGACCTGGACGGCGCACCGTCGGGGACGCAAGCCACACACACACCTGCACCCGCGTTTCCGGCCAGTAACCGATGACCAGCGCCCTACAGGTGTGCCGGCATCACACCCATCGCGCCCGCCGCCGGCCGGCCGGCAGAACCAACGCTGGCTGCGAAGCTCTTCGCTATACGACCAGACGGAACCAGCCGGAGACGAGAATGGGTGCCGTCTGCTAAACGTATTGGGAGGGCATTCACCTACCAGCCCGGAACCCACCAAGCCGCCCTTGACCACGCTCCATAAAATGCGGCTCGTGAAAGCGTCAGCAGCGCGTTGCATTTTCTACCTGACCGTGGCGGTGCTCATCCTCGGCGGGACCCGCCATACGTGGCTGCCGTACTTTCAGAACGAAAGCGTGGCGGCCGGGTTCTCCGCCGAGGACCGGATCTACGTGGTCTTGCGGGACGAGTCCGGGGCCTCGCTGGCCCACGTCCGCCTCCACACACAGCTACGGTCCGCGTCCGAGCTGGGGACGAACGAGGCCTCCGCCCAAGCCTCGTTCTGGGTGGACGTCTCCGTCGACACCGTCGCTGACAAGGTCAGCAGCGACAACTACCTCTACGTCGTGGCGACCGGTCGGGCCGGCAGCGTCCTGCGGCACTGCGTCGGCCACCAGTCCGCAGTCAGACCGGTTGACCGGCTTACCCGGAGCGACCTCACGTCGGATGCCACCTCTGCCTGGGACGACTGGCATCTCGACAGCATCGTGCAGCGTGCCACCAGGATCCTGAGAGTCGAGCGCGACGCCTCCATCTACCACCAGCCAAACCTCATCGGCTTCACGTACGGCGTCCGCTGCGTCTCCGACACCACCGACCTGTGGACCGGGCAGGATGAATACCACTACCTCGGAACACCGGATATCACGGTCCTTGCGCAGAGAAACCGCGGCGGCGACAGGGGCCGGTCCGGCGAGATAACGGACCACTGCATCGAGGTGATGCTGACATCTGGCCGCGGTGCGATCGTCGAAGACTTCTGGCCTGCCGAAGCCACCGTGGGCACCACCTTGCCCTACCGTGCTGACGGGTTCGACCTGATGGTCAACAACTACCAGGGTCCGCAGTATGCATGGCTTGACTGCTACGCAGACCGGCGCCTGAGTCTGTTGCCGCCGCTGCGGCTCATGCTGGAGCTGGACGCCGAACAGGTCGATGTCGCCATCCTGGACACCAGGGAGCGGTCTCTGGTCTCCAGGGACCTGTTCGCCGGCGGTCTGGCCCTCGGCCTCGTCGGCGCGCTACTACTCGAAGGTGCCGGCCTGCTGCTTCCGGTCGGAGGGACGCTCGCCACACGGATGGGTCGGCGCGTCGCCACCTTCCTGCGCCGTCTCCGCATGAGGATCCGCTCAGGACCCCACGAAAGCGACCGCGACCGGCAGCTCACCCTCTTCTAGCTCGTTTCGCAGCCATCGGTACTCTGGCGACCCGGCTGCATCGGGTACGTACTGGATCGTTGGCGCTGCGGGCGACTGTATGGTGTGGCACGGCCGATAGTCCGCAATGGAGGATGTGAACGACACCGGTGGACAGTGACCGGCTGGTACGCCATAACGGTGGACCGGACGATCCCGGCACATCCCTCACCGGCGACCAGCCATCAGGTCTACTGTGGATAAAGATTGCCGACCCGGAAGCACCGTTTCCACACCTGCCCGGCAACACCGACATCCGGGTCCTGCTCCCCGACGACCCACGGTTCACCCTGCTGGCGGACCTGTTCTCCGCGGAGAACGCCGCCGTACGGCGGGTACCTTACCTGGTTGAGGACGAGGTGATCCGTCGCCTGCCAGGTGACCGGACCGGACACTCGCTGCACGCCATCACGTACCCGTGTGCCCTTGTCCGCGGCCCGGCCCGGCGCCCGAGCCGGGTCACCGGCACGGCCGCGCTGGCCGCGAAGGACGCGTTCGCGCTGCTGTGGCAGGCGCATGGTCATACCCCGTCGCCAGCCGCCGATCCGGTCGCGGTGCGCGATGCGCTCCCGGCGGAATGGGCCCCGTTCTTTCCGTACCCGATACTCAACCCCGCACAGGCTGAGGTGGTGCCGTCCATCCTGGGCGGCGACGAGAACATCGTGGTTGTCGCGCCTACGGGCACGGGTAAGACAGTCCTGGGGATGGTCGCTGCGCTGAAGAGCATCCTGCTGCGGCGCCGCAAGGCGATCTGGCTCGTGCCCCAACGCTCCCTCACCGAGGAGCTCAACCACAGCCTCGACGTGTGGCGGCGGCTGGGACTGCGGGTTGAGCGCCTCTCCGGGGAGCACGCCGTCGACACCGACCGGATGCGCAACGCCGACCTGTGGTTGGCGACCACCGAGAAGTTCGAGGCGGTCTCGCGCAGCTCCGCCCTGCGGCAGGCCCTCGCGGACGTCGACTGCATAGTCGTCGACGAGCTTCACCTCCTCGGCGACGCCGCCCGGGGCGCCACCCTGGAGGCGCTGTTCGCGCGGGTCCGCCAGCCCAATGCACCGGTACGGGTGCTCGGGCTCTCCGCCACGATCGGCAACGCCGAGGAGATCGCCGAGTGGCTGAACGCCCGGCTGGTCCAGGTGACGTGGCGGGCCAGCCGGCTTACCTGGCAGCTCCCGGCGATAACCGCCCACTCCGACTGGAACGTGAACGAGGCTGCCCGAAGCCGGCTGACGAACGCGATCAGCCGGCTGGTCACCGCGGACGGCGGCAGCGTGCTGGTGTTCTGCGGTAGCAGGCGCAACGTGCGCCGCACCGCGCTGCTGCTGGCGGCCGGCCGCGGAGCGGACATCACCAAGGTGAGACCTGACGACGCCGAGCAGGTACACGAGGCCTGTGCCCGCGGTGGGGTGGGGCTGCACTACCGGGACTGGCCCTACCGGAACGAGGCCGAGGCTGCGTTCCGGGCCCGGCGGTTCGACGTCCTCGTCGCCACCCCCACGGTGTCGGCCGGGGTCAACCTGCCCGCCCGCGCAGTCATCGTCCGCGACACGCAGGTGGGGCTGAACGGCTTCGACGTCGCAACCGTCCAGCAGATGTTCGGCCGCGCCGGCCGGGTCGGGGCCGGGGAGAACCAGGGATGGGCGTTTCTCATCGTTGACGGCACAGAGCGCAGCGACTGGCAGGCGAGGCTGGCCGCGGGTCATCAAGTGCGGTCGCAGATTCAGTCCACACTCGCCGATCACGTCCTCGGTGGGGTGGTCCGGCAGGAGGTGACCTCGCTGGCAGGCGCTCATCGCTGGTGGGTGCAGACGCTGGCCCACCAGCAGGGCAGCCGCGACCTCGGCCCGCTCCGGCAAGCGATCCGGTTCCTCGCCGAGGCCGGGCTGGTTGAGGTCGTGTCCGCCGGTGCCGGCGGCGACCCAGCTGGTACCGGCGGCGGCCTCGCTGGTACCGGCGGCGGCCTCGCCGGAGAGGGCGATGAAAGGCTGACACCGACGGAGCTGGGCCGCCTTACGGCCCGGCTCATGGTGCCGGCTGTCGTCGGCGACCAGCTTCGTCGGGCGTTGGACGCGCTGCCGCCGCCCACTGATCCTTACGAGGCGGAGCGTGCGCTGATCGACGTCGTCGCCACCGGGGTGCCCAAGCTGGCGCAGGCCACCGTGTCCGACGAGGCGAGACCCGCCGTGGCGGCGATCATCGCCACCGGAGCAGTGCCAACCGGCTCCCCGGCGCAGCTCTCGGGGACAGACCTCATTGACCCTGCTGACCTGCCCGAACCACAGCGGGGCGACCTCGCCAAAGCGGCCCTCCTGGCCGTGGCGACGGCGCCAGAGCACTTCGGCGACAGCCGTGGACTGGTTGGCGGGGTGCCGTACGCCGCGATGTATCCCGCTCTGGAGGAGGCGCCCCGGTATCTGCACTGGCTCGCGAGCCAGGGCCTGCTCGGCACCGTCCACCCCTGGGTGGCGATAGTCGCGGGCGATCTGGGACGGCGGGTCAGATGGCGGCGATGCCGGCCACCGCGCGGCGCGGGGCGGCTGCTCTGGATGTGCGAGCAGATGGCCACGCCGGCCCACCTGCGCGAGGCCGTACCAGAGCTCTGGCTGGCCGCTACCGGGCACGGCTACACCAGCCCCGACTGGCCGCCCAGCAGGCCTCCCCGAGCCTGCGGCCTGTCCCGGTCCGCCTACCGGGAGCTGTTGGGCGAGCGGGCCACGGACAGCACCATCTCCGTCAGGGGCAGGGCAGTGTCGGCGACCGGGCCGGATGCCGCGGTCCTGGCGGCTTGGAGCGGCCAGGCGTACGAGACGGTGCCGATCCGGCGCGGAGCGGCCGCGGCGGTCCTGCCCGAGCAGGATGGCGACGCGGCCGTCTTCACCTGGCGGGGCGACCACCGCGCAACCGGCTGGCTCACTGCCTACTGGGCGATTGAAGCTTCGGGGAACTGACGTTCGCAGCGCTCGATGAAGCGGCTGCCTCGGTCAGTACGGTCAACGTACGTAGGCTCAAGGCCAGTCCCTTGGTTGGATCCGTCACCATCCTCGCCGCCCGCCACACCACCATGATCCACCTCGCCGCGCGCCTGCCCACCGCAGCCACCTGCTCAGCCTCGCCCACCACCACCACCGTCCGCTGGATGCACCAGGCCGGCACGGACTGGACCCGCTACGCCGCCGAGCTAGCCCAGGACCACGATCCCCAACTATGACGAATACCTACCCGGAACCGAGCAGGACTCAAGGCACTCCGTACGGCCAGAAGGACGTCTACCAGTTTTGGACCTCGGCGTACCCGCCGCACCTGGTCCAAGCGATCGCTCGCCACGCTGACGTGGATATCACCCTCAAGATCTACGCGCATACCAACCTCGACGCGATGCGCGCCAGTGTCTGAAAAGAAGAAGCGCCTCGACGACCATCTTGACTGAAGCTGCTGCTACAGGCGCCGCTACAGATGGCCCCTCGCACGATCTTCACCGGGACGTTCTCCTGGTGGGCGCGGCTGGTATCGAACCAGCGACCTCCCGCTTGTAAGTTCGGCACGGTCCGTCCGCCGCCGTACGTCAGTGTCCCTGACGTGCGGCGGCAGGCCGGCGCCGGCCGTGCGCGGCTGGACTCGTCCGGGGCGGTTGCTGTCACCGTTGCTGTCAACAGCAACGTGTCCCGACGGGGACCCGCCGCCGGTCCTGACAACACCGGGTCACACCATGGCCGTAGTCGCCGGCCGGCGCCAGCAAGATCACGCTGGTCGCCTTCGGGGTTATGGCTTGCTCAAGCACGATGGTTGCTGTCGACGTTGTGGAACGGACCGCACGCAGCCGCCTCTACGTCACCGATGTCGACCACGCCCAGGTTAGAGCTGCCGGTACACCTCGCGTCGATGCCCGACATGAACCACGGTCACGACGAGCACCCCGTCGGCGATTTGGTAGATCACCCGATAGTCGCCGACTCGGATTCGCCACAGGTCCTCGGTGCCGGCAAGCTTCACCACACCGGCCGGACGCGGATCATCGCGCAGATCCTCGGTTGCTTTCTTGACGCGCTCGGCCGCGTCGCGGGGAAGCTTGCGGACCTGGCGGGCGGCGGCGGGCATGAAGACGAGTGCGTAGCGTTCGGGCCGCTGGTGCTGGAGGCTCACAGACCGAGCTCGGCCCACAGCCGCTCGGCCGGGATGGTCTCGCCACCCTCGGCCAGGGCCGCCCGGGCCGCGCGCACGTCAGCGGCGTCCTCGAGCGCGGTTACTGCGGCGAGGCCCGCCGCGGCCACGTCCGGCGGCACCACCGCAGCGACCGGCTCGCCCTGGCGGGTCAGATACACCACGTCTCCGTGCGCGGCGCCACGCACGGCACCGGCGGGGGCGGTGTCGTCCGGGGGCAGCTCGTACGCGTGCGCGGCGGTCATGCCCCGATGGTAACCCGGCTAGCACGCCGTACGCTCCACAGCCGGTGGCTGACATCATGGCCGTCTACCGGTCCCAGTCGGATGCCGAGTTCGGGTTCCGGCAGCTCAAAGACCCTCACCCGACCGGGGTGCAGACATCCGGCGGGGGTATCCCGCGGATCCAGCTCTACCGCGAGTTCCACGCGCTGACCGGCACACTCGCGGGACTCGGGGCGAAGCTGGATGCCATCGCCGCGCGGGTCGACATCGACCCGGCCGAGCTTGCCGCCGTTGCCGAGTCGGCGCGGCAGGGCGCGCTCGCCGGGGTTGGTGAGGCCACCGACGACATGGTCACCGCCATCCTCGCAGCCCTGCCGGAGGGCACCCTCACCCGCGGAGACGTAGAGGCCGCGCTGCGTACCGTCCTGGGAAGCCTCGACAGCGCCAATGCGCCGGCTGGCGGGTGAGGGTGGACCCGGCGGTCACGGTTGCGATCGTCGGGGCTGGTAGCAGCGTTGTGACACTCGTCCTCGGGGAGGCGCTCGGCCGGCGCCGCAGCCGGGCTCAAGTCGGACAGCTGGAGGCGGAGCGGCAGCGGCTGCTCGCCGAGGCCACGTCCGCCCAGCGCAGGCTGACGCCGCCCAGGCCCAAGCAGCCCAGTCCATCAGTGCGGCGGCTACCGCGCTGCTCTCCCCGCTCACCACCGAGCTGGCCAACCTTCGTGCGGAGGTGCTGCTGCTGCGAACCGACAACACCACGCTGCGCCAGCGAGTCACCGAGCTGGAGGCCCGGCAGGCGGCATCGGAGCGGATTGAGCAGGAGCTGCGCGACCAGCTCGCCGCCGTCGCTGCACAGTGATCGTGCTGGCCTGCATGAATGCTTATCCGGAGCAGCCGGATAAGGGGTTCAGTCCAAGATCAATCCATAATGGAGGAACAAGCCTCATGGTCACCGCAAAGGTCTTCTGCGCTCGCAAGAACGAGTCCGGCGAGGGCGACGAGCGTCGCGCTAGTCTGGAGTTCGGCGCGGACTACGCCGACGGGCGCAACAAGGAGTGGGCATCCGCCACGCCGACCCTGAACCTGTCGATGACCGTCAAGGGTGCGGTCGCCGACCGGTTCCGGGAGGGCGCGGCGTACGCGCTCCAGTTCGGGGGGGGAGCCCATGTCCGAGCCGACGCCGGCCGGCCAGGTGGACGAGCAGCCCGAAGGGGCTGTGGGTGAGGGCGTACGCCAAGGCGCTCACCGGCGCCGCCGTCGCCGGGCTCACCGCGCTGGGTACCGCGCTCGACGACGGGGCGGTCACCACCGGGGAGTGGGTGGTGGTCGCCATCGCCGCTATCGGCGTCGTGTGGGCGGTGCCCAACCGGCCGCCGGCTGACCCGACCCGGGACTACCTGGCTCGCCGTTCGTGAGCAGCCGTAGCCGCACTACCTTGTCGCCAGGCTTCGGACCCTTGAGTCCCGCGGCCGGGTTGGGGGCCTGCTCCTCGTCAGCCCACCAGGCCCACCACCTGATCAGGGCTCGCCACTGGTTGTTGGCGTACCCGGGTGAGTAGGTGGCGCGGAAGGCGGCCATGTACCGGGCCATGTCGTCGCGGCTCACCGCCCCCCAGTCCGTGCCGGGCCGTTCCGCGGCGAGCCAGCCGGCCAACCGGCGGACCGCATCGAGGTAGATCGTTGGTGTCTTGGGGGCGAGACTGGCGGCGAGGCAGAGGCCCCAGGACTCGATCATGGGGCTGAGGGCCGGCGGCACGGGCAGGTCGGGTCGTGGCTGGGTCACCATGCCCGCACGGTAGCCCGGTTAAGCGGTCGCTCGCTGCCTTACGTGCGGTTCGGTCAGTCGATCAGGTGACCGACGTTTTCCCTGCTCAAGTGGCCTTTGTGGGCGCGGCTGGTTTCGAACCAGCGACCTCCCGCTTGTAAGGCGGGTGCTCTCCCGCTGAGCTACGCGCCCGGACTGAGCGATCAAGTTTACCTTGCCGCACGTGGTCCAGACCGCACGCGTTGGGGCGCGCCGCTGACGCGCCCCAACGGCGCTCGCGCTACGCCGCGCTGACCTCGGCCAGCGCCTTCCGCCAGCCTTCCTGGTCGCGCGCCACACTCATCTGGTTCACCTCGGCGAACCGTACGACGCCTTCGCGGTCGATGACGAACGTGGCGCGCTGGGCCGTACCGCGCACGGCGTCGAAGACGCCGTACTCCGCAGCCACCGCGCCGTGCGGCCAGAAGTCCGACAGCAGCGGGAACTCGAAGCCCTCCTGGATCGACCATGCCTTGTGCGCGAAGAACGAGTCCACACTGACCGTCAGCACCTGCACGCGGTCGTTGACGTACTCGTTCAGGTTGTCCCGCACCTCGCACAGCTCGCCCTGGCACACGCGGCTGAACGCGAGCGGGTAGAACACCAGCAGCACGGTCTGCTTGCCCTGGAAGTCGGAGAGCCGGACCTCCTGGTTGTTCTGGTCGCGGAGTACGAACTCGGGCGCCTGCGCGCCAACCTCGATCGGCATGGAGACTCCTCTGTGTGGATGGGCACACGGCCGGCCCGATCTACACAGAGGAGCATGCCACCGCGCCCGCTCCCGGTCGCACCCGGCCGGTCACGAAACGCGCCGCCGGCCCCGCCGCCCAACCCTCAGGTACGCTTCACCGCCGCGTCCTCGCCGCCCGTGGCGCCACCAGCCGCGCGCCGCTCCAGTCCTTCCCCGCGTTGACGGTCGACGTCTGCTGCAGGCCTGCGGTCGGCGCGGACTCGCTGATCTCGCTCGGCTCGACGTGTCCGGGCCGGCCGGCCTTAGGGGTCAGCAGCCACACCACACCGTGGTCGGCCAGCGGCCCGAGTGCGTCGACGAGCAGGTCCACCAGGTCGCCGTCGCCGTCGCGGTACCACAGCAGCACCGCGTCGACCACCTCGTCGGTATCCTCGTCGACCAGCTCACCGCAGCGATCGATCAGGGCGTCCCGGAGATCTTCGTCGACGTCGTCGTCGTACCCCATCTCCATGACGACCATCCCCGGATCGATGCCGAACCGGTCTGCCAGGCTCCGAACGCCATCGGCGGCCTGACCAGCGGTCGCGCTCACTGTCGCGTGCCTCCTCGTTCAATATCCGGTGCTCGTGAGAGGGTAGCCAACCCGACACCGACGTTATTAGCGCGTAGTCCACACTCCGCACCCCGCTCGCGCAAGTGGCGCACCGACCCAACCTGGGATCATCCGGTTGGCGCGCCGCCGGCCTACCGGGCCAGGATCGCCCGTGCCCCTTGGGTGATCGCCTCCTCGCTGACCAGCACGTGCCGCGCCGCCGAGCCGAGCGGGATGAACGAGTCCACCGACGCCACCCGGCGCGCCACGCCCACGTACCCGGCGTCGACCAGGGCGGCCAGCACGCCCTCCCCCACCCCGCCGGAGCGCCGGGTCTCGTCGACCACGAGGACACGCCCGGTGGCCGAGGACTCGCGGATGATGTCGGCGACGGGCAGCGGGTTGAGCCAGCGCAGGTCCACGATCCGTGAGCCGATGCCCTCCTCGGCGAGCCGGGCCGCGGCGCGCAGCGACATGCGTACGCCGTTGCCGAAGGTCACCACGGTCAGGTCCTCGGCCGAGCCGATGCCGTAGACCCGGGCCCGGCCCACCGGCACGTGCCCGGCGGCCCACTTCTCCGGGGCCGGGTAGGGCGCCAGCCACTCCCCGTCGCCGTCGGTGTAGAGGTCGCGGGTGTGGTAGAGCGCGATCGGCTCGAGGAACGCGCAGACGCTGCCGTCCACAGCCGCCGCCGCGAGGCAGGTGCGCAGCATGGGCCCGGCGTCCTCGGCGCGCGCCGGCACCGCGACGACCAGGCCGGGGATGTCACGCAGCACGCCCACCGCGTTGTCGTTGTGGAAGTGTCCGCCGAACCCCTCCTGGTACGCCAGCCCGGCGATGCGCACCACCATCGGGTTGCGGTACGCCCCCTGCGAGAAGAACTGCATCGTGGCCGCCTCGCCGCGCAGCTGGTCCTCGGCGTTGTGCAGGTAGGCCAGGTACTGGATCTCCGGCACCGGCAGCAGGCCGCCGAGGCCGGAGCCGAGCGCGAGCCCGAGGATCGACGTCTCGTCGAGCAGGGTGTCGAACACCCGCGACGCGCCGAACCGGTCCCGCAGGCCCTTGGTGACCCCGTATACCCCGCCTTTGACCGCCACGTCCTCACCGAAGGCGACCATCTGCGGGTACGCGACCAGCGCGTCGGCGAGCGTGGCGTTGATGGTCTGCGCGAGCGTGAGCGGGCCGGCCTGCTCCGGCGGCTTGCCGGCGAAGGTCGCGCCCGCGGCAAAGGCGGTGCTGCGGGCGACCGCCCCCGGCCCGCCGGCCCGGGTCGCGGTCTCGGTCACCGCCCGGGCGACCCGCAGCGGGCGGCGCGGCGCCAGTGGGGAGACGATCTCGCTGGCGCTGCCCAGCTTCGGCTCGCTGAGCACGTCCTCGGCCGCCTTGCGTACCTGCCAGCCGATGTCGTCGTAGCGGCTCGCCAGCTCCTGCGATGTCATCAGGCCCGCCCCGGCGAGCAGCCGGGCGGTGGCGATGACCGGGTCGCGGTCCAGGTCCCGGTCGATGTCGCCGGGGGTGCGGTAGGCCACCTCGGCGTCGGCCCCGGCGTGCCCCATCAGCCGCACCATGGACAGGTGCAGCACGGCGGGGCGGCGGTGGCGGCGTACCCAGGCTGCCACCTCGGACGCGGCCTGGTAGGTCTCGACCAGGTCGCACCCGTCGGCGGCGAAGTAGCGCAGGCCTGGCCGCGCGCGCAGCGCCGCGGCCACCCACCCGTCGGGCGAGCGGACGCTGATGCCCAGCCCGTTGTCCTCGCAGATGAAGAAGACCGGCAGCCGCAGGCCGCTGTGGTCGCACCAGCCCGCGGTGTTGAGCGCGGCGGTGGCCGCCGCGTGGTTGACCGACGCGTCCCCGAAGGAGCAGACCACGATGGAGTCGGCCGGCCAGGGCGGTGCCGCGGCGGCCGCCGCCGGCCCGGTGCGCTGCGTCGGGCCGGACCTTTGCGGCGCGGGTACGGCGAGCCGCCGGCCGCGCTCGATGGCGAACCCGAGCCCGACCGCGCGGGGCAGGTGCGAGGCGATCGTGGAGGTGGTCGGGATGACGTTCAGCTCCCGGCTGCCGAAGACCTTGTGCCGGCCGCCCGCGATCGGCTCCTTCGCCGAGGCGACGACCCCGCGCAGGACGTCGCGCACTGGGTCCTTGCCGTCGGCCTGGGCGGCCCGGGCACAGTAGAACGCGCCGGACCGGTAGTGCAGCAGGGCCGGGTCGCTGGGGCGTACCGCCGCGGCCACGGCCGCGTTGCCCTCATGCCCGGACGAGCCGATGGTGTAGAACCCCTCGCCGAAGCTACGCAGCCAGCGCGCCGCCAGATCCAGGTGGCGGCTGGTGAGCTGCGCGTCGAACAGGTCCAGCGCGACGGCGCCGGTCAGGCCCGCCCCGTCCCGCAGCGGCTGGCCCGCATCCGCCGCCGGACGGTCGGCGTCGCGCGTCGGGAGCGCTCCGACCGCTGCCCGGTATCGCTCGTCCAGATCTTGAGGGGTCGTCACGCGCACAGCATTACCGACGCGGGGTGCTGGTCGCCAGCCCGCGGTGTCCCAGGCCACGCCGCGGCGTGCTTTGCTGGACGGCATGCCAGACACGCGCACATACACCTCCGTGAACCCGGCCCGCCTCGATGAGGTGGTGGCCAAGGTGCCGCTGGCCGAGCCGGCGGAGCTGGTCACGGCCTGCCGCGCGGCAAAAGCGGCGCAGGCCGGGTGGGCGGCCGTGCCCGCGCCGGTACGCGGCCAGGTCATCGCGAACCTGGGCGCTCTGGTGCGGGCCAACCTGGACACGCTGGCCGCGCTGGTCACCCGGGAGGTGGGCAAGCCGGCGGCCGAGGCCCGCGGTGAGGTCCAGGAGATTGTGGACACCTGCGACTTCTTCCTCGGCGAGGGGCGGCGGCTCTACGGCCAGACCGTGCCCAGCGAGATGCCGGACAAGCAGCTGTTCACGTTCCGGGTGCCGGTGGGGGTGGCGATGGTCATCACGGCCGGCAACTTCCCGGTGGCCGTACCGTCCTGGTACCTGGTGCCCGCGCTGCTGTGCGGCAACGCGGTGGTGTGGAAGCCGGCCGAGTACGCGGCGGCGTGCGGGGACGCGCTCGGCGCCCTGGTACGCGCGGCCGGCGTGCCGGACGGGGTCTTCACGGTGGTGCACGCCGACGGCGGCTCGACCTTTGCCGGGCTGTCCGAGGCGCTGGCGGCCGGACTGGTGGACAAGGTGGGCTTCACCGGCTCGACCGCGGTGGGCACGCGCATCGGCGAGCTGTGCGGCCGGCACCTCCAGTCGCCCTGCCTGGAGCTGGGCGGCAAGAACCCGATGGTGGTGACCGAGGACGCCGACCTGGAGCTGGCTGTGGAGGGCGCGCTCTTCTCCGGCTTCGGCACGGCCGGGCAGCGCTGCACGTCACTGGGTACGGCGATCGTGCACGAGTCGGCGTACGACTCCTTTGTGGAGCGTCTGGACGCGGCCGTGCGCGACGCGGCCCTGGGCGACCCCACGCGGCCCGGGGTCCTCTATGGCCCCTTGCTCGCCCCGCACTTTGCCGAGCGGTACGAGGAGTACCTGGGCTGGCTGGGCGGGCACCACCGGGTGCTCGGCTCGGGTGGGCGCACCGGCCGGATCAGCGGTGCCAACCCGCGGCCCGGGTTCGTCGGCGACCCGGAGGCGGGGCTGTTCTACCACCCGGTGGTCGCCGCCGGCGTGCGGCCGGACGACCGGCTGTTCACCACCGAGACGTTCGGCCCGATCGTCGGCGTGCTGCCCTACCGGGAGCTGGCTGAGGCGGTCGAGCTGGCCAACGCGCCCGGGTACGGCCTGTCCTCGGCGATCTACACCACGGACCCGCGCAAGGCGTTCGCGTTCCGGGCCGGGGTGTCGGCGGGGATGGTCAGCGTCAACAACTCCACCTCCGGAGCTGAGGCGCACCTGCCCTTCGGCGGCAACGGCCGCTCCGGCAACGGGTCGCGGCAGTCGGGCGTGTGGGTGCTCGACCAGTTCACCCGCTGGCAGGCACTGAACTGGGACTACTCCGGCCGGTTGCAGAAGGCGCAGATGGACACGATGTCGGTGACGCCGGACCTCGGCTACCGGCTGCCGGCCGAGCCCGTCTAGCGGGAAGGCGGAGACGATGGCGGAGCCGGCCATCCGTACCGAGGGGCTGGTCAAGACGTACGGCCGCAACCGCGGCCTGGCCGGGCTGGATCTTGAGGTGCGCACCGGCGAGGTGTACGGCTTCCTCGGTCCCAACGGGGCCGGCAAGACCACCACGATCCGGCTGCTGCTGGACCTGATCCGGCCCACCGCCGGGCGGGCCCGGGTGCTCGGGCTGGACCCGCGCGCCGACGGCGTGGCGCTGCGCCGGCGGCTGGGCTACCTGGCCGGGGACTTCCTCGTCAACGGCCGGCAGACGCCCCGGGAGCTGCTGACCTACCTGGGGAACCTGCGCGGCGGGGTGCCGCGGGCGGCCATCGACGCGCTCGCCGAACGGCTCGGCCTGGACACCACCCGCCAGATCGCCGGCCTGTCCCGGGGCAACCGGCAGAAGGTCGGGCTGGTCCAGGCGTTCATGCACGCCCCCGAGCTGCTGGTCCTGGACGAGCCGACCAGCGGCCTGGACCCGCTGTTGCAGCAGGAGTTCGTCGCCATGGTGCGCGAGGCGCGCGCGGCCGGGCAGACCATCTTCATGTCCTCGCACGTGATGAGCGAGGTCCAGCAGACCGCCGACCGGGTCGGCATCATCCGCGAGGGCCAGCTGGTCGCTGTCGAGCAGGTCGAGCAGCTGCGCGAGCGGGCCGTACGCCGGGTCGAGATCCACTTTGAGGAGCCGGTGGCCGCGGCGGAGTTCGCTGGGCTGCCGGGGGTGAGCGAGCTCGCTGTGGACGGTGTGGTGCTGCGCTGCCGGCTCGACGGCCGGGCCGACGCGCTGGTGAAGGCGGCCGGCCGGCACACCGTGCTGAGCCTGCTGTCGGAGGAGCCGGACCTCGAGGAGCTCTTCCTCACCTACTACCAAGTGGGGGACGGCCGTGCTGGCTAACGTCTTCACCAAGACCCTGCGCGACGGCCGCCGCTCGCTGCTGGGCTGGACCCTCGCCCTTGCTGCGGTGGCGCTGATGTACGCCAGCTTCTACCCGTCGATGCGCAGCCCCGAGATGGAGGCGGCGCTGGAGGCGTACCCGACGGAGATCATCTGATTCTGCTGGCGAAGTCGGTTGCTGATCTTGTGGCAGGGTGACGGTTGTCTTGTCTGACGCTTGTCGCGCTGTCCCAAGGGAGCTGTCGTTGTTGCGCCCTACCGCCAGTGATAGGGAG
>Ga0075420_100002026_pt1 | contig 17473 bp, 19 predicted proteins | sample SoiMetdeltSBSDD4_FD_75296 | JGI IMG/M metagenome (GOLD analysis project Ga0075420, IMG submission 75296) | Bulk soil microbial communities from a Populus tree surrounding site in Tennessee, USA - Soil MetaG P. deltoides SBSDD4 | ecosystem: Environmental > Terrestrial > Soil > Tree plantation... | reverse complement strand
CACGCTCTGGCACGCACGCCAGCGGTCCCGTTTAGGATCGGCCGCATCGGCGAGCCCGCCGTGGCACCCACGAGCGAAAGCGTGTGAGGATGGAGCGAACGGCAGTCAATCCGTGGCCGTGGTCGGCGAAGTACGACTACAACCAGGGCGAGCTTCTCGAGGGCGTCCAGCGGGTGCTCGAGGTCGCCGGCCAGGCATCCACCGACGACGAGGGCACGCCGGTGCACGCCGGCGACATGCGCGCCCAGGTCACGTGCGTGGCGGACAACATCGAGGCGGTGCTGGCCGAGGCGCAGATGAGCTTCGCCGACGTCGTGCGCGTCGTGATCTACACGACGGACATCGACACGTTCTTCCAGCACTACGACGTGTTGACAGCGCGCTTCCAGGCGGCGAACGTCAAGCCCGCATCGACGCTGATCGGTGTCTCGCGGCTCGCGTTTCCCGAGATGCTGGTGGAGATCCAGGCAACGGCGATGCAGTAGCGGTCGTACGCCGGGCCTGCGCCGCGGTTCGCGTTGATCGCCTTGAGGCCCGGCATGCGCCGGGCCTCACCACGGTGTCGCTCAGTGCGCGAACGCCGGCATCGTGCCCGGCTCGAGCTCCGTGACGCGGCTGGGCAGCAGGATCCCGCAGACCAGCGCGCCGGCGGCGAAGATGCCGGCCGACCACCAGAACGCGGTCGTGTAGCCGTGCACGGCGGCGTGTGCCAGCACGTCCGGCGTCGGCCGCTGCGTGCCGACGTAGCTCGTCACGGCACTGGCCGCGAGTGAGCTCAGCAGCGCCGTTCCAATCGAGCCGCCGATCTGCTGGCCGGTGTTGACCATCGCCGACGCCACGCCGGCGTCGGAGGGTCGTACGCCCGCCGTCGCGGTCGCCATGGCCGGAGCCATCACGAGCCCGAGCCCGGCACCCATGAGCAACAGCCCGGGCAGCACGTGTGCCGCGTAGGTCGAGTCGACGCCGATCTGCGTGAAGAACAGCATCGCCACGGTCGCGATCGCCATCCCGAGCGTCAGCAGCGGCCGCGGGCCGAAGCGCGGCAGCAGCCGCGTCGAGCCGACCGTCGCGAACGTCATCACGGTCGCCATCATCGGCAGGAAAGCCAGGCCCGTCTCGACGGGCGAGAACCCGAGCGTCTGCTGCAGGTAATAGGTGAGGAACAGGAAGACGCCGAACATCCCGGCGCCGACGATCCCGACAGCGAGGTAGGAGCCGCCGCGAGCGCGGTCGAGCACGACCCGCATCGGCAGCAGCGGGTGCTCGGCGCGGCGCTCGATCACGACGAAGCCGACGAGCAGCGCGACGGCCGCGATCAGCGAGCCGATCGTGACGCCGGCGCCCCAGCCGTTGGTCTCCGCGCTCGAGAAGCCGTAGACGATCCCGAACAGGCCGAGCGATGACGTCAGCGCTCCGGGAACATCGACGCGGGGCTTGTTCGTCGCGACCTCGTGGTGCAGCAGCCGTGCGGCGACGATCGCCGTCGGCACCGAGAGCACGAGGTTTACGTAGAGGCACCAGCGCCAGCTGAGGTACTCCGTCAGGACGCCGCCGAGCAGCAGCCCGGCCGCGGCGCCGGAGCCGGCGATCGCGCCGAAGACCCCGAAGGCGGTGGCGCGCTCCTTCGGCTCGGTGAAGGTCGTCGTCAGCAGCGAGAGCGCGGCGGGAGCGAGGATTGCCCCGAACGCCCCCTGCAGCGCGCGGGCGGCGACGAGCGCGCCGAAGCCCTGCGCGAGCCCGCCGATCGCAGACGCCGCGGCGAAGCCGATCAGGCCGACGATGAAGACGCGTTTGCGGCCGAAGAGGTCGCCGAGCCGGCCGCCGAGCAGCAGCAGGCCGCCGAACGACAGCGCGTACGCGGTGACGATCCACTGCCGGGAGTCGTCGCCGAAGCCGAGCGCCTGCTGTGCGGACGGCAGTGCGATGTTCACGATCGTCGCGTCGAGCACGACCATCAGCTGGGCGAGGCCGATGACGCCGAGGATCAGCCAGCGGCGGGCGTAGTGGGGGTTGTCGTTCCTGCTCAAGGGGTGCTCCTGGTACGTAAGTGGAGGATGTTGCTCAACTTCCAGAAGACACTGTAGCACCGAAGCGGAGAGATGCTCTCCGATTGGAGAAAACGCCTCCATTTTGCTATCCTGCGGCCCATGTCCACGCCCGTCGCAACGCCGGAACGCCCGCTGCGGCGGGACGCGGAGCGCAATCGGCAGCGGATCATCGACGCCGCCCGGATCGTGTTCGCCGAGCGCGGGCTGCGCGCGTCGCACGACGACATCGCGCGCGAGGCGCAGGTCGGCGTGGGGACGGTGTACCGGCGCTTTCCGGACAAGGAACAGCTGATCGACGCGCTGTTCGAGGAGGCGATGGAGCGGATCGCCGCGATCGCCGAGGAGGCGCTGGCGATGGAGGACCCGTGGGAGGGCCTCGTCCACTTCATTGTCGGCGGGCAGGAGCTTCAGTGCGCCGATCGCGGGCTGAAGGAGCTGATGCTCAGCAATGAACGCGGTGCCGAGCGTGTCGCGCAGGCCCGCAGCAGGATCCTGCCGCTCGGGGTGCGCCTCATGACGCGCGCCCAGGAGGCCGGTGTCGTCCGCGACGACATCAGCTTCACCGACGTGCCGCTGCTGCAGATCGGCGTCGGCGCGATCACCGACGCGACTCGTGACGTCGCGCCGGAGACGTGGCGCCGGACGCTGACGATCCTGCTCGACGGGCTGCGGGCGAGCCGAGACACGACGCGGCCGCTCACGCAGCCGCCGCTGTCACTGGAGCAGTTCGACACCGTGATGCAGGCCGGCGCTCCGCGCCGGCGCTGAGCGACGACCGCGCGGCTGTGGGCCGCTAACTCCGCTAACTCCGCGGGGAGTGGCGGTGGTGCAGCATCAGGTCGTTGCCGTCGGGGTCGCTGAAGAACGCCATGTGGCAGACCCCGGTGTCGAAGATGTCGCCGAGGAACTCGACGCCCTTCGCCTCGAGCTCGGCCCGTGCCGCGGCGACGTCGTCGACGTGCAGCGCGAGATGGCCGTTCTTCTGCGGCGCGAACGAGCCACCCAGCTTGTCGGGCTCCCAGATCGCGAAGCACGTTCCGTCGATCCAGAACTCGAACCGGGCTTGGTCGTCGGGGCGTAGGCCGAGGGTGTCGACGTAGAAGGAGCGCGTGCGCTCGGCGTCGGTCGAAGGAACCGCGATGAAGTCGAGCGAGGAGATCATCTGCCCGGTCTACCACGGGCCGCCCCCCGCTACGCATCGCTAGCCGGCGGGTGACGCCGTCACGGCGTCACCATCACCTTGATCGACTCGCGGTCGGCCATCGCGCGGTACCCCTCCGCGACCTCGTCGAGCGCGATCGCGCGGTCGAAGACCCGACCCGGCTCGATCCGTCCCTCGAGAACGTCCGGGAGCAGCTCGGCGATGTAGGCGCGGACCGGCGCTGGCCCGCCGCTGACGGTGATGTTGCCGTAGAACGCCGGCCGCGACGCCGGCATCACCTCGTCCTGCGGCACACCGACGCGGCCGACGGCGCCGCCCGGGCGGGCGATGCCGATCGCCGTCGCGGTCGACTGGTCGAGGCCGACACACTCCAGCACGGACTCCGCGCCGAGGCCGCCGGTGAGCTCGCGTACGCGCTCGACGGCCTCCTCGCCGCGCTCGCTGACGACGTCGGTGGCGCCGAACTCCCTGGCGAGCGCGATCCGGTCGGCGTGGCGGCCGAGGATGATGATCTGCTCGGCACCGAGGCGCTTGGCGGCGATCACGCCGCAGAGGCCGACCGCTCCGTCGCCGACGACCGCCGCGACCTTCCCGGGGCCGACCTTGGCGGTGACCGCCGCGTGGTGGCCCGTGCCCATCACATCCGACAGCGTCAGCAGCGAGGGCATCAGCGCGTGGTCCTCACCGACCGGGAGCGGGACGAGCGTGCCGTCGGCCAGCGGGACGCGCACCGCCTCGGCCTGGGCGCCGTCGGCGCCGTGCCCGCCGAAGAAGCCGCCCTGGACACACGAGGTCTGAAGGCCGTCGTGGCAGAACGCGCAGGTGCCGTCGGAGAAGGCGAACGGCATCACGACGAGGTCGCCGCGGCGCAGCGTGCGCACCTCGGCACCGACGGCGTCGACGATCCCGATCGCCTCGTGGCCCATCGGCCGCCCGCGCTCCGTCGGCGTCATCGTCCCGTACGGCCAGAGATCGCTGCCGCAGACGCAGGCGACGGTCACGCGGACGACCGCGTCGGTCGGCTCGATCACGCGGGCGTCGGGAACGTTCTCGAGGCGAACGTCGCCGGCGCCGAACAGGACTGTTGCGCGCATCGGGCTCTACCTCCGGGCCTGGGACATGATGAATCCACGCTAGGTGCCTGCTTGACACCGCCTGGGAGAACTGAGACAAGCGTCCTGTGCGTATGGCGCTGACAGGCCTCGGGCTCGTGATGGGCGCAGTGGTGGCGGTGTCCGCCGCGCCTGAATTCGGCCCCGACGCGGCCTCGGCGGCGGCGGCGCCCGGGGTGAAGCTGACGCTCGTCGACGTGTCCGCGACGAACACGTACAGCCCGCAGAACTGGACGGTCAACACCGCCACGCGGACGGCGGTCGGGACGTTCACCTACGGCACCGGGACCTACGTCTACACGATGCCCTCGGTGATCCCGGCGGGCGGCGCCGCCGCGAAGCTGACGATGACGATCCAGAACGCCCAGAACTGGGCGACGGGGTTCAGCGTCAGCGGCAACGCCGACTTCAGCCCCGAGGCGGCGGTTCAGGATTACTCCGTCAACCGCGGCCCCAACTACACCGCGGTCCGCGAGTTCACGATCACCCCGCGCACCTATCCCGCCGGGACGAGCTTCGTCGACCTGACGGGCCATGCCTACTTCAGCGAGGGGCCGACGTTCACGTTCCGCTACCGGGTCGACACCGAGCCGGTGACGCCGCCGCCGTCGACGTCGATCACCAACAGCAACGTGACGCCGGCGCAGGTCTTCACGCTTCCCTCGAACCGCCGCTGCGTCAGCCGGCGCAACTTCACGATCCGGCTCAAGCGCCCGGGCAAGGTCAGCTACCTCGCGGCGAAGGTCACCGTCAACGGTCGCCAGGCGCCGGTCTTCGTCCTCAACGAGCGCTATCTGACGATCCGCGGTGACGTGCTGACGCGCCGCCGACTCAGCGCTCGCGTCGACCTGCGCGGGCTTCCGAAAGGCCAGTTCCGCGTCGGGATCACGGCCGTCACGAAGTCGCTGCGGTCGATCCGCGGTGCGCGGCTGTACCGCACATGCGAGCCCAAGCGCTCGTAGGCACGCTGCTCGTCGCGCTGCTGCTGCCTGCGGCCGCCCACGCCGAGGAATCGGACACCGGGCAGCTCGAGCCGACGATTGCCGTTGACACCGCGGACGGCTCCCCGATCGAATCGGTGACGACGCTGCTCGCCGGTCGTACCTACAGCATCGCGGTCAGCGGGTACTACTTCGAGACGATCCCGACCACCGACGGCGGCACGTTCACCTACACCTACGACGGGGTCTACTGCTTCGAGGGCTCGACGCCGACGTCCGTCTGCAGCCGCGCGACACCGAGGGTCTTCGACGGCGGCGGGCTGCGGGCACGAATCGGGGGCAGCGGCGCCTTCGGCGTCTTCTACCGGCTCGGAGCGTTCAGCGGCGTTCCCGCGTTCAAGGACGGCAACAACTACTCCTACGACTTCACCCCACAGACGACCGGCAGGCTGCAGCTGACGATCACGCGCGATCTGCGCGACAGCTATCGCGGCGCGTTGGGCGTGACGCTCTACGGACCGCCCTCGCCGGGCGCCACGGGACCGCCGGACAGCGGGCCGTCGCCAGACCTGCATGATCTGCTCAACAGCGCCTGCACGGGCGTCTCGCTTGGCGGCCCGATCTTCAGGGTGCCCAGGCTCGGTCGTCCTGTCGTGGCCACGGCGTCCGCGGTGATTCCCGTACCGCCGTTCTGTCCGCAGCTCCCGCGCGGCACGCCGCGCTGGGGCCGGCCGTCGGCGCTTCCGTCGCTCGGCGCCAGCGACGAGGCGATCGTGCTTGGCCCGGCACTCTCGTCGAATCAGCGCGAGGCGACGATCACGCTCAGCACCTCGACCGGCGACGTCGCCGTCGCGCTGACCGAGGACGACGCCAAGTACCGGAAATACGCTCGCCGCTCGTGTGTGATCGCCGCCGATCTCCAGTCGGGCAGGGACCTGGCAAAAGACGGTCTCCTGAGCGCGATCGACACGAGCCTCAGCGCCGGGGCCTTCACGGAGCTCGCCGGCCTCGCCTCCTATCTGCTGCCGTGCCTGAAGGCGGTCGACGACGAGCTGGCGTCCAAGAGCAGGGCGGGCCGGACCGCGATCGGCGAACCGGCGCGCGCCCGAGCGGCCGTGACCGGCTGCCGCATGCTGGCACTTCCGATCAAGGTGGGCGCCGGCAGCGACCTCAGCAGCGTGCGCATCCGCGTGCGACGAAGCTATCCGCGGCCCGACGTCCTTCGCGTCACCTGCAGCAAGACGCGCTCGGGCGTCGTCGTGCGTGTGCGCCCGCGGCGCAGCGGCGTCCACCTACGCCAGCTCGTCGGCAAGCGGTTGTCGGTCGGTCTGCTGCGTCGCCCCGGCGCCAAGGGCACCGCGCGCGGAAGCATCACGTTCCGGCGCTGAGCGGCGCGTGCCCGAGAAAGGGCATCAGCCATACTGCCGGCAATGGCGCCGGTCGAGATCCGCGGGCTGACCAAGCGCTTCGGCTCCGTCGCCGCCGTCGACGATCTCAGCTTCGAGATCGGCGCGGGCCGCGTGACCGGCTTCCTCGGGCCCAACGGCGCCGGCAAGAGCACGACGCTGCGCACCCTGCTGGGGCTGATCAATCCGAGCGCCGGAGAAGCGACGTTCGGCGGGCTGCCGTACGAGCGGCTGGAGCGGCCGAGCACGAAGGTCGGCGCCGTGCTCGAGGACACCGCGTTTCATCCCGGTCGCACGGGGCGCAACCACCTGCGCGTGCTCGCGGTCACCGGCGAGCATCGGCCCGAGCGCGTCGGCGAGGTGCTCGAGGAGGTCGGGCTGACAGCCGCTGCCGACCGCCGTGTCGGTGGTTACTCGCTCGGCATGCGCCAGCGGCTGGCGATCGCCGCGGCGCTGCTCGGCGACCCCGAGGTGCTGATCCTCGACGAGCCTGCCAACGGGCTCGACCCGCCGGGTATCAGCTGGATGCGCGGCATGCTGCGCGAGCAGGCGGCCCGCGGGCGCGCCGTGCTGGTCTCGAGCCACCTGCTGGCCGAGGTGGCGCAGTCGGTCGACGACATCGTCGTCATCGCGCACGGGAAGCTGCGCGGCAAGGGCACGCTCGAGGAGGTGCTCGGTGGCAGCGACGGGCCCGTGACCGAGGTCCGTGCGCGTGACGCCGACGCGCTCGAGCGGGCGCTGCTCGCTGCCGGCAATCGCATCGATCGCGACGGCGAGCGCCTGATCGTTCCTGGTGCGACGCCCGAGGCGGTCGGGCTCGTGGCGGCCGAGGCGGGCATCGCGCTGACGGGCCTGGCGCCCCGCGCGCGCTCGCTCGAGGACGTGTTCTTCGAGCTCACGGGTGGTGCCGAATGACACCCCTGCTCAAGGCGGAGCTGCTGAAGCTGCGGACGACGCGCACGTTCGCCGCGCTGGCCGGTTCGGCGTTCGCGCTGTCGCTGCTGGTCGTCGTGCTGACCGCGGCGCTGGCGAACAATATGGACAAGTCCGATGTCCGCGAGATGTTCTACGGCGACTTCACGGGGCTGTTCATCGTGCTGCTCGGGGTGATGGGCATGGCGGGCGAGTGGCGCCACCGCACGATCACGTCGACGATCCTCGCGGCGCCTGACCGCACACGGCTGCTCGGCGCGAAGCTGATCGCCTACGCGGTCGCCGGCGTCGTCATCTCGCTCGTGATCACGGTCGTGATCATGGCCGTCGGTACGGCGATCCTGTCCTCGCGCGACGTGCCGACGCTCGGCATCGCAGACCTCGCCGACGTGCTCTGGCGCAACCTCGCTGTCGCCGGATTCCTCGGCGCCTTCGGCGTCTGCGTCGGCGGCCTGGTGCGCAATCAGGTGGTTGCGATCGTTGGCGTGCTGGTGCTGATCTTCGTCGTCGAGCGGGTGCTGCTTGGGCTCGTCTCCGAGGTCGGCCAGTACGCCCCCACCGTCGGCGCTCCGAACGACCTCCAGGGCAATTCGTTCGGCGCCGACGACGCGCTCAGGCCCGGGGTCGCGCTGCTCGTGATGGGCGCCTGGATAGCGGCCCTGGCCGCCGCCGCGGCCGCGCTGCTGCGCCGCCGCGACCTCGTCTAGGGCGGCTTGCTCTACCCTCGCGGACGTGGCTGCGGCCCTTCGTTACACGCGGCTCGGCGGTGACCGCCACCGTCACGGGAGGCTTGAGCACGCTCATCCCCATCGCGGTCCGCACGAGCACGGCGGCGACACCGCCGGCTCGGCGCGCGACAAGCGTCGCGATCGTCGTCACGGCCACTCGCATGGCCTCGTCGACGACTCGATCAAGCGCTCGCGCGAGGGCGTCAGAGCTGTCGTTCTGTCGCTGTTCGTGCTCGCGTTGACGGCGGCGTGTCAAGCGCTCGTTTTCGCCCTCTCGGGCTCGGTCGCGCTGCTGGCGGACCTGATCCACAACGCGGGCGACGCCCTGACCGCGATCCCGCTCGGGGCGGCCTTCCTACTTCGGTCACGGCGGGCCGAACGGACGGCAGGCATGTTCGTTGTCGCGGCGATCTTCCTCAGCGCCTGCGTGGCCGGCTTCGAGGCGGTGCGGCGACTGCTGGATCAGAGCCCGCCCGGTCATCTCTGGGCGCTTGCCGCCGCGGGCGCGGTCGGCTACGCCGGCAACCGCATCGCCGCCGGCGTGCGAACGCGGGCCGGCCGGCGGCTCGAGAGCCCCGCGCTCGTCGCCGACGGCGATCATGCGCGCGTGGACGCGTACGTCTCGCTGGCGGTCGTCGCGTCGGCGCTGGTCGTCGCGATCGGCGTGCCGGTCGCCGACCCACTGATCGGGCTTGCGATCACGGCCGTGATCCTGCGGATCAGCTGGCGATCGTGGGCGACCGTTCGTACGCCGGTACACGAGCACTGACGGTCGCCACAGCGTCACGCAGGCGCGGCCTCCAGGGTCTCCAGCTTGCCGTCGCGCATCCCGATCGTGCGCGGGGACGCGTCGGCGATCGCGCGGTCGTGTGTGATCAGGATGATCGTGATGCCGCGCTCGCGGTTGAGCGTTGCGAGCAGCGCGATCAGCTCGTCGCCCGTCGCACTGTCGAGGTTGCCGGTCGGCTCGTCGGCGAGCAGCACCGGCGGATCGTTGGCCAGCGCCCGCGCGATCGCGACGCGCTGCTGCTCTCCGCCGGAGAGCTGCGAGGGGAGATGCCCAGCTCGTGCCTGCAGCCCGACCGACTCGAGCAGCTCCCGGCAGCGGCGCTCACGCTCGGCGGCCTTGAGCCCGGTCGGTGCCAGCGCCACCTCCACGTTCTGCTGCGCCGTCAGCGTCGGAATCAGGTTGAACTGCTGGAAGATGAACCCGATCGTGTGCAGGCGGAGCTTCGTCAGCTGCCCGTCGCGCGCCCGGCCGAGGTCGCTGCCCTCGAACAGGATCGTGCCTCCGGTCGGGCGGTCGAGGCCGCCCAGCAGCTGCAGCAGCGTGCTCTTTCCCGATCCGCTCGGGCCGACGACGGCGACGAACTCGCCACGGCGGATCGTCAGGTCGATGCCGTCGAGCGCGCGCACCGCGGTGCCGTTCTCGCCGTAGTGGCGGGTGACGCCGGTCAGCTCGTAGAGGACCGGGTCGGCGTGGTCGAGTGACTGGTCCATGGGTTCGTCTCCGTGATCGGTGGATGAAAGGCTCATTCGACGCTCCGCAGGGCCTCGGCCGGCCGCAGGCGCGCCGCGCGGGCCCCGCCGACGGCACCTGCGAGCAGGCCGCCGAGCAGCGCCAGGCCGATCGCCAGCGCGATCAGCGTCAGGTCGACAGGCGCGTGGAGCTTGATCAGCTGCGAGCCGCTGGTGACCGCGCTTCTGCCGAGTCCGAACGGCCCGCCACTCGGGCCGCCGGGCCCGCCGACACCCGCGGCGGCCGCGGGGGCGTCGACGGTGGCCTTCAGCTCGATTCCGACGGCACCGATCGCGGCGGCCGCGGCGATGCCGATCGCGGCCCCGAACACGCCGCCGAGCAGTCCCTGCGTGAGCGACTCGAACGTGACCTGGCGGACGACGAGGCGCTGCTTCCAGCCGATCGCCTTCAGCGTCCCCAACTCACGCGTGCGCTTCGCGATGCCCGACAGCGTCAGCAGCGTCGCGATCAGGAAGGCGGCGATCAGCGCGACGACGGCGAGCGCCGTGCCGAGCTTGCTCGAGAGGTTCTTGGCGTCCTTCAGCGATCCGCCGATGCGGTCGGCGAGGTCCTTCGACGTCGTCACCGAGGCGCCGCTGAAGCTCGCCTTGATCCGCTTTGTCACCGCGGCGACCTGGTCGCCGGTCGTCGCACGGACCTGCATGCCGTTGATCCGCCCCTTGCGGGCGGCAAGGGTCTGGAGCGTGGCGAGATGCACGTAGACGTCGGACGCCGTTCCGCCGAGCGGCGCGCTCGTCAGGCCGACGATCGTGAACTTCTTGCCCTTCAGCGTCAGCGAGTCACCGACGGCGAGGCCCTTCTGCCGCGCGTAGCTGAGGTTCAGCAGCGCCTGGTAGGCGCCGCCGCTCGCGGAGAGGAAGCGACCCTTGCGGACCTGGCTCGGCGTCACCGGGGCGATCGCGGGCTTGCTCGCGTCGATCCCGGTCACCGTCGACGAGGTCGAGTCGATCGAACGCGGCCCGTTGGTCTGGAGGCCACCTCCCCCGCCGGCGCCACGCTGTGGGGCGGTCTCGGTCTGCTCGGGAACGGTGCCGGAGATCTTGATCGCGGTCAGCGTCAGCGAGCCGGCGGCCTGGTAGACGCCGTCGAGCTTGGCGATCTTGGCCACCTCGCTCGACGCGAAGCTCAGCTGCTGGCCGGAGACGAACTGCTCCGACGAGAACTTCTCACCAGGCTTTCCGAGGTCACGCAGACCGAAGCGAACGCCGCCGCCGCCGTTCTCCTTGCGCAGCTTCTCGCGCTCGGACTGCGAGAGCTGCCCGCCGCCGAACTGCTGTTGCGAACCCGTTCCCGAGACGGTCAGCGGGCGGCTGACGGTCATGTCGGTGCCGACGCCCGTCAGCGGGTCGAGGACCTTGCTCTGGGCGTCGTCGAGACCATTCGACAGCGCGCTGACAGCGACGACGAGGCCGACGCCGACGCCGAGGCCCATCGCGGTGAGCAGCGTGCGGCCCTTGCGCCGGCGCAACTCGGAGAACAGGTACTTGACGTAGAACACGACGACCTTTCGCTCGGCGCGATGCGCGCCCGATGACACGTTGGTGCGCCGAACGCGACGGCCTTGGAGGCCACCGCGTTCGGCACGACGAGGACCCAACGGGACGTGAATGAGCTTGCGCGAAGATCGGCGTAAGACCTGTCGAAAAGCGCCGCGGTGCGCCAAGTGCCGCAGCGGCGCTACGTTCTGCGCGTGAGCCTTCCCCTGTTTCGTGTCGTCAGCGTTCCGGCGGCGCTCGACGGTGAGCCCGCCGGCTGGGCCGCCGACATGCTGCGCGACGGCGACGTCGCGCTGCTCGCCGACACGACCGGCCTCGACGGCATCGATCGCATCGCGCACGCGCTCGGCAGCGAAGCGGTGCTCGTCGTTCGCCGTGAGCAGACCGCCGAGCGGCAGGAGCAGGTCGTGATCGACTACGCCGCGGCGCTACCGCTCGTCTGGCTCACCGGCAGCTTCAGCGACCGTGCCCGCGCGTGGGCGCGCGATCGGGCGCCGATGACGTTGCTCGTCGAGGTCGACGGAAGCCTGTCGGATGAAGATCGCGGCCGCGTCGAGCGCTTCGTCGCGCTGCTCGGCCGTCAGTCCGAGTAGCTCCGGTGACCGCGACCGCGGCGCGGCTGCTGCAGGAGCGGCTCGGCCTCAGCGACGAGGAGCTGCTCGCGGTGCTCGCCGTCGATCCGCTGACGCTGCTCGCCGGCGACGAGCTCTCCCACCGGCCCGAGCTGGCGCTGCTGCTGGCGCTGACCGAGGAGCACGACGACGCGCTGCTGCGCCGCTGGGTGCGCGCCGGCGGCCGCCGCGGCAAGCCGATCGAGCTCTTGACCGCACGCGACTTCGGCGCCTTCGAGGACGCGCTCGGCGACCTCGCCGAGCGCGGCTTCACGATCGGTGGCTGAGGAAAGAGGGGCCCGGCTCCGCGGTCACATGACCGCTCCGCCAGAAGAGGAAAGAGGGGCCCGGCTCCGCGGTCACATGACCGCTCCGCCACCCTCTAGTCGTCGTCGTCGTCGGCAGGCTTCGGGCGCTTCTCGCCCGGCCACGAGCCGGTCAGTCGTTCCCAGCCGCGTGCCCCGGCACGGTCGACGACAACCCGCGTGACCTTGAAGATCACGGCCTGAAGCGCCGCCGCGGAGACGACCTTGGCGATCGTCGTCTCCTTGGTCGTCGCCTTCGGCGGCTTCTCTTCGTCGACGCGTTTCCAGACGGCGTTGAAGGCGCGCTTGCCGAGGATGCCGCCGATCAGCCCGAGGACGACGCCGATCGGCTTGTAGATGACCTTCATCGTCGACAGGTCTACCCGGCGTGGCGGTCGGCTAGCCGGGATCGCCGGTACGGTCCGCCCGCCATGCGCCGCGCACCGTTCATCGTCGTCGCCCTGATCGTGTTCGTCGGCATCTCGTGGGTGCTCGCGCGTTTCTTCACGACCGAGTCGACCGAGCGGGGCGCCGTTCTGGTCCTGCTCCAGGCACAGGCGCGCGGCGATTCGGAGGCGATGCTCGACCGGCTCGCGCCGTCGTGCCGCGACGACGCGCGCTGCCGCGCCGGGGTCATCGCGCTCGCGAAGCGGATGCGACGATCCGGTGATCCGAAGATCATCGCCTACCGGTCGCGGACCGCGTATGCGCTCGGCGCGGACACCGGCCTGACGCGGGTCGCGTGGACGATCGTCAACCGCCAGCTGCCGGTCGTCCAGTGCGTGCTCGTCCGCCGCACGGGCACGGCGCTGGCCGGGCGACGCGTTAGCCTCCTGCGCGTCAGCGCGCCGATCGACAACGAGTCCGACTGCTGAGGAGCAGGAACTTCCGTCGGTGCGCGGCGTTGTACGCCGAGATCATGCTTCGCGCCCGCCACGTCGTCCTGCTCACGCTCGCTTTCGCGCTCACCGCCGCTCCGGCGGTGGCGGCGACCGACGACGTGCCGCCCGCGACCGCGCCCACCACGACGAACGTCGCGATCAAGCCGGCCGAGAAGCCGTCCGAGGGCGCCCTCTACAGCGACGGTCCCAGCGGCCGCTACCTGATGGGTGGCCAGTGGATGTTCCGGCTCGACAAGGCCGAGGCCGGGCTCAAGCAGGGCTTCCAGAAGAGCACCTCGACCGTCGGCTGGCAGTCCGTCGCGGTGCCGAACACCTGGAACGTCAACGACAACACCAACGAGGGCTTCAGCGGCACCGTCGGCTGGTATCGCAAGGACTTCAAGCTGCCGTCGGCGGCGAGCGCGCTGTCCTGGGTCGTGCGCTTCGAGTCGGTCAACTACCGCGCGCAGGTCTGGCTCAACGGCAAGCCGCTGGGCAAGCACACCGGTGCCTATCTGCCGTTCGAGTTCCGGCTGCCGGTCTCGTACCTCAACCGCGGCGGCGTCAACCGCCTCGTCGTTCGCGTCGACAACCGGCGCCGGCCGACGGACTTCCCGCCGTCTGGCCTGACGACGGTCGGCACGCCGACCGGCGGCTGGTGGAACTACGGGGGCCTGCTGCGTGAGGTCTACCTGCGCAAGGTCGACCGAGTCGACTTCAACACCGTTCAGGTCCAGCCGACCCTGCCGTGCGGGACCTGCGCGGCCGACGTCAAGGTCCGCGTCACCGTGCGCAACTCGTCCGCCGGCGCGCAGCGCGTCACCGTCGGCGGCAGCTTCGGTGGCAAGCAGCTGACGCTCGGCACGGCGGCCATCGGCGCGAAGCGCTTCGCGACGTTCGTCAAGACGGTGCACGTCGCGAAGCCCAAGCTGTGGGCGCCGGGCACCCCGAACCTGTACCAGCTGAAGCTGCGGGCACGGATCGGCGCCGGCGGCGACGGGCCTGTCGTGCAGCGCTGGTCGACGCAGACGGGGATCCGTTCGATCAAGGTCGTCAACGGCCTGCTGTACCTCAACGGCAGGCAGCTGCACTTCCGCGGCGTCGGCCTGCACGAGGACAGCAGGCTCAAGGGCTCAGCGCTCGACAACACCCAGCGCCAGCAGCTGATCGACCAGGTCCGCGACCTCGGCGCGACGCTGATCCGCTCGCACTACCCCCTGCATCCGCAGCTCCAGGAGCTCGCCGACAAGTACGGGATCATGCTCTGGTCCGAGATCCCGGTCTACGCGATCAAGACCAAGTACCTGAAGCAGCAGATCGTCCGCAAGCTCGCGTCCAACGAGCTGCGCGACAACATCCTGATCAACGGCAACCACCCGGCGATCATCGCCTGGTCGATCGGCAACGAGCTCAGCTCGCGGCCGGGCCCGGTGCAGAGCTACTACATCGCGCAGGCCGTCAAGACCGCGCACGCGCTCGATCCGACGCGACCGGTCGGCCTGGCGGTCGCCGGCTATCCCGCCGTCGGCTGCCGGCCCCAGTACGCCCCGCTCGACATCATCGGGATCAACGACTACTTCGGCTGGTATCCGGGGCCGAACGGGACGATCGCCGACCGGACGCTGCTGCCGGACTACCTCGACTCGGTTCGCGCCTGCTATCCGAACAAGGCGATCGTGATCACCGAGACAGGCGCCGAGGCGAACCGCGAGGGCCCCGTCGAGGAGAAGGGCACCTACGCCTTCCAGCAGGACTACGCGAAATACCACTACGACGTCTACGCGAGCAAGCCGTGGCTGTCGGGTGCGATTTGGTGGGCGCTGCGCGAGTTCCGCGTCCGCCCGGGCTGGGACGGCGGCAACCCGCGCCCGTCGCCGCCGCTGCACCAGAAGGGCGTGCTCGACTTCGACGGCAAGAAGAAGCCGGCGTGGACGACGTTGCACGACATCTTCGCGTCGACCCCGCAGGTCGGCGCGCTGAAGCGCTAACCTCTCCGCCGCTCATGGCATCCCGTGCGTCGGATACGACGAAGCTGACAATCACCCCGCGTGACGCTGCGCATTCGCGCGCGACGCGCCGGCTGCGCCGTGAGGGCCGTGTGCCCGGCGTCCTCTACGGCCTCGACAAGGACGCGCTGACGTTCTCGGTCGACGCGCGCGAGTTGCGCCAGGCGCTGCACGGCTCCGGCGCCGTCATCGAGCTGCACGACGCCGACGGCGGCAACGCCACGGCCGCGGTGCTCAAGGACGCGCAGCGCCACCCGGTGCGCGGCGAGGTCATGCACATCGACCTGCTGCGCGTCGACCTCAACAAGCCGATCCACGCGCCGGTGCCGCTGCACCTCGTCGGTGCCGACGACGCTCCGGGCCATCGCGAGGGCGGCGTGCTCGAGCAGGTCACGCGCGAGGTCACCGTTGAGGCGCTGCCGAACGAGATTCCCGAGTTCCTCGAGCTCGACGTCTCGGCGATGGAGATCAACGACACCTTCACGCTCTCGCAGGTCGTCGCGCCGCAGGGCGTCACGATCGTCGACGACGGCGAGATCGTCGTCGCCAACCTCAGCCCGCCGCGGCTCGAGACCGAGCTCGACGAGCTCGAGACCGAGACCACGGTCGTCGGCGAGGAAGGCGCAGCGGCCGAGCCCGAGGCATCGGGCGACGGCGACGCGGACGACGCCGGCGACGGCGACGCTGCTTCCGACGACGCGTAGCGCGTCTCGATGAAGTTCTTCGGGGGCGTCGCGCCGGTCGATTGGCTGGTCGTCGGTCTCGGCAACCCGGGCGCTCGCTACGCCGACACGCCGCACAGCGTCGGCTTCGACGTCGCGCAGGCACTGATCGAGCGCTGGGCGCTGGGCACGCCCAAGAAGAAGTTCAACGGACTGCTGGCGGACGGACGCGTCCCGCACGGCGGCGTCCCCGGCCCGCGCGTCGCCGTGCTGCAGCCGCAGACGTACATGAACGAGTCCGGTGACTCCGCGGGGCCGGCACGCGGCGCGCTGAAGGTCGAGCTCGACCACGTCGTCGTCGTCCACGACGAGATCGACCTGCCGTTCGGCGACGTGCGCGTACGCATCGGTGGCGGCCTGGCGGGCCACAACGGCCTGAAGTCGCTCAAGGCGGGCTTCGGCTCGCCGGAGTTCGCGCGCGTCCGCGTGGGCGTCGGCCGCCCCGACACGACCGACCCGGACCTTGTGGCCGCCTACGTCCTCGGCGCCTGGCGGCAGCCGCGGGCCGAGGTGCGGGAGCTCGTCGGCCGCGCCGCCGACGAGACCGAGCGCCTGCTGCTCGCCTGACGGGCCTGACGGGCCGGCCGGCGCCGGCGGGCCTCGCGTCGTCCCGGGGCGCCCGGGCACTTGGGGCGCCGCGCCGCGACGCCTGCGCGCGGCGACGTTCCGCGCACGGTGCTCTTCCGCGTGCGGTGCTCTCCGCGTGTGTCGTGCGACGACCCCACATCGGGGTGGGCGGTCTTTCCCTTGCCATGCATGGAAAAGCTCGCCCACCCCTGGCGGGCCGGCGGGTACGTGGCGACTCCGGCGGTGGCGCCCTCGCGGCGGCCCGCGGCGCCACGGCGCCCGCGCCCGCACCGCGGCGCCCGCGCCCGCACACGGGCCCGTTCGTAGAGTGCAAGGTGATGGCTCTGCGTCCGCTCTTGCGTCACCTCTCGGCCGAGCCGACCGGTGCTCAGCTGCTGGAGATGCGCGCGGACGACCGCGCCTTCGTGTCGTCATCGCTGCGGCCCTACGTGCTCGCGGCGCTCGCCGACGAGGATCCGCGGCGCCCCGTGGTGATCGTCGCCGGCGACGACCGCCAGGCGCGCGACCTCGCCGTCGACATCCGCGCCTGGCTGGCGCCGCGCCCGGTGCGCTTCTATCCGAGCCGCGGTGTCGCCTACGAGTCGCACCTGACGCCGCCGCCGCACCTCGTCGGCCTGCGCGTCGCGGCGCTCGACGCGCTGCTGTCCGTCGATCCCGCCTCTGAGGCGCCGGTCGTCGTCGTCAGCGCCGTCGCGCTCGCCGAGAAGGTTCCCGACCCGGCGCTGCGGCCGTCCTCGTTCGCGATCGCCAAGGGCGACCTGCTCGACCTCGACGAGGTCGCCGAGGCACTCGTCCGCGCCGGCTACGAGCGCGTCGACCAGGTCGACGACCGCGGCCAATTCGCGATCCGCGGCGAGATCCTCGACGTCTTCTCGGCGACCGAGGATCGTGCCTGCCGGATCGAGATGTTCGACGTCGAGGTCGAGTCGCTGCGCTGGTTCTCGACCTTCACGCAGCGCTCGCTCGGCGACACCGATCGCGTCGAGATCGCGCC
>Ga0075420_100002023_pt1 | contig 17477 bp, 20 predicted proteins | sample SoiMetdeltSBSDD4_FD_75296 | JGI IMG/M metagenome (GOLD analysis project Ga0075420, IMG submission 75296) | Bulk soil microbial communities from a Populus tree surrounding site in Tennessee, USA - Soil MetaG P. deltoides SBSDD4 | ecosystem: Environmental > Terrestrial > Soil > Tree plantation... | reverse complement strand
GGCTTGTCATACCGCGAGACGTCGTCCCATCGCCGCCACGCCCGGCAGAACGCCTCCTGCACCAGGTCCTGTGCTTCGGCCAGATCGCCACCGCCGAGCGCGTACGCCATCGCGACCAGATCCGGGTAGTGCGCGCGGTAGAACGCGTCGAACTCGGCCTCGTGGGCGCCTGTCATGCCACGTCACACGCCATCGTCCGGCAGGGGGTTGCAGCCTTTTTCGGGGTCTGTAACGTCTATAGCCGCGAAGAGGAGTCACATTCGCCCCTCGAGAATTGTGAGATCGTCCCTTTTAGGGCGGTCTCATGCGTTTTGCACACCCCTCACAAGGAGAGTCATGACCGCAACGACCATCGAGACCGCGTGGACGGCGATGACCGCGGCCGAGCGGGAGCAGTTCGAACGGGATGGGTATCTGCTGATTCCGGGCGCGCTCAACGGAAACGAGGTCGACTTCTACCGCTCGGCGCTCGATCGGTCCTATGTCGACGCCGTCGCCAGCGGTGAGATCGCCGAGGGCGACGCCCTGCACCAACTCAGCGCGGTGACGAGCTGCCCCGATCTGCTGGGACTCATCGACCACCCGAGCGGTTTCAAGTACATATGGTCGATTCTCGGTTGGAACGTGCACGTGTACCACTCGCACCTCGACGTGCACCCGACTATCCACAACCAGCCGAAGCCGTGGTGGCACTGGCACCAGGACGGTGGCCGGCAGAACCGGGAGATCGAGGTCAGCCCGCGCCCGCGGATGTCGCTGAAGCTCGCCTACTGGCTGTCCGACGTGTCGGAGACCGGCCGCGGCAACCTGACGATCGTGCCGCGCAGCCACACGGTCGACTGGCTCCCCGGCCCGCCGAAGCGGGACGTCGAGTGGCCGCTGCCCGAGGGTGCGATGCAGGTCACCGCGAACCCTGGCGACGGCCTCCTGTTCGACCGGCGGATCTGGCACGCGCGGTCCAACAACTTCTCCGAGATCACCCGCAAGGTGGTGTTCCTCGGGTACACGTACCGCTGGGTCGCCGTCCGCGACGAGGTTGCCCACCTGTCGCGGGAGGAGTGGTTCGAGAAGGCCACCCCGGTCCAGCGGCAGCTGCTCGGGCACGCCGGCGACGGTACCGGTGACCACCAGTGGGGCCACGAGCCGAAGACCACGCCGCTCTACGGCGAGTTGGCCGACCGCGGGCTGCTCGACCCGGACAACCCGCCGCTGAAGCCCTGACGCGTGCGTCGGTGCCCCGCCGGCCTGGTCAGCCGGCGGGGTACTCGCGCAGCAGACCACGCGAGATGATCGTCTTCTGGATCTCCGACGTACCCTCGCCGATCAGCAGGAACGGGGCTTCGCGCATCAGGCGCTCGATCTCGAACTCCTTGGAGTAGCCGTACCCGCCGTGGATGCGGAACGCCTCCTGCACCACCTCGACGCAGTACTCCGAGGCGAGCAGCTTCGCCATCCCGGCCTCGACGTCGTTGCGCTGGCCCGAGTCCTTGAGCCGGGCCGCGTTGACCATCAAGGCGTGTGCCGCTTCGATCTTCGTACCCATCTCCGCGATCTTGAACGCGATCGCCTGGTGGCCGACCAAGGGCTGGCCGAAGGTCACCCGCTGCTGGGCGTACGCCACCGCCAACTCGAAGGCCCGGAGCGAGATGCCGCAGGCGCGGGCCGCCACGTTCACCCGGCCGACCTCGATGCCGTCCATCATCTGGTAGAAGCCGCGGCCCAGCCCGCCTTCTCCGCCCAGGATCGCGTCGCGGGACACCCGGACGCCCTCGAGCACCATCTCGGTGGTCTCGACGCCCTTGTACCCCATCTTCTCGATCTTGCCGGGGATCGTCAGCCCGGGCGCGGTCTCCCCGAACCCCGGTGACTTCTCCAGCAGGAACGTCGTCATGTTGCCGTACGGCGTGTCGGCGCCCAGGTCGGTCTTGACGAGGGTGGCGACCACGGAGGAGTACGCGCCGTTGGTCAGCCACATCTTCTGCCCGTCGAGGACGTAGTCGTCGCCTTCGGGTACCGCCGTGGACCGGATCGCCGCCACATCGGAACCGCAGCCGGGCTCCGACATCGAGAACGCCCCGCGTACCTCTCCGCTGGCCATCGCCGGCAGCAGCCGCGCCTTCTGCTCCGGCGTGCCGTGCTGGGACACCAGGTACGCGACGATGAAGTGGGTGTTGACGATGCCGGAGATCGACATCCAGCCGCGGGACAGCTCCTCGACCACGAGCGCGTACGTGAGCAGCGATTCACCCACGCCGCCGTGCTCTTCGGCGATCGTCAGACCGAACAGGCCCATGTCGCGCATGCCGGCGACGATCTGCTCGGGGTACGCGTCGTCGTGCTCGAGCCGCTGGGCGTTCGGGATGATCTCCTTGTCGACGAACGTGCGGACCGCCGAGAGGATCTCCCGCTGGATCTCGGTCAGGCCGGGCGTCTGTGCCAGTCGTGCCATGCCGGCAGTATGCAGGGTTTTCCCGAGACTCTCAGTCTAGACATCTACTGTGAAAACAGTCACCGCATCACTGGAGGCATCCTATGACCACGCCCACCGGCAGCAGTAACAACGACGACGGCACCGAGCCGACGCTACCGCCGCCGTACTCGTCCAGCACTCCGCCGACGCCGTCGAGCCCGTACTCCTCGACGCCACCACCGCCGCCGTCCTCGTACCAGCCCAGCTCGTCCTACCCGCCACCGCCGTCTTCGACGCCGCCGCCGTACGGGCAGCAGGGCTACGTGCCACAGCAGCAACAGCCCGGGACGAACGTCATGGCGATCCTGGCCCTGGTGGGCGCGTTCGTGCTCGCGCCGCTGGGCATCGTGTTCGGCTATATCGCCAAGAAGCAGATCAAGGAGACCGGCGAGCAGGGCGAGGGCCTGGCCAACGTCGGGCTGATCCTCGGGTACATCTTCACCGGGCTGGCCGTGCTCGGCTGCTGCATCGGCCTCATCGCGATCATCGCGGCGAGCAACAACACGACGTACTAGCGCGCCTAGCGGTAGAGCGCCTCGCGCACGCTGTTGCCGCCGTCGACGACGAGCATCTGGCCGGTGATGTACGACGCTCCGGGCGAGCACAGGAACGCGATGGCGGCGGCGACCTCGTCCGGTGCGCCGGGCCGGCCCATCGGCGTACCGAGACCCTGCTTGAGCTCCACGACGGTCGACGAGGCGGTGTGGATCAGCCCCGGTGCTACCGCGTTGACGGTCACCCCGTCGGCGACCAGCTCCATGGCCAGCGCCCGGGTCAACCCCACCACACCGGCCTTGGCCGCCGCGTACGCCGCCTCGGTCGGCAGGGCGTTGACCGGACCGGCGGTGGCCGCCAGGTTCACGATCCGGCCCCAGCCGCGCTCGCACATGCTGGTGACGAACGCCCGGCTGCACAGGAACGTGGTGGTCAGGTTTCGGTCGATCTCCGACCGCCATTCGGCGAACGTGAGCTGAGCGACCGGGTGCAGTACCTCCGGGCTGGCCTTGCTGGCGAGACCGGCGTTGTTCACGAGGATCTCGACGTCCCCGATCTGCTCGGAGATCGCGTCGGCCAGGGCGCCGACCTCGGCCTCGTCGGTCAGATCGGCGACGAACCCGGTCACCCCCAGTTCGGTAGCGCGGTCGTGGATCCGTCGCGTCGTGGACACGATCGCCACGGTCGCGCCCAGGTCACGTAGCCGCCGCGCGGTGGCGTACCCGATACCGTCCGGGCTGCCCGCCCCCGTGACCAGGGCGACGCGCCCGTCGAGCCGATCCGAGGCGGTGGTGGTGTCGCCCTGGCTCGCAATGTCGTTCGCCGCCTCGCCGGTCGGTACCGAGCGCAGACTGCGGCGGGCGGTCGGTCTCGTCGTGTCACGTCGGTTGGCACGCGCGGCCGCGCCCCGGGAAGCGTCCATGCCGCGATCCTGCCCGGTGCACGCAACTCGGGCAACGACCCCCACCTGGTGGTGGATGGCGGGTACCCTGACGTGGCTCGACCCCTCGCCAGACGGAGACAGTTGATGAGTTATCCACAGCAACCCGGCGGCTGGTCCGACCCCTCGTACCAGGGGCAGGGGCAAGTGCCGTCCTACAACCCCTACGACCCCGCGAGCCAGCAACCGGTCAGCGGGCAGCCGATCAGTGGGCAGCCGGTGAGCCCGCAGTCGCAGGCGCCCTACGGCGGGTACGGCTATCCGGCGTACTCCGGCGTCCCGGCGAGCCCACCGACCAACGGCCTGGCCATCGCGGCGCTGGTCTGCTCGCTTGTCGGATTCGCGACGTGCATCACGTTCCCGGTCGGCGCGATCCTCGGCCACATCGCCCGCAGGCAGATCCGCGAGCGCGGCGAGGGTGGCGACGGCATGGCGCTGGCGGGCATCATCGTCGGCTGGATCGGGACCGTCCTGCTCGTCGGCCTGATCGCTTTCTACATCGTGGCGATCGTGATCGCGGTCGGCGCGTCCAACACCACGGGCGGTGGCTTCGACGACATGTTGCGCACGCTCACGGGGTGAAGCTGGTGGTCCGCGCCATGCCGGCGGCCCGGCCCTTGGCGGCGACCACCAGCGCCATCTTCCGCGACGCTTCGTCGATCATTTCGTCGCCCAGCATCACCGCGCCCTGTTTTCCGCCCGCGTCGGATGTGTAGTGGGCGTACGCGTCGAGGATCAGCTCCGCGTGGTCGTAGTCCTCCTGGGACGGCGAGTAGATCTCGTTCGCGGCCTCGATCTGGCCGGGGTGCAGCACCCACTTGCCGTCGAACCCGAGGAGCGCCGAGCGGCGGGCCACAGCGCGGAACCCGTCGACGTCGCGGATCTGCAGGTACGGCCCGTCGATCGCCTGCTGCCCGTGCATCCGCGCGGCCATCAGGATCCGCATGAGGATGTAGTGGAACGGGTCGCCCGGGTAGTCCGGATGCAGCTCCCCGACGACGAGCGACTTCATGTTCAGCGAGGCCATGAAGTCGGCCGGTCCGAAGATGATGGTCTCGACACGTGGCGATGCCGCGGCGATCGCGTCCACATTGACCAGTCCGGCCGCGTTCTCGATCTGCGCCTCGATGCCGATACCGCCGACGGGCAGGCCGAGGGTCTGCTCCAGCTGGGTGAGCGTGAGGTCGAGCCACTCCACATGGGACGGTGACTGCACCTTCGGCAGCATGATGCAGTCCAGCTCCGCGCCCGCGCCTTCGACAACCTCGATCACGTCCCGGTAGGTCCACTGCGTCGTGAGGTCGTTGACCCGTACCACCCGGACCTTCGTCTCCCAGCCGCCCTCGACCAGCGCCGCGACCACGTTCTTGCGCGCTTCGGGCTTGGCCAGCGGAGCGACGGAGTCCTCCAGATCGAGGAAGACCTGGTCGGCGGGCAGTCCGCGGGCTTTGTCCAGCATCTTCGGGTTCGATCCTGGTACCGCCAGGCACGATCGCCGGGGTCTGTTGTTCATGTACTGCACGGTAGCCTCCCCGTCATGGTCATCGTGGTGACTGGGGCAAGCTCGGGGATCGGGTTGGCGGCCGCCGAGGCTTTCGCGCAGCGTGGACACCATGTCGCGCTCGTCGGGCGCGACCAGGCCCGTCTCGACGAGGCGCTGGCTCGGGTACGGGCTTCGGGTGGTGACGCCGCGGCGTTCCGGGCGGACTTCGCGGTACTCGATGAGGTCCGCGCGCTCGGGGAGCGCCTCGCGGCGGAGTACCCGAGCATCGACGTGCTCGCCAACAACGCCGGCGGCCTGGTCCCTCGCCGATCGACCACAGTGGACGGTTTCGAGACGACGATCCAGACGAACCACCTGGCGTCGTTCCTGCTGTCCAACCTGTTGCGCGACCGGCTCGCCGGCGGGCGGATGGTGGTGACCGCGTCCGGAGCGCACCAGGCGGGCCGGCTCGATCCCGCCGACCTGTCGATGCAGGAGCAGCGCTACCTGCCGTTCCGGGCCTACGGCAATGCCAAGCAGGCGAACATCCTCTTCGCCGCCGAGGCGGCCAGGCGCTGGCCGGACGTGTTCGCGACGTCGTACCACCCGGGGACGGTACGCACCCGGTTCGGCAACGAGAGCCCGCTCGTGGCGTGGTACATCAGGTCGGCGCCCTGGCTGCGTACCGCGGCTCGCGGCGCGGACACCCTGGTGTGGCTGGCCACCGAGCCGACATCCACTCTCGTGGACGGCGGGTACTACATGGACCGGCGGCTACGTACCCCGGCCCGGCACGCGGCCGACGCCGATGCCGCGGCCAAGCTGTGGAACGCCAGCCTGGCCGCAGTGGGGCTCTAGCCGGTCAGCAGCGTGATCGGCTCGCCCTTCATGACCACGATCGGGATCGTTGCGCCGTACCGCTTCGGCAGCTCGGCCGTTGCCTTGTCGACATCGGCCTCGCGTACCTGTACCTCCATGACCGACCAGTCGTCGTTCATGCCCACGGTGTAGATCTCGATACCCTTGCCGCGCCAGTACGGAGCGTCGTCGGCGATCCGGTCGGCCAGCGCCTTCGTCTCGACCGCCGAGTACGCCACGTCGCGCAGCTCCACGCAGTCCGCCCGAAACCTGTCCAGGATGAGCGCGTCCAGCTCGGCCGATGGCTTGCGGTAGACCACGATCCGGTTCGTCGCGTGCTCCATCGACAGGTAGCCGAACACCTCCGCGTACGGCTCCTCGACCAGCGGCCTGATCCGCTCCGCGAGGGCCCCGAGCGCCTCCTGGTTCGACGGCTGCGGCGTACCGTCCACCTCCATCGCGGGCGGTGAGGTGGCGAAGCGGCACCCGTCGGTCACGACGCCGCCCGGTGCCCCGGGCGCGCCGGCCTGGGCGCACCCGGCCGCGAGCGCCGCGATCAGCACGCCGACCGCGCATGTGCTTCTGACTCGCACGTTGACCCGTCCTCTCGTTCGGGCATCCCCGGGTGGATAGACGTCCAGGCATCGCGCGCGGTTCCGGGGCAGAAAACCGGTTGCTGGACCGCGGATGCGATCACAACGCTGGGCGGATGGCCGAACGATTCGCGGACATGTTCGTCGAGCTCGAAAGCGATCGACGCGTCGACGCGCCGGGGCAGGGCGACGAACGCGCCACGCTGCTCGGGTTCCTCCGCTGGCAGCGCGAGACCCTCGAGCTGAAGTGCTCCGGACTCGACGCCGCGGACCTCGCCCGCCGCTCCCTCGAGCCGTCGAAGCTGTCCCTGCTCGGACTGATCCGGCACCTCGCGGACGTCGAGCGGGGTTGGTTCCGCCGCGGGTTGGCCAAGCAGGAGGCGCCGCCGCTCTTCTACTCCGCGATCGAACCCGATGGCGACTTCGACGGCGCACTACCCGACCCGGCCGTGGCCGCCCAGGCATGGGACGCGTGGCGAGCCGAGGTCGCGTTCGCGGACGAGTTCGCCGGGACCTCGGATCTGGGCGGGGTCAGCGTGGACGACGCCTGGCGCGGCCCGCTGTCGTTGCGGTGGGTGCTGGTGCACATGATCGAGGAGTACGCCCGCCACAACGGCCACGCCGATCTGTTGCGCGAGCGCGTCGACGGTCGGGTCGGCCAGTAGCCGTCACCGCCACGTGTTGGATGCCGGCCAGTCGTCCGCCCGCTCGTCCCACGGGCTGTCGCCGCGCTGTCGACTCACCGCAGGGCTCGGCGGCGGCGTGGCGGCTCGGGGAACGCGGTCGGCGGCTACCAGGGCGGCGAGCGCGGTGGTGATCGGTACCGCGGCCACCAGTCCGATCGTGGCGACGATGCTGCGCACGATCTCCTGCGCGACGAACTCGGTGCCGAGCGTCTCGGCCACGCCCCGACCGCTGGCGGAGATGAGCAGCAGCACGGGCAGGGACGCGCCCGCGTACGCCAGCACGATCGTATTCACCACCGAGGCGATGTGCGCCCGGCCGACCCGGGCCGCGGCCAGGTACAGCCGCAGCCGGGACATGGTCGGGTTGGCCTCGGCAAGCTCGGCCACGGTCGCGGCCTGGGTCACGGTCACGTCGTCGAGCACGCCGAGCGAGCCGATGATGATCCCGGCTAGCAGCAGGCCGTGCAGGTCGACGTTCTGATAGAACGTCGCGAGCGTGAAGGCTTCCTCGCCGCCGTATCCGGTCAGGTACGTGCTGGCCGCGGCGACCGAGCCGAGTACCCCGGTCAGCACCAGGCTCGCCAGCGTCCCCATGACGGCGACCGAGGTCTGTACCGAGACGCCATGGGTCAGGTACAGCACCGCGAACATGATGGCCGCGGCGCCCGTGACGGCGACGATCAGCGGTGGCTTGCCGGTCATGATGGCCGGCAGTACGAAGAACAGCAGCACCGCGAAGCTGACGCCGAGCCCGACCAGGGCGGCGAGCCCGCGCCACCGGGCGAAGCCGACGATGGCCGCCGCGGCCAGCAACGCCAGCCACAGCAACGGAAAGCCGCGCTGGTGGTCGATGATCGAGTACAGGATGCGGCTCGGGTCCTCCAGGTCGGTGACGGCGAGCAGTACGACATCCTCGCCGGGGCGGACCGTGGGCGCTCCGGGCCCGTCGGGCATCGCGGACTCCACCAGCCGACCGTCGTCGAGCCGTACCTTCACCGTGCCGCACCGGCTCGTGGTCAGTCCGGTGGGCGTCTGCACGACCTCGTCCGGCTGGCAGGGTCGCTCGTGAACCTCGGTGACCGTGCCGGTGTACCGGTCGTTCTGGCCGGACGTGTCGACCGGTGGACGGGTTCGTGGCCAGAGCACCACCAGCGCCACCACGGTCGCCACCATCAGCGGTGCCAGCACAGCCACGACGGCCAGGCGTACCCGCCGGGGCGAGGTGGGCGCGTTATGCGCGGTGTGCCGGTGACCCGTGTGAGCCATCCGGACAAGCTACCTTCTGGCAGGCTGATCAACCATGGACACGGGGAACGTGACCGCCTGGGTCGACGGGTACGAGCGCGCATGGCGGGCACCCGGTACCGAGGCGCTGGCGCAGCTCTTCACGGCCGACGCGACATACCTGCAGGGCCCGTACCGCGAGCCGGTGGTAGGACTGCCCGCGATCGAGCGGATGTGGGAGGACACCCGGGACGGACCGGACGAGGTGTTCACGATGACCCACGACGTGGTCGCGGTCGACGGGGACACCGCGGTGGTCCGGGTCGAGGTGAAGTACGGCGACCCGGTCACGCAGGAGTACCGCGACCTGTGGATCGTGCGGTTCGCCGACGACGGTCGGTGCCGGTCCTTCGAAGAGTGGCCGTTCGCCCCGTTCGACTAAAGGGGGTTCAACCCAGCGGGCGGTCTGTCCACGTAGCCGGGTCGCCGTAGAGCTCCATGCCGGCGGCGAATCCCACCACCCCGTCCGGCCCGAGTTGCCGGAGGACCGATTCCGAGGCCATCACGGTGTGTGAGATGTCGGCCGGTCCGTACAACGTGATCGAGCTCGTACCGTTCCGCCAGGCTGGATAGCCGTTCACGGTCAGCTCGGGCCCGGGGCCGATGCTCGGGTTGGGACCGGGTTCCCCTCGGGTGCTCCGGACGTTCAACACGGGGCAGCGGCCGAGAAGGCCCTCCCGGGTTCCCTCGAAGGTCAGCTCGACCCGCCACGGCGAGACGGGATGGTTCTCGGCCACGTGCAGGTACATCGGGGTGAGTCCGTCGGGTACGCCGGTCAGGCGCCACGGTAGGCGGATCCGTTCCCCGCCGCCGAACCGTACGTTCTCCGCGACCCGGTGAGCCACGGCCTCCGCTTCCCGGTCCACCCAATGGACGATGACCTGCGCCCAGCTCCGCGGCTGGTACTCCCAGCGCAGCACCCCGCCTCCGTCGGCGCCGGAGAACGGCCGCCACTGTGCCGGCCGACCGTTCACCTGCGCGGTACCGCCGAATCCGGCGTCGTCGCCGGTCCGCTCCCAGTACGACTGCCCCGCAACCCACGCCCGCACCTCGATCGAGTAGTTGTTCGAGCTCGCGCGCAGGAACAACGCCATGTACTCGGTGGTCGTGGAATCCGTCTCGGCGGGTTCGAATCCGGCGGGGAGCCAGTCCATCCTGGCTTGCCGAACCAACGGGTCGAACAGAGTTGCCCGGTCGACGTCCGGCGGCGGTCCACACGGGCCCTCCAAGGAGTCCCGCGACTCGCGCCAGACCACGCCGAGACCGATCACCGTGACCGTGGCCGTGACGACCACGAGCAGCAGTCCCGCAACACCTGCCCAGATGGCGTACGGGTGGGGCTTGCCCATGCAGGCAGTCTCTCCGGACCACGCGGCGAGGACATCCGTCGCCGTACTCGAGTAGTACTCAGAGCGTCGCGCCGATGTCCGCGGCCGGATCGGGGCTGCGGCGGGCGACCCGGCGGGCGCCGCCGAGGACCACGACCGCGACGCCCGCTACCAGCAGCACCAGTCCCGGTACCGACGCCGGCCGGGGGGCCTGCCCGAGCCAGAGCCAGGCGATCAGGGCGGCACCGGGTACCTCGAGCAGCAACAGGATGCTCACGGTCGTGGCCGGGATCCGCCGCAGCGAAAACGTGAACATCGAGTGGCCGAGCAGCTGCGCCCCGACGGTCAGCCCGAGGATCGCGAGCCACGTCGTCGCTGCGAACCCGACGACCGGTACGCCGCCGACGAGGCAGGCGATGCCGAGAACCGCCGCGCAGACCGTGTAGCAGACCGTGGTGTACGCCGTCGTGCTCGTCGTGACACGTACCCGCTCACCCAGTGCGGTGTAGACGGCGGCCGCCATGCCGCCGGCGACGGCCAGCACGTCGCCGATCACCGCGCCCGGGTCGGCCTGGCCGAGGTCGGCGCCAGTAGCGAGCACCGCGCCGGCGACCGCGACGGCGATGCCGCACCAGGTCAGCGCCGACGGTCGCCGGCCCTGGCCGAAGGCGATCAGACCCTGCCAGACCGGCTGCGTGGCACCGAGCGCGGTGGCGGCGGCGACTGTGGTGAGCTTGGCTGCCGGTACCCAGGTCGCGAAGTGCCCGGCCAGCGCCACTCCGGCGAGCCCGCAGAAGAGCCCTTCGCGCCGCCGGGTCAACACGACCAGCTCGCTGCGCCGCCGGCCGAGGGCGAACGGGGCCAGTGCGCCGGCGGCGAGCGCGTTGCGCCAGAAGCCGATGGCCAGCGCGGGAGCGGCCGCGAACACGATCAGCGGGGCCGAGGACGAGACCGCCGCGAGCGCGATCGCCACTGCCCCCACCGTGAGGGGCGGGACTCTACCCGATTGCGAGCCGGATCCGACGGACACAGTGACACATCGTGTCATGTCATATTTCGTATCTTCTGTATCTCCGGTGTTCGGTCAGACGATTACACCGATTGTGATGGCGGGGCTACCCTCTGCCGGTCTGAGCCCTCCCCGCCTCACCCGGAAGGCTGGCTCATGATGGCGTACCGCCATTTTCGTGCGGTCCTCTTCGACTTCTTCGGCACGTTGACCCGAGCGATCCAGCGCGGCCGCGCCCACGACGGGATAGCCCGTTCGCTGGGGTGCGACCCGGCCGAGTTCGTCGCGGTCCTCGACCGCACGTTCCGGCTCCGCTCGACCGGCGTGCACGGTACGGCGGAGGATTCGCTGCGCTGGGTCTGCGCGCAGCTCGGCGTGCGACCCAGGGAGGAAGCGTTGCGGGCCGCCTGCGCCGCGCGGGTCGCGGCGCTGCGGGCCGACACCCGGTTGCGCCCGGACGCGATGTCCGCGCTCTGGGCGCTGCAGCGGCGCGGACTGCGCGTCGGGCTGGTCAGCGATTGCGGGTACGAGCTACCGCAGTTCCTGCCCGACCTACCCATCGCGGAACTCCTGGACGCCACGGTGTTCTCCGTCCACATTGGAGTCTGCAAGCCGCACGAGGCGATGTACCTCGCGGCCTGCGTACGGCTCGGGGTGACCCCGTGGCAGTGCCTGTACATCGGCGACGGCGGCAGCCGCGAGCTGACCGGGGCCGAGGCGGTCGGCATGACCGCGGTCCGGCTCCTCGAGGCGGACCTGCACCGGCACCTGACCTTCGACGCCGAACCGGACTGGACCGGCCGGACGGCGACGTCGCTCCGGGAGGCAGTGGCGTACCTCGATGGCGTCGACGCGACCGTGAGCGCGCTCGTGCCCCGCCCCCGACCCTCCGAATGGCCGGTGAACGAGACCAGCGCGGCGCGGCGGACGGCCCTACGCTGAACGCCATGGTGCCGTTGTCGCACGACGACGGACAGAAGCTAGCCGGGCTTGCCGCCGCTGTGGTGGGCGCCCGGCTCTCCGCCGGCCCCCCACCCGCCTGGCCGCCACCGGCGAGCGCGCTGCGCGAACGGGGTGCCACGTTCGTGACTCTGGAGACGACCGGCAACCTGCGCGGGTGCATCGGCACGCTCGAGGCGTCGCGTCCGCTCTACCTGGACGTGATCCGCAACACCGTACGGGCAATGTCCGACCCGCGGCTGCCCCCGGTCATCGCCGACGAGTGGCCGGTACTCGACGTCTGCGTATCGGTGCTCAGCGCGCCGGACCCGGTCGACGTGCTGGGTCGAGCCGAGCTGCTGGCCGTGCTGCGCTCCGGTACGGACGGGCTGATCCTCACCGACGGGGTACGCCGCGCGACCTTCCTGCCGACCGTCTGGCTCAAGCTGCCGGACCCGGACGATTTCCTCGCCGCCCTGCTCGTCAAGGGCGGCTGGCCGCCGGACGGGTGGCCGAACGGGCTGCGACCGCTGCGGTACACGGCGACCGAGTACCACGACCGGTCTCCGCGGTCACCCCTGCCTGGGGCAGGATGACGGTATGGCGCACCCGCTCGTCGACGAGGTCATGAAGAAGGTCGCGGTCGCCTGGCTGACCGTGGAGAGCCAGCCCGCGTACGCCGTCTGGTGTCTCGCGGTCGACGGCGGCGTCTATGTCGTGAGCGGTCCCGGTGAGCAGGCCGCCCCCGGCCTCGCCACGGCGTCGGAGGCGACGGTGACGGCCCGCGGTGACCACGGCGGCCGGATCATCACGTGGCCGGTGACGGTCGCCCGGGTCATGCCGGACACCGAGGAGTGGGAGACGGTGACCCCACAGCTGGCCGCCAAAAGGCTCAACGCCCCGGCCAACGCCGAGGCGACCATCGCCCGGTGGGCGGCCGAGTGTGCGGTGAGCCGGCTCGCGCCGGCAGGCGACCCGACCGAGATCGGCGGTACGTTGCCCGACGAATCCGGTGCCACGGCAGTGCGCGAAACCCCGGCGGCCAGCCGCACCCGCAAGCCCTTCCGCCTGCACCGGGTACGCCGCCCGCGCTAGCCGACGAACGGCGGTACGGCGATCTCCCCGCTCGCGATCGGCACCACGTGACCGGTGACCGTGGCCTTCGTCGCCAATCCGTTCGCGGCGAACACCGAACCGTCCAGAGTGGATGGACGATGCAATTCGATGCCCTGGCGGATGGTGTACGCCGACGTGTTCTCGCCGGGCAGCAGGCCGGACGCGACCAGCCAGATCCCGAAGCCGAGCGCCGCCGAGCCGGTAGCCGGGTCCTCCGGCACCCCGACCGCCGGGCAGAACACCCGCGTATGGGACGAAGCCATCCCCGCATCCCAGGCGAACACGCTCACCATCCCCGCCGGCGGGCAGCTCGCCCGGGCCACCGCGTCGGGTACGACGGACAGATACGTGAACTCCAGCCCGCACCCGGCCACCCGCGGCGGCGGGCCGGCGAAGTCCTCTGTAGACAGTCCCACGCTCGCCAGTAGCGGCGCCGGGTCCAGCTCGTCGCCGAGGGTCGGGGTACCGCCGGTGAGGGTGGCCTTCCCGTCGGCGGAGACCGACAACGGCAGCAGGCCCGCGCCGCACTCCTGGACCACCTCGCCGGCGCCGAACATCCCACGCCGCATCCCGGTCACCGCGGCACCCACGCTCGGGTGCCCGGCGAACGGCAGCTCCTCGGCCGGGGTGAATATGCGTGCCCGGTAGGTCGCGTTCGCCGTCCACGGCGGCAGCAGGAAAACGGTCTCCGAGAGGTGGAACTCGCGGGCTATCGCCTGCATCTGGCCACCTGCCAGATCGTCGGCGCCGAACACCACCGCCAGCGGGTTTCCGGTGAACGGCCGGTCGGTGAACACGTCGACGACCTGGTAGGAGAGCGTCTTCATGGTCGCCAACCCTATTACGCTGGGCGTTGTGACGACGGCGACCAGGGTGTACGTCGCCCGGCTCGCCGGCCTGTACGTCTTCGACCCCAACGGCGACCAGGTCGGGCGGGTACGGGATGCGGTAGCGCGGCTGAGCACCACGAACCGGCCGCCCCAGATCGTGGGGCTCATCGCCGAGGTGCCGATGCGCCGCCGCATCTTCCTGCCCATCGGCCGGATCACGTCGATCGACGCCGACGCGGTCGTGCTCGCTACCGGCACCCTCAACCTGCGGCGCTTCGAGCAGCGACCCGGCGAGCTGCTCGTGCTGGAGGAGTTGCTGGATCGCCGGGTCACCATCCGGGAGACGGGTCGGGAAGCCAGTGTGGTGGACGTGGCGATGGAGTCCGACCGTACCGGCGAATGGCGGCTCGGCCGGGTCGCCGTACGGGAGATCACCGGCCGGCTCACGAGACGCGGCCACCTGCACCAGCTGGAGTGGCAGGAGGTCGACGGGCTCGTCGGCGTACCGCAGGAGCAGGGCACGGCCAGCCTCCTCGCGGTACTGGACAAGATGCGCGCAGCGGACGTGGCCAACGCGCTGCAGGACCTGTCCGACAGCCGGCGGCTGGAAGTGGCCCGCGCGCTGGACGACGAGCGGTTGGCCGACGTGCTCGAGGAGCTGCCCGAGCAGGACCAGGTGGAGATCATCGCTGGGCTAGACCGGGAGCGGGCCGCCGACGTGCTCGAGGAGATGGACCCGGACGACGCCGCCGACCTGTTGGCCGAGCTGCCAAAGCCGGAGCAGGACGAACTGCTCGGCCTGATGGAGCCCGACGAGGCGAAGCCGGTCCGGCAGTTGATGGCCTACCAGCCCGGTACAGCCGGTGCGGTGATGACGTCCGAGCCCATCATCCTGACTCCGGACGCGACGGTGGCCGAGGCGCTCGCCCGCATCCGCGAACCCCAACTGTCCCCCGCGGTGGCCGCGCAGGTCTTCGTATCCCGGGCGCCCATGGCGACGCCCACCGGCCGCTACCTCGGGGTCGTGCACTTCCAGCGGTTGTTGCGCGAACCACCGGCCGAGATGATCGGCAGCCTGGTGGACAACGACATCGACGCGCTCGACCCGGCGACGCCGCTACCGGAGATCACCCGGCGGATGGCCACGTACAACCTCGTGGCGATGCCGGTACTCGACGTCCGGGACCGGCTGGTCGGCGCCGTGACCGTCGACGACGTGCTCGACCACCTGCTGCCACGGCATTGGCGGGACCGGGACCAGGCCGAGGTGGCCAATGGCTGAACCCCGCTCCACGAACCGGCTCGACCAGCCGCGCGAGCCGCGCCGGCTACAGCTGCCGAAGTACGACCCGGAGGCATTCGGTCGGTGGTCCGAGGCCATCGCCCGGTTCATGGGTACGGCGCGGTTCCTCGTCTACATGACGGTCGTCATCGTGCTGTGGATCGGCTGGAACACGCTGGCTCCGGCGGCACTGCGCTTCGACCCGTACACCTTCACGTTCCTGACGTTGATCCTGTCCTTGCAGGCGTCGTACGCGGCGCCGCTGATCCTGCTCGCGCAGAACCGGCAGGCGGACCGCGACCGGCTCTCGCTCGAGGAGGATCGGCGGCGGGCGGCGATGCAGAAGGCGGATACCGAGTACCTGTCCCGCGAGATCGCGTCGTTGCGCATCGCGCTGGGCGAGGTCGCGACGCGCGACTACCTGCGTTCGGAGCTGACCCGGCTGGCCGAGGAGCTGAACCAGTCCGCGGACCGCCGGCAAAGGGCCGACCGCAAGGTGCGCCGCAAGGAGGCGAAGCGGGCGGCCTTCGACGAGCCGTTCGACGGCCTCGACTCGGACGCATAGTTTCTTGGGCTGGATCTGCGCCGACCGAAGGTCCAGGCGCCTGGGCAAGCACCGCATAGTTTCTTGGGCTGGATCTGCGCCGACCGAAGGTCCAGGCGCCTGGGCAAGCACCGCATGATTTCGCCACGTGCCCCAAGGGGCTGGGCACGTGGCGTCTATAACGATGATCGCACCCGATAGGGTACGGCGTCTATCCCCCGATCGAGTTAGCGACCAAGTCGGCGACCGCGGCGCGGGTCGGGTTGATGCCCCCGAAGCTCCGGTCGGGGTGCACCCGGTTGGTGAGCAGGACGACGACGGCGCGCCGGACCGGATCGACCACAATGGACGTTCCGGTGAACCCGGTGTGCCCGCAGGTCGCCGGTGCGGCGAGGCGCCCCATGTACCACGGCTGGTCGAGCTCGACGCCGAGGCCGTGGGCGGCGCGACGGGTGCCTACGGGCAGGTGGGCGTTCGCGTTGGTGAGCAGCAGACGCACGGTCGGTTCGGCGAGCACCCGCGCACCGCGGTACTCGCCCCCGTTGACCAGCATCTGGCCGAGGATCGCGAGGTCGGCCGCCGTACCGAACAGGCCGGCGTGGCCGGCGACACCGCCCAGCAGCGCGGCGTTCTCGTCGTGCACCGCGCCGCGTACGAGACCCCGGCCGCGCTTGGCTTCGGTAGCCACCATGCGGGCGGCCAACTCGTCCCGGCCCAGCCGCTCCAGCGGTACGAAGCCGGTGTCCACCATGCCCAGCGGTCTGGTGATGCCGTCGGCGACGAGCGCCGGCAGCGGTACCCCGGTGGCCCGCTCGACCAGCAGTCCGAGCGTCATCATGCCGACGTCGGAGTAGCGGAACGCGGTACCGGGAACGAGGCCGAGGACCAGAGGTGTGGCGAGGATCGCCTGCCGGCGCGCCGACCCGCTGGGCGACCTGGCCAGGTCGACGACGTCGGGCAGCCCGCTGGTGTGGGCGAGCAGCATCCGGACGCTCACCGCCTCCTTGGCGGCGCCGCGCGGGCCGGCGACGAACTCCGGTAGGTAGTCGGCGACCGGTGCGTCGAGTGCCAGCCGGCCGCGCTCGGCCTGTTGCAGCGCCACGATGGACGTGAAGATCTTGGTGATCGAGGCGAGGTCGAAGATCGCGTCCGGGCGCATCGGTACCCGCTGCGTGGGCGGCAGCTCGCGGGGACCGACCGTGTACCGCAACGCGTCGCCGACCGCGTGGTGAGCGCCGATCACCCCGTCGACCGCGGCGAGGACGACCGCACCGGCGTACGACGGGTGACCCGGGTGGTCGGGGGTGGGCCGCAGGTACCGGCCGATCGTGTCGCGCAGGCTGCCGGCGTACCCCGACATGCCGGTGCGGAGGGTGCGGCCCGGGGTGAAGGTCAGCCCGCCGTTGTCTCGCGGACGCGGCGCCGCGCAGCCGGCGACCGCCGCTGCGGCGGCAGCGGCGAGCAGGGTACGGCGCGCAAGAGACACGCCACCTATAGTGACCGACGGTCGTGACTAGCATGGGAGGCATGTCAGCCCCCGCTACGACGGTCGAAGACGCGGTCCGGGCCGCACTCGCCACAGTCGACGACCCGGAGATCCGGCGACCGATCACCGAGCTG